>Ga0209162_1001141_pt1 | contig 27053 bp, 21 predicted proteins | sample YNPNPMetaG_FD_187121 | JGI IMG/M metagenome (GOLD analysis project Ga0209162, IMG submission 187121) | Anoxygenic and chlorotrophic microbial mat microbial communities from Yellowstone National Park, USA - YNP NP MetaG (SPAdes) (version 2) ...
GGGCTGCAACGCTACATCATCGGTCGGATTCTATCCGCCAAGTCCGGGGAAATCCCGAACTTGGAGGATAGCCAATCCGAATTAGAGGCCGTCCTGCGGATTGCAGCTTGAAACCGTGCCGTATGTCCTCTTTTCGTGTTTCTGGCTTCTCATGCCGGTGGAAAGCCGGTCTTTTGCTTTGGCTTTACCACCTCGGCGTTTGGAGAAAACTGCAAAAGTATAGCTCGGTAACATTTTCATTTGAGTGAACCATTCTACTACGGTAACATTTTACGTGAAAGAATACGGGGGGCTTGACATTACGGGGGGATACGGTATACTTGGCTCAAGTTACGTGGCAGAACGAGTCCGGGTCACGATGCAAGAGCAGAGACTTGTTCTGACCTCACAAGGGGGAAACATCTATGACTGAGCGAATGACAAAATCCGGAGTGTTGGAACACATCGCAGGCAAGACAGGGCTAAGCAAGAAACAAGTGGCGGCTGTCCTCGACGAGTTGGCTTTGCTGGCTTATCGCGAAGCCAAGAACTCGTTTCAAATTCCCGGCCTGGGAATCATCACTCTGGCAGAGCGTCCTGCACGTCAGGTGGTGATGCGCTTTGGACCCAAAGCCGGGCAAACGGTCACTGTGCCTGCCAGACAAGTTTTGCGTTTTCGCTTTACCAAAGCGGCAAAGGATGCCATCCTGGGTGTCAAGAAAGACAATCTGGAAATCATCGAGGGAATCGGACCCAAAATTGCCGAGGCATTCTATCAGGCGGGCATCCTGACGTTCCAGCAACTCGCGGACACACCGGTCGAAAGGTTGCGGCAGATTCTCGACGATGCCAACTACATTGCCGATCCCACCACGTGGCCCCAGCAAGCGCGTCTGGCAGCCAAGGGGAAGATGGAAGAACTGGAACGACTGAAAGCGTCCTTGACCGCTGGACGCGTGGCGTGAGTGAATCGAACAACAAAAAAAAATCGCATGCACTCTGCATGCGATTTTTTTTGTCGTGAAATTTTAGCGGTCTGCCACGACCGCGCGCAACGCGCTTTCGGCATCTATCTGCCGTGCCGCCGCGTATGCCGCTAGCGCGAACAACGCCTCGCCGAGCGCGCGCTCGCGATCTCGGGCGCGCGCGAGTCGGGCAACTGCTGTTTGAACGTCGCGCGCAGTGACCTTGACCTTGGTACGCCGAGCGATCTTTTGCGCGCGTGCCAGCGCCGGCAGCGCACGCGGCAAGACCGAAGGACGCGGCGCACCATTTTGTTCTGCTTGCTTGATGCGTTCCCAATTCGCAATGATTTCACGCGTGCCACTCACCTGCACATCGCCAAACACGTGCGGATGACGCCGAATGAGTTTAGCGGTGATGTCCGCCAGCACATCGGTCAGCAAAAACTCGCTGGACTCGGCAGCGATTTGCGCTTGCAAGAGGATGTGGAGCATCAAGTCGCCCAACTCTTCGCGCAGATGCGCCATATCGTTGTGATCGAGCGCGTCCAGCACTTCGTAACACTCTTCCAGAAAATCCTTGCGGAGCGATTGATGCGTCTGCGCGCGATCCCAGGGACACCCTTCGGGGGCGCGCAAATGCGCCACCACCTCACCCAGCGCGTTGAATCCGCTGGGACGTGCCAGCGGTGGCACATACCACGTGGTCAATAATCCCAGGTCGTCGGTGTGATCTATCTCCGCCAGCGGTTGCTGCGTGATTTTTTGCGCGGCAGTGCCTGCCGCGTCTACGCGCGTGATGGTATGCTCGGGGGGATACAACACCAGGAGCGTCAACTTGCAATCGCTCGCCACCGCGCGGCTATACACCTGCGCGATGAGCGCAGGTTGATCAGGATCGAGGTGGGGAAAATGCTGGCGCGCCAGATCCGTCGCATCGGCGATTTGCAAACCGCGCGCCAGCGGATCGAGTTCCAGCGCGGCACACACGGCATCCACGAAACTGGTGCTGGCGATGAGGCGCGTCGGAATGTTTTGCGCGTGCGCGCGCGAGAGAATCCGCTGCACGCTGGTTTCGCCAAAGAGCGGATGCCCCGGCACCGCATACACCACATCGCCGTGCTGCGCGTGTTCCAGAATAGCGTCAGCAATCGCTGTGTACACATCGTCCAGAGTGTTGAGAGATTCGTAGAGATTATCGAACGAATGAATCTGTAAATGCCCGGGCAATGTCGCAACGGTCGGATGCTCACGCGTGCGGAGAAAAATCTCGCGCGCGTGCTGCAACACCTCGTGTGCTTCCAGCGTCAGCGCGCGCGGATCACCATAGCCTAGGCCGAGAAGTGTAATGGTCATCAGTAACTCCTTGTGCAAGAGTACCTCGATGGTACACGCGTTGTGCGAACTGTCAAATATCTTTTTGGTTGACAGCCACCTTGCTTTGCGTATACTTGAATTGCTCCCAGAAAGTATCTACTCAGCCACGGTGTCATTGCGAGCGTTTTTTGCGAAGCAATCCCCAAATTGGCAGTGTGGAGATTGCTTCGTCGGCACAAAACGCCTCCTCGCAATGACAAGGTGAGTAGTCACCCCCGAAAACTATGACCGACTCTGTTGATCCTCAAACCCAATCGAATAATGCGGTTGCGATTGACTTGCCGCGTCAACAGCAGTCGCTGGGCGCGTGGTTACGCGCGCTGGTAGAGAGTTGGCGCTATCCCGAAACCGAACATCGGGACTTGCGCCTGGACCTCTTGCGCGGTTTTGCCGTCTTTGTGATGGTGGTAGATCATTTTGGCGGTGCGTCGTGGCTCTACCTCATCACCGGCAACAATTCCTTTTTCACCTCCGGCGCGGAAGCGTTCGTGGTAATCTCCGGGATGGTCGTGGGGATTGTCTACGGTGGCATCGCACGTCGCGAAGGTTTGCGCGCGGGAGTACGCAAAGCCCTCCAGCGCGCGTGGACGCTGTATCGGCTGACGATTGTGATGACGCTGGGCTTTGCGATGGTTTCGGATTTTTACCAGTTGCCCTGGGCTAAAGGTGTGGATCTCAGCGATCCGCTCCAGTTCACCATCAATGTCATTATCTTGCGACAGACGTACTATCTGGCGGACATTCCGCTGTTGTACACCTTCCTGATGGCATTCGCGCCCATCGGTCTGTGGTTGCTCTATCGTCATCACACGCGTCTGTTGCTGCTGGGTTCGTTTGCCATCTGGTTCTTCTTCCAGTACTCGCAGGACAAGTTCATTTTCGCGCCCATCATCGGTAACACGACGTTTCATCCACCGGCATGGCAATTGCTCTTCTTCTGGGCAATGGCGTTTGGTTATCATCGTCAAGAAATCTACGCGCGCCTGCGCGTGTTGCCGCGCTGGCACTACTTTTTGTTTTCCACTCTTCTCTTCATCTGGTTGTTGCACCTGTACTCCACCGATGTTCAAGTTCTGGCGCGTCTGTATCCCGGCATAGATGTCAAGTTGGTCGTGTCTGAACTTTTCAACAAAAGCACAGTTGCCCCGGGACGCATTCTGGCAACGCTCATCGTGTTCCAGTTTGCCTACCTGTTCTGTACGTTTTTCTGGAAGCCGATCTGGGCAGCGCTCGGCTGGTTCTTGTTGCCTCTCGGACAAAACTCGTTGTACAGTTACACGATGCATGTTGTCATCATCGGTGTCTTTTACATTCTGCTTCCTCTCCTGCCGGGCATCCAGGAGATGGGAACGATTAACACTGCCCTCCAGTTGGGTGTCCTCTTCCTGCTGTGGTGGTTGATTCGCCGGCAATTTGCGTTTGACATCGTGCCCCGATAGACTACCTGCGGGAACTTTTTTGCCCCACGCGTCGTCTCATCTGTGAGTCGCAGGATTGCCCGGTCTCACTATGTCAACTGTTCCTGTTTCATCCCCTCTCCTTGCGCGCAGCGCGATGCGTACGCTCGCGCGGCTTGCTACGATTATCATCGTCACCGCGATTATGGTGGCGTGCTTGACGATTGTCAGCGCGATTGGCGCGTACGCGTATTTCACCCAGACGCTGCCCGCGCCCGAACGTCTGGCAGGCTACACGCCCGCTCAATCCACCAAAATCTACGACCGTCACGGCGAACTGTTGTTCGAGGTCTTCGATCCGGACGCCGGGCGACGCACGGTCGTTCCCATCCACAAAATTCCTCTCGTGCTCAAGCAAGCCACCATCGCCACCGAAGACCCCTCGTTTTACACCAACGCTGGTGTTGACCCGCGCGGCATCGCGCGCGCGCTGTACTACTACCTGCGCTATGGCAAACCGGTCGCTGGCGGCGGCAGCACCATCACCCAGCAACTCGTTCGCAACACGCTCATCACTCCCGAACCAACCTTCGAGCGCAAGATTCGCGAAGCCATCCTCGCCATCGAAATCACGCGACGGTATTCCAAAGACCAGATTCTCGAATACTATTTGAACACCATTCCCTACGGCAATCTAGCGTACGGCATCGAAGCCGCCGCACAGACATACTTTAACAAACCTGCCGAGTCGCTGAATCTTGCCGAAGCCGCGCTGCTTGCCGGCTTGCCCCAGGCGCCCGCGCTGTGGGACCCGTGCGCCAATCCCGACGGTGCGCTCGCGCGCCAGCGCGTTGTCCTGGGCTTGATGCTGGAAGCGCGCTATATCACGCGCGAACAGATGGACGCTGCCGCGCGCGAGATGGCGCAAACTCTGAAATCCAACACGTTTCAACAGCGTTGCAACCAACGCGTCGCGATGCGCGCACCGCATTTCGTCGTCTATGTGCGACAACTCCTCGAAGAGCAGTACGGTCCCGAAGTCGTTTACACGGGCGGCTTGCAAGTGATGACGACCCTCGACTTGAAGATGCAACGCATCGCCGAGGAAGAAGCGCGCAAACAAATCGAGGCATTGCGCGGCAAGAACGTCACCAACGCCGCGCTGGTCGCACTCGATCCCCGAACCGGCGAGATTCTCACGATGCTGGGAAGCGTGGATTTCTTCGACAAACAAATTGACGGACAGGTGAACGTTGCTGTTCGCTTGCGTCAACCCGGCTCCGCCATCAAACCCATCAACTACGTCGCCGCGTTCCAGAAAGGCTGGACACCCGCCACCGTCATCGCCGATGTGAAAACCGAGTTTCCCATTCCCGGTCAACCGACCTACGTCCCGGAAAATTACGACAAACGCGAACATGGTCTGGTGAACATTCGCACCGCGCTGGCATCGTCATTCAACATTCCTGCGGTCAAGACGTTGCAATTCGTCACCGTACCCACGATGATTGAAACCGCGCGCAAGTTCGGCATCACCACATTCAAAGACCCCAAAAATTATGGACTCTCGCTGACACTCGGCGGCGGCGATGTGACCTTGCTTGAATTGACCGGCGCGTACGCCGTCTTTGCGAACGGCGGTGTGCGCGTGCCACCCACGCCTTTCCTCAAAATCACCGATTCGACCGGTCGCGTGCTCTACGATTTGCGCGCCAATCCGCCCAGGGGTACGCCTGTCGTTGACCCGCGCTATGCGTATCAAATCACCAGCATCTTGAGCGATGCCAACGCGCGCGCGCCCGGCTTTGGGCAAAACGCCACCCTGCGCCTCTCGCGTCCCGCCGCCGTCAAAACCGGCACGACCAACGATTGGCGCGATAACTGGACAATTGGTTACACGCCCGAACTCGTCACCGGCGTCTGGGTGGGCAACGCGGACAACTCGGAGATGGAACACATCAGCGGTGTGACCGGCGCGGGACCGCTGTGGCACAATTTTATGGAGCGCGTCTTGGCAGGCAAACCCGTTCAGGATTTCACAATGCCCGCTGGTATGGTGCGCGTTGAAGTGTGTGACGAATCGGGTTTGTTGCCAACCGAATACTGCCCACCTGACCATCGCCACACCGAAATCTTTCTCGCCGAACAGTCACCCACCGAGCCGGATAACGTCTGGCAAAAAATCAAAATTGATCGCACGAACGGACTCTTGGCGACCGAATTGTGCCCCGATGTCATCGAAGAAAAAATTTTTGCGGTCTATCCTCCCGAAGCGCGGCAGTGGGCAATCGAGCACAACATTCCCCAGCCACCCACCGAGTACAGCCCCAACTGTCCCATCCCGACAGGACCGACCGCTACACCCGAACCCAAACCGTTTATGACGATCACTTCACCGCGCGAGGAAAGTTACATCGCCGGCAAAGTGCCGATTATCGGCACCGTGCAAATGCCCAACTTTGATCGTTACACGATTCAAATCGGATTTGGACACGATCCGCAACACTGGATTTTGTTGACGACCGGCGGCTCGCCGATTCAAGACGGTGTGTTGACCACCTGGGACACCACGCAATTCCCCGATGGCGCTTACACGATTCGTCTGGCGATGTACGACCGCGCCGGTAAAAGTTTTGGCGGACGCGTCAAAGTCTTTGTGGGCAACAAGCCGACCCCGACACCACGTCCTTCGCCCACACCCACGCGTACGCTGACGCCATCGCCAACGTCCACGCGCACTGCTACACCCTTGCCTACAGCGACGCACACACTAACGCCATCACCATCGCCGACATTCACGCGCACTGCCACACCGTTGCCCACAGCAACTACGCTGCCGCCAACGTCCACACCACCACGCACAGCGACTGCGTTGCCGCCGACAGCCACACCCCTGCCAACAGCAACCACGTTGCCACCAACAGCCACGCCGCGACCAACGGTCACCGCGACGACGACTCCATCCCCCACGCTCGCCGCGACGATGACCAGAACCCCTGCCGCGCCCAAGAAACCTTGAGGAGGATGACGAAGGACTCCTTCGATTGCCGATTGCCGATTTTCGATTGCCTGTGTCTACTCAGCCACGGTGTCATTGCGAGAATCTAATGCCCGTCGGCGGGCATGTCAAAGGACAGAAACGCGCGCTGTCATTGTCATTGCGAGGAGCGGGTTTTGCGAAGCAATCCCCAATGCGGCGTTGGGGATTGCTTCGGCACACTACGCCTCGCAATGACAGGGGGAAGTTTCTGAGTAGCGTTTTTTGCGAAGCAATCCCCAAATTCAGTGTGGAGATTGCTTTGTCGGCACAAAACGCCTCCTCGCAATGACAGGATGAGTAGTCACGATTGCCGATTCAAATTGCAAATCGCCAATCGAAAATCCCTCGTCCTTCGCTCAAATTGGCATCGTACACGTTTTGTGTATAATGCTCTCGTGATACGCTATCCTCTCAAGGAGTTTTTGCGATGACCCATTCCACTCTTCCACTTGCTTTTGATGAAACCGACCATCTGATTGCCACGACGTTACGTATGCTTGCGGCAGATGCCGTGCAACAAGCCAATTCCGGTCATCCCGGTTTGCCGCTCGGCGCGGCGGACATTGTGACCGTGTTGTGGACGCGCTTTCTCAAGCACAACCCTGCCCATCCCACCTGGGCAAATCGCGATCGTTTTGTCCTTTCGGCGGGGCACGGTTCGACGCTGCTGTACGGTCTGTTGCATCTCTTCGGCTATCCGATGCCGCTCGATGAAATCAAACGCTTTCGCCAGTGGAACAGTCTCACGCCCGGTCATCCCGAGTACGACCCCCATCTGGGAATCGAAACGACGACCGGACCGCTGGGACAGGGATTTGCCAACGCAGTCGGTATGGCGCTGGCAGAGCGCTGGCTGGCAGCGCGGTTCAACCAACCCGATTTTCCCATCGTAGATCATTTCACCTACGTTCTCGCTTCCGATGGCGATCTGGAGGAAGGCGTCTCGCACGAAAGCGCATCGCTGGCAGGACACTGGGGCTTGGGCAAACTGATTGTGCTGTACGATGACAATCACATCTCGATTGACGGTCCCACCGAACTTTCGTTCGGTGAAAACATCCCCCAGCGTTTTGCCGCGTACGGCTGGCACACCCAACAGGTGGACGGTCACGATATGGCTGCCATCGCGGCGGCGATTCGCGCGGCGCAAGCCGAAACCGAACGCCCCTCGCTCATCGCCTGTCGGACACACATCGGTCTGGGCAGTCCCAAGCAAGACACCTCAAAAGCCCATGGCGAACCACTGGGCGAAGACGCGCTGCGCGCCACCAAAGAGTACTATCGCTGGCCCCAAGAACCGCGCTTTTACATTCCCGAAGGCATTCACGCGCGCCTCGATGAGGTACGCGCGGTCGGGCGCGCGCGCGAGGAAGAATGGAATGCGTTGATGGCGCGCTATCGCGCGCGCTATCCTGAACTTGCGGCGCAGTGGGATTTGTACGTCAATGGACAATTGCCACCGGGCTGGGAGTCACTCCTCCCCACCCTTCCCACCGATAAGCCTCTTGCGACGCGCGCCGCATCGGGTCAAGTGCTGGAAGCCATCGTCGGAAAAATTCCAACGTTGCTTGGCGGCTCGGCGGATCTCACACCGAGCAACAACACCAAGCCCAAAGAGGCTAAACACATCCGTCGCGGCGATTTCACCGGCACCTACATCCACTTTGGCATTCGCGAACACGCGATGGGGGGCATTATGAACGGACTCGCTTTGCATGGCTTGCGACCGTACGGCGGCACGTTCCTGGTTTTTTCCGACTATATGCGCCCCACGATTCGCCTTGCCGCGTTTATGCGCTTGCCGGTCATCTACGTCTTCACTCACGATAGCATTGGTCTGGGCGAAGATGGTCCCACGCATCAACCGAGCGAACACATCACCGCGCTGCGCGCGATTCCGAACCTGGTGGTGCTGCGTCCTGCCGATGGACACGAGACCGTGCAGGCGTGGAAATTCGCGCTGGCTCGACGCGATGGACCGACCGCGCTCCTCCTCACGCGCCAGCCGGTTCCGTTCACCACGCCGGTGCAAAACGATCTGGCGCGCGGCGCGTACATTCTGGCGGACGACCCTGCGCCGTGTCTCGTGCTGATTGCGACCGGCTCCGAAGTGGCGTTAGCGATGGAGGCGCGCCAGAAACTTGCCGAGCAAGGGATTGCCGTGCGCGTCGTTTCGATGCCCAGTTGGGAGTTGTTCGACGCGCAACCGCTTGCGTATCGTCAACACGTGTTACCGCCACACGTGCCGCGCCTTGCCATCGAAGCCGGCGTCACGCTCGCGTGGGGACGGTACGTCGGCGAAAATGGCGCGGTGATTGGTCTGGATCGTTACGGGGCTTCGGGACCCTACAAGGTGCTGTTCCGCGAACTTGGTTTCAACGTGGACAATGTGCTCGCACACGCGCGACGGTTGATTACCCAAACCTGAATTTCGCAGGGGGAGGCAAAACGGCTCAACGCAAAATTCTGGTTAACGTCCACTGCGCATTTGCTTCAGGGCATGTGCAAAGTTGCTTGACATGCCGTCGGGCGACTCAAGTCGCAGCAACCAACACCCCAAGCCTGCCTCCGCAGGCTGAAGGCTAGCCGCCGAAGGGCGGCTTCGGGTAGTTGTTGCAGCGGTTTCAACCGCCCGTGCCCAACTTTGCACATGCCATGGCATTTGCTTTCTGAACTCACTTGTGCTACAATAGCCTCGCCTAAAAATGCTACCGCTTGGATCGCTACCGCGACCGAGACGGGTTGAACAGGCACGCGCACGCTTCGCGCCTCTCGACTGTCTGGGTCGAGAGGCGTTTTTGTTTGACACCTGTGGACACCCTGATTCGCCTCGAAAATGTGCACCACACCTACGCGGGCACACCACCCATTGCAGCGCTGCGTGGCATTGACCTGACGATTCGCGCTGGCGAGTACGTCGTCATCATCGGCGCGAATGGGTCGGGCAAGTCCACGCTGGCGCGCCATCTCAACGCGCTGCTTGTTCCCACGCGCGGCAATGTGTGGGTTGATGGGCACAACACGCGCGATGCGAGCGCGCGTCGCGCCATTCGCGCCATCGTGCAGATGGTCTTTCAACACCCCGACGCGCAACTCGTGGCGACGCGCGTGGAAGAAGATGTCGCGTTCGGACTGGAAAATTTCGGCGTGCCCGAAGAGGAACTCGCCGACCGCGTGCGCGCCGCGCTGGAAAGCGTCGGAATGTGGGAACAACGTCAGCGTGCGCCGCATCTCCTTTCAGCGGGGCAAAAGCAACGCGTGGCGATTGCCGGCGCACTCGCCGTGCGCCCGCACGTGCTCGTGCTCGATGAAGCCACCTCAATGCTCGATCCCCAGGGACGCGCTGCCGTGCAAGCGATTCTGCGCGCGCTGCACCAGCGCGGCACGACCATCGTCGCCATCACGCACGAGATGGACGAAGCCGCTCAAGCCGATCGCGTCCTCGTGCTGCGCGAGGGACACATCGTGATGGACGACACACCGCGCCGTGTGTTCGCGCGCGCGGACGAGTTGCGCGCGTGTGGACTCGATGTGCCGCCGCTCGTCGAGATGGCGCGACGCCTGGGGTTGCCGGTGTGTCTCACCACCGACGAGTTGATTGCCGCGTTGCGTCAGCGCGCGCCCACTCTCCGCACCAACCCCGTGACACCACCATCGTCCTCGCCGCGTGCCGCGCGCGAACCCATCATTCAAGTCGAACAACTCTCGCACTGGTATCTGCGCGGCTTGCCACTCGAAACGCGCGCGCTGGAGAATGTAGATTTCGAGGTGACAGAGGGTGAGACGATGGGACTCGTCGGCGCGACCGGTTCGGGCAAGTCCACGTTGATGCAACATCTCAACGGCTTGCTCCGCCCGCACCGTGGACGCGTGCGTGTCCTGTCGTACGACCTGGGTGATCCCGCGACGGATGTGCGCGCGGTGCGACGTCACGTCGGGCTGGTGTTCCAGCAACCTGAAGACCAGCTCTTTGCTCAGTTCGTCGGCGATGATGTGGCATTCGCGCCGCGCCAGTTCGGGCTGGACGCCAGCGCGGTGCGCGAGCGTGTGCGCTGGGCAATGCAAACAGTCGGTCTGGATTTCGAGGCGTTCAAGGATCGTTTGACGATGACGCTTTCAGGTGGAGAACGACGGCGCGCGGCACTCGCGGGTGTGCTGGCAATGCAACCGCAAATCCTCGTCGCCGATGAACCCACCGCTGGACTCGATCCGCAGGCGCGCGCACAAACGCTCGACATCTTTCGACGTTTGCACGCTCAAGGCACAACGCTCGTCATCGCTTCGCATCGGATGGACGATGTAGCGGCGCTGTGTTCGCGCGTGACGGTGCTGAACGATGGGCACACGCTCGCGCGCGGTGAGACGCACGACATTTTCGCGCGCGTCGAAATGTTGCGCGCGTGCGGACTCGATGTGCCGCCGCTGGTGCACCTCGCCGAGGCGTTGCGCGCATACGGCTGGAACATTCCAGCGGGAATTCTCTGCGCCGATCAACTCGTCGCCGCGCTGGGAGGTACGTAACGATGGACGAATTCGAGTTGTTGCGTTACGTCACCATCGGTCAGTACTTGCCGACCAACTCGTTCATCCATCGGCTCGACCCGCGCGTCAAGATTGTGGGGCTGGGCGCGCTGGCGCTCGTCATCGTCGCGCAAAACTCGGCTGTGGGCAGTCTGCTGGGACTCGGCATCATCCTCGCGCTGGTCGCGCTCGCGCGCGTGGATGTGCGTCTGGCGTTGCGCAACCTTGCGCCAAGCGCGCCGATTCTGGCGTTCCTCGCGCTGTTGCAACTGGGATTCGGCTGGGGCGCGCGCACGTCGGGATGTCTCGCGCTGTGGAGTTGGGGAATGTTCCACGTGACGACCTGCTCTGTCGAGGCGGTCATCGCGCTGCTGGCGCGTCTCGTCGCGCTCGTCTTGCTCACCGGTCTGCTGACGTTCACCAGCACGCTCAGCGAACTGGCGCGCGGTATCGAATGGTTGTTGCGTCCGTTGCAGCGAATCGGTGTGCCAGCGGATGAACTGGCGATGGTGTTCACACTGGCATTGCGCTTTGTGCCGACGCTCGCGCTGGAAATGGAAAAATTGCTCAAGGCACAAGCCGCGCGCGGTGCGAACATTCGCGGCGGGACGAATCCCATCGCGCGCACGCGTCAGATGTTGCCGATTCTCGTGCCGCTGTTCATCAACACTCTGCGTCGCAGCGAAGACCTCGCGGCGGCGATGGAGGCGCGCGGTTACATCGGCGGCGCGGGACGCACGCACTATGTCCGTCTGCGTTTTCAACGCGCCGATTGGCTCGCTCTTGGCGTGGTGATACTGCTGGTAGCGATGCTGGTAGTGAATGGCAAGTGACGAATGACAAATGAGCAAATGACAAATGAGCAAATGATTTTCGATTTGCGATTTGAATCGGCAATCGAAAATCCGTCGGCGGTCGTCCGTCGGCGGTCATCTCAGGAGGAGCAAAATGAAACTCACAGTTCGTCAAATCGTGGTCGCGGGCTTGATGGGCGCCATTGCCATCTTGCTCGGTGTCACTCGACTCGGCTTCATTGGGCCCTTCCCACCGCTCTTGCCGGTCAGCGCGACGATTATGCACCTGCCGGCGATCATCGGTGGTGTGCTGGAAGGACCACTCGTTGGGCTAATCATCGGCTTGATCTTTGGCGTGTTCAGTTGGTTGCAAGCCCCCACTGAACAACCGCCGGTCAACCTGTGGTTCAGTAACCCGCTCGTTTCGATTCTGCCGCGTCTCTTCATCGGTGTCACATCAGCGTACGTGTATCGCGCGTTGAGCAAGACGAACGAAATCGTCGCGCTCGCGGTGGCAGGCATCGTCGGTACGCTGACCAACACGATTCTCGTGGTGGGGATGCTCATCGTGCTGGGCTATGTGCCCGCGCTCGTCATCATTCCGGCGGTGCTGCCGAACGTCATCGCGGAACTCATCGTTGCGGTCATCATTGTGGTGGCAGTGGTTGCGGCGTGGAAAGGCATCGCCGTGCGCGGCAAGGGAGCATCGGTGTAGAGCAATGACGACGGACTGCCGACGGCGGACTGTCGTATTCCGCCGTCGGCAGTCGTCTGTCGGCGATCATCTTCAAGGAGGCACAATGCTCCTGTGCATTGACATTGGCAACACGAACATCAAACTGGGTTTGTTCGAGGGCGATAAGATTCGCGCGCACTGGCGCATCGCCACGGAACGGACGCGACTGGCTGACGAGTATGCGATGCTCTTGCTCGATTTGTTTCGCACAGAGCAAATCGCGGTGAACGCGGTCACTGGCGTTGCCCTGTCGTCGGTCGTGCCACCGCTCACTCCCGAATTCACCGATCTGGCTCAGCGGTATCTCAAGCAAACGCCCCTTGTCGTGGGTCCCGGCGTGAAAACCGGGATGAACATTCGCACCGATCATCCAGCGGAGGTCGGCGCGGACTTGATTGTGAATGCGGTTGCTGCGCGCACACTCTACGGCGCGCCGGTCATCGTCATCGCGTTCGGGACAGCAACTGCTTTCAGCGCGGTCGCGGCATCCGGCGATTTTGTGGGCGTGGCGATTGCGCCGGGCGTGGCGACGAGCGCGGAGGCATTGTTTCGCTTTGCCGCCAAGTTGCCGCAAGTCGAACTGGCGCGTCCACCGCATGCCATCGGCAAGAACACAGTGCACTCGATGCAAGCCGGACTTGTGTTCGGCTATGCGGGTCTGGTGGAGGGCATCGTCAAGCGAATGCGCGCCGAGTTGGGTGGCACTGCGCGCGTCGTGGCGACCGGCGGACTCGCGTCGTTGATTGCCGCAGAAACAGACATCATCGAACACGTTGAGCCGAATCTGACGTTGCTGGGGTTGCGGCAGATTTATGAGATGAACAGGCAGTAGTATGGCGTATGGCGTATAGCGTATAGCGTATGGCGTACGCAAAGGCAGGGGGAAAGTGAAAGCGTTTGTCAATGGTACGATTTACACACCGAACGAAACGATTGACGATGGGGTGGTGTTGATTGAGGGCGCGACGATTCACGCGCTCGGCACGCGCGACGCGCTCACGCTGCCGCGCGATGTGGAGGTGATTGATGCGCGCGGTCACGCGATTGTGCCCGGCTTGATTGACTTGCACACCTACGGGTGTCTGGGCGCGTCGCTCACCGCACCTGAACGTGTTGCGGAAGAACTCGCGGCGTTTGCGCGGAATGTCGCACGCTTTGGCGTGACGCGTTTTCTGATTTCGCCAACGATGGGCGACCGCGCGTTTATCGCGCAGATGCTTGGCGCGATTGCCGAGGCGATTCCGAACGTGCGTGAGGGCGCGCAATGTCTGGGGATTCATCTGGAAGGTCCCTGGCTCGATCCAGAACAGCACGGCGCGTTCCCGCTCGAGGTACTCCACGCGCCGACGCTCGACGAAGCGCGCGAGTATGTGGAGGCAGCGCGCGGATTCCTGCGTATCGTCACGCTGGCACCCAACCTGCCGAACGCGCTAGAGGTGGCACGATTCCTGCGCGCGCAAGGCGTCGTCGTCTCGCTCGGTCACAGTAGCACGACGTACGAGGTGGCACGCGACGCGCTGGCATCGGGCGCGTTCGCGCTGGTGACGCACGTGTACAACGCGATGACGGGCTTGCATCATCGTCAGCCCGGCGTGCTCGGCGCGGTGCTCAGTTCGGATGAGGTGTGCGGGATGCTCATTTGCGATGGCTTGCACGTGCATCCCGCAGCGGTCAAGATTTTGCTGCGCGCGCTCGGCGTGGATCGCGTGATTCTGGTGACCGATGCAATTCCCGGCGGAGGGATGACCGAGGGGACATTCACGATGCTAAATCAAACGGCGCGCATCGTGGATGGTGTGGCACGTTTGGAAGATGGCACCATCGCGGGGAGCATTCTCACGTTGAATCGCGCGGTGATGAACGCGCGCGCGTTCGGCGCGCTCACGCTGAACGAAGCACTCCAGATGGCAACGGTGAATCCGGCGCGCGCGCTGGGACTGTGGAACATTGGCAGTTTGAACGATGGCGCGAGTGCGGACGTGGCGCTGATAGACGAGTTGGGCAAAGTACAGTTAACGATGGTTGCAGGGCGAGTGGTGTATGATGGTAGAAACCAGGTTTCTGTCTGAAACCTGGTTTCTACGTTCTTAGCTCGACGCGCTGGAGTAATGACGCAGCGCGAAATTCCAAAAACGATTCGATAAGATGAACAAACCGAGCGCGAACGCGAAACCGATTCCCGCCGTCGTCGCATCGAGGCGTCCCAGGAGCGCGCTGGCAGGAAACGTCGTGATAAACGCAATCGGTACGATGAAGGTGAGGAGCACGCGCACCGCGCCGCGATAAATCGTCACGGGGTAACGCCCGGCTTCGTAAAAGGCGTAAAACAATTCGGTGATGTTGTCAATCTTGACGAACCAGAACGCGAGTGACACCATCAACAGCCAGATGGAATACACTATCACCAGCGCGGAGAGAATCATCGCCACAAAAAAGCCGATTTGCGCTAGCGTCGGGATGACGTGCAATTGCGTCAACCCATAGACGATGACGAACAGACCGATGACCACATCCACCAATCGCCAGATGACGAGGTTGCGCAAACTGGCGATGAACTGCGCGTTGACCGGCTTGGTCAACACAAAGTCTAAGGTGCCATCGCGAATCTGATCAATCACCGCGCCCACGTTCGGACGGAGCAGGGCTTCGATGACCCCTTCAAAGAATGTGAACAATCCCACGACCATCAACACTTCGGGATAAGTCCAATCCCCCATCGTGTTGCGATGCAAAAAGAAGACAGACACCCCCAGGATGCCCCAGACGAGCCAGAAGACGCTCATCAACGCGTTCGCCAGAAAATTGACGCGATACTCGAGTTCACGCAAGAGTGAATTTTTGTAAAAGATGACAAGCAGTCTTATGTAACGCATTCGTCCCTCGTCCTACGCGCCAAACGCGCTAAACTGTCGAATGCCCTTGCTCCACAGCCAGCGATACAACATCACCAAGAACACCAGCCAGCCGAGCATCGTCAGTGAGCCGAGCATCAAATCGGCGGTGGACAGGCGTCCCAGGAGAATTTCCACCGGGAACGAAAGCATAAAGCGAAACGGCAAATAGTTCGCCACAGCGGCGACCGGCGCAGGAAACAAATCGAGCGGCGCGACGACGCCTCCCAGCATCAGCATTGCTGCAAACCACATCTCGTTGAGCGTGAGCGCCTGAGAAATCCAGAACGCGAGAATGCCAAAGCAATACTGGGAGAGAAAACGCAAGAGCCACGCCACGACCATCGCGACCAGCCACAGTGTGACGGTGAGAGGTGTGAAGTCATAGTGAAGCGTGGGAAAGAGCCACCACGCGAGAAATGCCAGCGGAATCAAAATCCACAGGCGAAACACTTTATCGGCAAGGTGACTGGCGATGTATTCGTGAATCGGATTGATGGGATGCAACAGTTTGATCGAGAGGTCACCGTGCCGAATTTCGTAATCGAGTTCCCAAATGACCCACACGTTCGTCAACTGACGCACCAGAGTCAACAGGAGATAGTACGAGACGAAATCGTTTTGCGAGTAACTCCCGATTGGTCCACTTTCGGCAAGAGCGTACCAGACGGCGAGCATCACCAGCGGCATTACGCCAGTGAGCATCCAGATGACGATACTGGCACGATATTCGAGCATCAAGCCCATCGCGCGACGGAGCAGCGCGGCGTATTTGCCCGGCAGACCAAAGAACGCAAGACCCGCGCGTTCGTCCTTTGTCCTTCGTCGTTCGTCACTCGTCATCCACGTCCTCCTCGCCGCGTTCGGCGCGCGCGTGCGCAGCTTGCTCAAAGACGCGCGTAATCACATCCTCAATTGGCGGCTCTTCGATGGTGACATCCGCGATGGGGAGTTGCGCGAGCATCCGCGCGGCGACCTCGGGGGTAGCATCGCGCGGAACGAGTAACGCCGCGCGTTGTTCGCGCGCGCTGATGACTTCGCCATAGTCCTCGAGGCGTTGACCGTTCAGCGGTTGTGCAAACTCGACGCGAATCAGTTTGTGCGGCGCGATTTTTTCGGCTAACGTGTGCAAATCGCCATCGTACAGCAACTTGCCGTGATCTATCACGATGACGCGTCGGCAGAGCGCGGTCACGTCCGCCATATAGTGACTGGTGAGGATGATGGTCGCGCCATAGCGTTCGTTGTACTCGCGAACAAACTGGCGAATCCGGGTTTGCATCGTCACATCAAGTCCAATCGTCGGTTCGTCCAGAAACAACACCTGGGGGCGATGCAACAGCGCGGCAGCAAGTTCGCACTTCATTCGTTCGCCGAGCGACAGTTTGCGCACCTGCTTTTTCAGCAGTGGACCCAGGTCGAGCAGTTCCGAGAGTTCGGCAAGGCGTTGTTTGAATTGCGCTTCGGGAATCTCGTAGATGGCAGCGTTGACCAGAAAGGTCTCGATGGCGGGCAAGTCCCACGAAAGCTGTTGCTTTTGTCCCATCACGAGCGTAATCTGTCGCAAGAATTCGGGTTGCCGTTCGCTCGGCGTAAAGCCCAGCACGCGCGCGATGCCGCGCGTCGGGTAGAGCAAGCCAGAGAGGACTTTGAGCGTAGTGGTTTTGCCCGCGCCGTTGGGGCCCAAAAAGCCGACGATCTCGCCCGCGCCAATCGTGAACGAGACATCGTCCACTGCTTTGACCTCGGTGTAGCGGCGTCGCACAAACGATTTGATAGAGCCGATTAACCCGGGTTCTTTCTGGTGAACTGAATAGTACTTGCAGAGATGTTCAACGTAAATCGGTGGCTGATTTGGCATACTTTTCTTTCCGCGATAAAATTGTATCACAGTTTGCAGAGGTGACCAAAATGGTGGAGGGGTGTGGGCGAGCGGCTTCGCCACTCGCCCACACCTCATCATCCCACTTTTTACGCTGGAGTGAAACGATGAATCCTTACAACCGTGATGAGATATGGCAGTTGCTCTGCCAGTACACCACCAACGAGTTGTTGCGCAAGCATTGCCTCGCCGTAGAAGCCGCGATGAAATGGTATGCGCGGTATTTTGGTGAGGATGAAACGCTGTGGGGCAACATCGGTCTCATCCACGATTTTGCGTACGAGAAGTTTCCCGACCAGCATCCGCAAAAGGATGGCGAGATTCTGCGCGAGTTGGGCTTTCCCGACGAGTGGGTGCGCGCGGTGTGGTCGCACGGCGATTCGCTCAACCTTCCGCGCGTGACGCGCCTGGAAAAGACGCTCTACGCGGTGGATGAATTGACGGGGTTGCTGATTGCGGTCGCGCTGGTGCGTCCGTCCAAGAAACTGGCGGATGTGGATGTGAATGCGGTGAAGAAAAAGTGGAAGGATAAAGCGTTCGCGCGTGGAGTGAATCGTGCGGACATCGAGCGCGGCGCCGCCGATCTGGGCATTCCGCTCGATGAGCACATTGCCAATGTCCTTGCCGCGCTCAAAGAGGTTGCCGCTCAACTCGGCGTGTGAGGCTGGGACAACGAACCGCCGCGATACCAGCAGGCAACCGCTCAGCCCACCTGTCATTGCAAGCCGCGCAGCGGCGAAGCAATCTCCATGCGCTCATTGGGGATTGCTTCGCGAACTGCGCTCGCAATGACCGCCTGAGTAGTTACGCCCGTAGCGCACAGCAATCATCTCGGCTAAAATCGCTAGCGCGATTTCTTCGGGCGATTGCGCGCCCAGGTCCAGACCAATCGGCGCGTGGAGGCGCGCAAGAAATTCGTCGGGAACGCCGTGCGCGCGCAGCGTCGCAAAATGCTTCTGAATGGTCTGGCGCGAACCGAGTATCCCGATGTAACGCGGGGGCGGCGTCGCGCGCGCTAGCATGACGAGCGCGGGCACATCGAACTTGGGATCGTGCGTGAGAATCGCGATGTACGTGGACGCGTCAATCGTCAGGCGCGCCAGCGCCTCGTCGTGCCACGCCACGATAACGTCATCCGCCATCGGAAAACGCTCGCGGTTGGCAAAGCGTTCGCGCCCATCCACGACCGTCACGTGAAATCCCAGCGTGCGTGCTAACTGCGCGAGCGGAATCGCGAGATGCACACCACCCAGAATGACGAGTTTCGGGCGCGGGGCAAAGACGTCAATGAAAATATCGGCATCGTCGTAACTACGATACTCAGACGCCTGACGTTGTAGCGCGTTCAGCGCGACAGGCATCGCGCGCTGGAACACCGCCACGTCACGCGCACCCTCCACGCGCGCATCGGGATACACCAGCATCTTCGCGCCCTGAGGCGCGCCGCGCACGATGGTGAGTAACGCGCAGAGCGCATCGGTTTGAAGCGCGCGCGTGATGGCATCCAGCCAATCGAAAGCGTGCGTGGGAGGATGCGCCATTTCGAGCCAGACGTGAATAGTACCGCCACACGCCAGACCCACCTCCCAGGCGGTTTCGTTGCTGATGCCGAAGGTGAGGAGTTGGGGTTGACGCGTGCGCAGGACACGCTGGGCGGCTTGTATGACTGCGCCTTCCACACAACCGCCGCTGACAGAGCCAGCAAATTCGCCGCGCGCGTTAACAATCATTTTCGCGCCGATAGGTCGTGGCGCTGAACCGCTCGCGTTCACCACCGTTGCCAGCGCGAGGGCGTCACCGCGCGCGCGCCAGGTTTCGAGCGTTGCCAGTAGGTCGCGCATAGGTTGTTGGTTTGTTTTTCGTTTCCTATATACGCCAAACGGTGGAGATCTTCACTTTTAGCCAAGCCCGAATCATGGCGGTTCACGAGCGTTGTCTGCATTTTGGGAATTGCCCCACCCCCTCACCCCCTCCCCACGCCGCCGAGCGGCGTGGGGAGGGGGGAACTGGGGAATAGGGGTGTGGGCGGGCGGCTGCGCCGCCCGCCCACACCCCACCTCCCATTCTCCCCCCTGCTCTCCCCGCTTTGCGGGGAGAGCAGGGGGCAGGGGGATGAGTGGGGTTGTTCCCAGCGAACAACGTTGCACTCGCCATCGGCTCGCGTGAGCCGTCAGTTTCCGCCGACGGCGAACGGATGCCCAAAGGCGGAGTAGTTAAAAGTTAAAAACCTGGCCGTTTGGAGTATAATTGACGCGAGTACTGAATCAATCAAAAATTTTCGCTGGGGGCAAACTGCGCCCCCCAGACCCCCCCATCAGAATCCAGAAAACAGAAATTCAGAATCTGGGGAAAATTACTGGGCACACCGAAAACCCACATAGTAGCGGCGATTGACAGGTACGTAGGTGCCGCGACTCGCTGCGCGGACGTTGCCACTGACGCTGTACCAGGACCCGCCGCGTAGCACGCGGAAGTCCCCTGAGGCAGGTCCCCTAGGGTTGTCTCTCGGTGAGTTTTTGTAATAATCTGGGTCGTACCAATCCGCGCACCATTCCCAGACGTTACCTGCCATATCTGCAACGCCGTAGAAACTATCGCCCTGCGGTGAGTATTTTCCAACCGGCGTCGTATCCCTGATTGCTGAGTCTAAAGAGTTGCACTTGCGTCAAAAGCATTGCCCCAGGGATAGACGCGTTTTTCTTTTTTGGCATCATCCCAACTTGCCGCTTTTTCCCATTCCGCTTCGGTGGGCAGACGCTTGCCCGCCCACCGCGCGTACGCCACCGCGTCGTGCCAACTCACATACACGACGGGATGATTTTCTTTGCCCGGCTGAATTTGTCCGTTCTCCCAGTGTTCTGGTGGCGGATGATGCGTGGCGTCCACAAATTTTTTGTACTCTGCGTTCGTCACAGGGTAACGGTCAATGTAGAACGCATCGAGGTAAACCGTGTGCGGCGGCTTTTCGGCGCCATAATCATTGTCCCCCATCACAAATTCGCCGGCGGGGATGAGAATCATTTCCTTACCATCGCGAGGAGCGATAATTGTGCGCGGTGGTGTGACAATTTGTGGTCGTGGTTGCTCCGTCAGCCGCACGCCAAATCCCTTGGTCAGCAATTCGTTCAACGCGGCAGCGTAACGATCGGTAAAGTTAAAATAGAGCCGCGCGGCGAGCAGTGCAGGCAACTCACAATCTTCAATCAAAACAGGGATGATGCGTGGTCGTCCCCACCGATCTTTGCGGTTAGAGAGTGCGATGGCGGCGTTGATTTCCTCCCAACACCAAGGGGAATCTAACGCGGCACGCGACAGAATCGGGATATACACATCGCACCATTCCAGTCCCTTGTTGATTTGTTCCGCCAGACGGTGACCACCTTGCAAGGTCACATCATCCAGCCAACCTTCCAAGCCGTACGCCGTCAAATCGTTGAACAGACGGCGGGCAAACTCAATGTCTTTCCAGGAATGGGTGATGAAGAATTTGGTCATCGCGCCTCCGATGAGCAAGGCAAATGTGGGCAAAGGATGGATTTTAAGAAATTATTTCCGTAACACCTTCGTAACGCGGCAATACCTCGTAGGGGCGAGGCATTGCACAATTCAATTTTGTATAGCCATCATATTGCCCAGTGGGAGGATGACTGGCATTGTCATACGACTGCGGCAATGCCTCGCCCCTACACGTATGGGGACATCGGTTACGGAATTAATTTTTAAAAACCATCATTCGCTGCAACACAAGGCGATGTCCGCCGGCGCGGACAAAACTCACCGCCGATGCAGATTGGCATGGCTTGCTGCAACTTGCCGTCGCGCATTGCGCCCTCACGCGGACTATGCTATAATCATACGCGGAAAATAGGGAAACACAAATGACGGAAACCCGTCCAGCATCCAACACACAAAACGAAAAATAATCTTCGGAAGCAACTACTCTCCCCACCTGTCATTGCGAGCCGCGCAGCGGCGAAGCAATCTCCAATGCGCTCATCGGGGATTGCTTCGCGAACTGCGCTCGCAATGACCACCTGAGTAGTTACCTTCAGAATCCCATCTGCCCGCAAAAGACTGGATTCTCCCCGTCTTCCTCCCTGTCTCCCAATCACCTAATCACCTAATCCCCCAATCCCCCAATCACTCCACCGCCTTCCTCACCGCTTCCAGCGTCGGTTCGATGCGCGTGCCTTCACCGGCGATTTGCATCGCGCTCTTGATGTCTTTCAAGCCGCTCCCCGTGATGAGACACACAATTGTCTCATCCGATTTGACCATGCCTTGCTCCACCGCTTTTTTCAACCCGGCGTATGCCGCTGCGCCAGCGGGTTCTGCAAACACCGCCTCTGCGCGCGCGAGATCGCGAATCGCCGCGAGAATTTCGTCATCGCTGACGACGATGTACGCACCGCCGGTCTCGCGCACCGCGCGCACCGCGCGCACGCCATCGCGCGGCAAGTCCGCGCTAATCGAATCGGCGAGCGTTGTGGCGCGCACAGGGGTAATCGTTTCCGTGCCGGCGCGCCAGGCGTTGTAGCACGCAGCAGAGCCAGCCGCCTGAACCCCCATCAAGCGCGGCATTCGGTCAACCCAGCCGAGCGCGACAAGATCGCGCCAGCCCTTCCACAGCCCACGGATGATGTTGCCATCGCCCACTGAAACGAAAATGCAATCGGGGGAGAGCCAGACCGACGACCGATGACCGGCGACCGTCGTCCGTCGTTGGGTGGCGGTCAATTGTTCCGCGATTTCAAACGCCGCTGTCTTTTTTCCTTCAACCGTGAAAGGATTGTATGCCGTGTTGCGGCAATACCACCCAAATTCTTTCGACGCGGCAAGGCACAGATCGAATGCCTGATCATAGTTGCCGCGCACCAGCATCACGCGCGCGCCGAAAATCAACAGTTGCGCGATTTTTGCTGGCGGCGCGGTTTCGGGAACGAAAATGACCGCCGGCATTTTCGCGGCGGCGGCCATACCCGCGAGCGCGGCGCCGGCATTTCCCGTACTCGCGGTCGTGATGATTTCGACGCCAAGCTCGCGCGCCTTGGCGACGACGAACGCGCTCGCGCGATCCTTGAACGACGCGGTGGGATTGCGTCCATCGTCTTTGAAATACAAATTACTTAGACCCAGTTGCGCGCCGAGCGTCGTCGAGCGATATAGCGGCGTCCAGCCGACGTGCAGCGGCGGCGCGAATTTCGCTGCATCGTCAATCGGCAGCAGGTCCGCGTATCGCCACATCGAAAAATCGTGTGACTCGGCAATTTTTTGTGGCGAGGTGCGCGCGGCAATCGCCTTGTAATCGAGAATCGTATCGAGGATGCCCGCGTCGCCGTGCTTGGGGCAAACGTAGCGCGTTGTGCGCGGATCGAGTTTGTCACCGCAGAGGGTGCATTGGAAGTGATAGTTCATTTAGACTCCGTTAGATCGTTGGGTCGTTGCATTGTTGGATTGTTGGATTGTTGAATCGTTGGATCGTTGCTTTGCCAGCATTTCAGATACTCGAAGCGTCGGATGGTCGCTATTGCCCACACCTTACCTATCAAACAATTCAACAAACCAACGACGCAACGATGCAACTACGCAACGATATGCGTTCCGGTTTCGCCGCGCAGCGCACGCCCGATGTTTTGGGGATTGGTGATGATGGCGTGTTTGCCGCCGGCTTCGAGATACCAGATGATCGCTTGAATCTTGGGCGCCATCGAGCCCTTGGCAAAGTGCGTGCCTTCGGCGAGATATTGTTTCGCTTCGGCAAGCGTCATCCGATCAATCCATCGTTGATTCGGCTTACCGAAATTGAGCGCGACTTTTTCGACAGCGGTCGAAATCAAGAACAAATCGGCGTGAATTTCGCGCGCGAGGAGGCTGGACGCGTAATCCTTGTCAATCACCGCGGCAACGCCACGATATTCACCGTTGCCGATGTCCACGACAGGAATTCCGCCACCGCCCACCGTGATTGTGACGATACCATGCTGGAGCAACAGTTTCACGGTATCGAGTTCGACGATTTCTTTCGGCAAAGGCGAGGGCACCACGCGCCGCCAGCCGCGACCAGCATCCTCGACAACCGTCCAGCCCATTTCGTTCTTGCGGCGCATGGCTTCCGCCTGGTCCATAAATCCGCCAATCGGCTTGGTTGGATTCTGGAACGCGGGATCGTTTTTATCCACCAGCACCTGGGTCACAATCGTCGCGACATTTTTCTTGATGCCGCGATGATACAAATCGTTTTGCAACGCTTGTTGCAATTCGTAACCGATGGCACCTTGCGTGTCCGCACCGCACACATCGAGCGGAACCTCGTGCATCCCTTCGACCTTGTGCGCGATTTCCGAGCGGCGCAAGATAAAGCCGACCTGTGGACCGTTGCCGTGACCAATCGCCACGTCCCAGCCCATTTCGATCATATCGGCGATGTGATGCGCGGTCTCGCGCAGCGCCTCTTCTTGATCTTCCACCGATTGATGTGCCTCGTCCTTGATGAGCGAGTTGCCGCCAATGGCAACAACAGCGAGTTTAGTCATAGATGTCTCCTTGTCTGATAGTCAGGTAGTCGAGTAGTCGGATAGTCGCGTAGTCAGTTAGTCGGTTAGTCGGTTAGTCAATTTTCGACCACATGACTACAAGACTACACGACTACTCGACTGCACGACTAGGACATCGTCAACGCCATCACCGCTTTTTGCACATGCAACCGATTCTCCGCCTCGTCGTACACCACCGATTGCGCGCTATCAATCACGCCATCGGTGACTTCGATGTTGCGGTCAGCGGGGAGTGGATGCATGTAAATCGCATCGGGCTTGGCCAGTTTCATCCGGCGTTCGTCGGTGATCCACGACGAATACTTTTTGATGATCTCCGCGCCTTGCTTTTCATCTGGCGTGTGCACCATCGCGCCCCACGATTTGGCGTAGATGATGTCGGCGTCTTTGAACGCGGCGTCCATATCGTCCACCACCTCAAAGCCGGTGCCGTACTTGCGTGCTTGCTCGCGCGCTTGATCCATAATGTCCGGCATCAGTTTGAATTCGGGTGGATGCGCGAGTACCACGTCGAGTCCAAAGCGCGGCATTTGCAGGATAAGCGATTGCGGCACCGACATTGGTTTTTGGTACGATGCCGCGTACGCCCACGAGACGACCATCTTTTTGCGCCGCAAATCGCGCCCTTTCTTTTCGATGATCGTCATCAAGTCGGCGAGAATCTGGAACGGGTGATAGATGTCGCATTGCATATTCAGCACCGGCACGCGGGCGTACTTGGCGACTTCGTTGATGTACTTGTTGCCAACGCCCCAGTCCACGTGCCGAATCGCAATGCCGTCAAAGTAGCGCCCAAAAATCTCGCCGATTTCCTTGGGCGTGTCGCCGTGCGCGATTTGCGTTGTGCGCGATTCGATGAACGCGGCGTGTCCGCCCAGTTGCGCCATGCCGGCTTCGAACGAGCCGCGCGTGCGCGTGCTGGAGAAAAAGAACAGCATCGCCAGCACCTTGTCGCGCAGAATCGGATGTGGTTCGTTGAGCGCGCGCTTGCGCTTTAGATCGAACGCGACATCCAGAACGGTTTCCACTTCTTCTTTGCTGAAATCGAGGTCGCCGATGAGATCGCGACCGTGAAGGTAGGTTTGCATGGTTAGTCTCCTAGTCTTGTAGTCAGGTAGTCTTGTAGTCGGGTAGTCGGATAGTCTTGTAGTCAGGTAGTCGGGTTAGTCTTGTAGTCGGATTGTCGTCAGTGTTTGTTTTTGTGGAGGTAGGCGATGAGGCCGTTGATGAGTTTCTTGACTTCTTCGGCAAGGTCGTATGCCCGACGCATTTCGTCTAGTGTGATGTATCGGCGATCCAGCGCTAGATAAAGCTCGGATTGGGTTTCGCTCGCCGAACGACGCGCCATCTTCAAGAATCGGACGAATTCTGGATCGGAACCCGAATCGAATCCTTCGGCAATGTTGTGCATCACGGAACTCGCGGCTCGACGAATCTGGTCACGCAATTGAAAATCTCCGGCAAAGGTTGCCTGTTCGGTTAGATTGTAAATAAGGTTGGCAAGCGCGCGTGCTTTTTGCCACGCTTGCAAATCCTCAAACCGCTCAATCTTCATCACCGCCTCCTCGCGACTATGCGACTATCCGACTACGCGACTATTTGACTATTCGACCGCGCCAAGCACCAACGCCAGCAACGCCATCCGCATCACCACGCCGTTGAACGCTTCCTGCCAGTAACGCGACCAGCGCGTAATGTCCACATCGGTAGGAATCTCGTCCATACGCGGCAGCGAGTGCAACAGAATCGCGTCGCTCTTGGCTTTGGTCATCAACAGTTCGCGCGTGATCTTGTAGTTCGCCGGCGTCAGCCCCACGTCCTTGCCCGCGCGCTCATCGCGCGATTTGGTGTAATCGGGTTGGACGACCGGCTCGACGAGAATCACGTCCGCGTCCGCAATCGCCTGTTCCACATGCTCCGCTTCGCGAAAGTTGAGCGCGTACTGCTTCCACTCGTCTTTGTATTGCTGCGGTAGGCGCATCTCCGGCGGCGCGACGAACGTGATGGGGCAATCGAATTGCGTCAGCGCATAGCCGAGCGAGTGCATCGTGCGCATCCGCATATCACCGACGGCGAGCCATTTGAGTCCGTCAATGCGACCCTTTTCGCGCAGCACGGTGTACAAATCGGTGAGGATTTGCGTGGGATGCTCGCCCCAGCCATCGCCACCGTTGATGACCGGGATGGATGCCCACTTGGCGGCTTCGTGCGGCGCGCCTTGCTGAAAGTGGCGCATCACAATCACATCGCCGTAAAACTCGAGCATCTTGACCGTGTCCTTGATGGACTCTTGATAGAAATCGCCCGCGCGCGTCATCTTGGGATCGGCAAAGCCGGTCACGTGCCCGCCCAGCCGATGCATCGCGGCTTCGTGTGCGAGGCGCGTGCGCGTGCTGGGTTGATAGAACGCGGCGACGAGCGTCTTCTCTTTGAGCATCTCCACGTTGCGGCGACTGCGCGCAATCGGTTCCATTTGCCGCGCAATCTCGAAAACGTGGTCGAACTCGTTCCGTTCGAATTCTTTGAGCGACAAAATGTCGCGTCCTGCAAAACTACGCATTGGGAAATCCTCCTTTTGGGTTTGTGATTTTTTGACGAAAGACGAATGACGGATGACGAACGACGAAAGACGAATGACGGATGACGAACGACGGATGACGAACGACAAAGGACGAAGGACGTTGCTATCCACCATCCACTGTCCACTAACCACTATCCACCATCCACTAACCACTATCCACTATCCACCACCCACTGCTCTCTCAATCTCCGCCAGCGTTGCCTGCGCTTCTTGCAAATTATCTTGCTGGCGCAGGCGCGTGTAAATCTCCACGGCGCGGCGGGCGTGTTGTAGCGCAAGTTGCAAACTTGCGCCACGGACGCCTTGTTTGAGCAGGGCTTTGGCGATGCGCTGACAATC
>Ga0209162_1001144_pt1 | contig 27035 bp, 18 predicted proteins | sample YNPNPMetaG_FD_187121 | JGI IMG/M metagenome (GOLD analysis project Ga0209162, IMG submission 187121) | Anoxygenic and chlorotrophic microbial mat microbial communities from Yellowstone National Park, USA - YNP NP MetaG (SPAdes) (version 2) ...
GTGCACCCGGCGCTACATGATATGCTGCTTGATGTAATCTTCGAGCTTGGCCTTGGCCTCGCGCTCGATCTGCCGGACGCGCTCGCGGGTCAGACCGACCCGCGCGCCGATCTCCTTGAGGGTCATGCGTTTGCCACCGCGGTCACTGAGACCGTAGCGTAGCTTGAGGATCAGCGCTTCCCGCTCGTTGATCCGACTTAGCAGGTTGCGGACAAACTCCGCGTCGGACTCGTTGAACGCGGTTTCGAACGGTGCGGGCGTGCGCGTGTCTTCGAGGGCCTCGCTGAGGGTCGTTTCTCCGTCGGCCGACGTGCTGCCCTGCGTCCGCGATGAACAAGCCCGCAGCGCCTGAAGAATGGCCTTCGCCTTGCGCGGCGTGATCTTCATGTGCCGGGCGATCTCGTTCATGGTCGGAGGTCGGCCCAGCGACTGCTCCAGCTCCTGCACGACGAGCTTCATACGCCCGATCTGCTCAATCAGGTAGCTGGGGATGTGGATCATCTGCTGCGCGTTCTGCACCGCCCGCCGGATGGCCTGATCGATCCAGTACCCGGCGTAGGTGCTGAAGCGGGAGCCCATGGCGGGGTCGAAGCGGTCGACGGCGTTGACGAGGCCGACGTTCCCCTCGTTCACCAGATCCTCCATGGGCAGTCCACGGCCCCGGAACTGTTTGGCCACGCTAATGACGAGGCGCAGATTGGCCTGGATCATCCGATCGCGCGCCTCGGCGGCCTCGCGCTGGATGCGCTCATACTCCTGCAACGTGATTTCCCCGCGGGCGAAGCGTGCCTCGGCGTCCGCCTTGGCGCGGATCCGCAGGCCGAGCTCGCGCTCCTCCTCCGCGGTCAACAGCGCGTACTTCTTGATTTCCTTGAGGTAGTCGCCGAGCACGGTGTCAAGCTTCGGGGCCATACGTCCACACGTCGTCCCCGGAAAGGGGGCAGCCGGGATCTCCCACTCCGCGGACCTGCCGGGGCTGCTGTTAACCGCTGGTCGTATCGACTTGTCGCCCGGCCAGGTTCATCGCACTCTGCATGATATTCGCTGCCCGTCGGCGTGGCCAGAGATTATCAGGCGGTAGCCGACGGGCCGGGATCATTCGGGTCGCTGGCCGGCTGCCAGTCCGGCTCCGGTGGCAGGGAGCCGACAGGCAGCCCTGCCTCACGCAACAGTCCGGCGACGGTCGCCAGGGGCAGTCCGACCACGTTTGAGAAGCTCCCCTCAATTCGTGTGACGAGTCGGTCGCCGACCGTCTGGATGCCGTACGCGCCGGCTTTGCCGGCCCAATCGCGGGTCCGCAAATACGCCTCCCGAACCTCCGCATCGTCCCGCATCCACACGCGGGTGCGCTCGGCTCGGACGAGCCGGCGCGCACTACTCCCACTGCACAGCAGACACACCCCGGTGATGACGTCGCTGGGATGCCGGGCCTGAAGTTCGAGCATGCGACGGGCGTCGGCCTCGTCGGCAGGCTTGCCGAGGAGTTGACCTGCGCAGGCGACGATGGTGTCCGCCGCGAGCACCCAGCGGCCGGGGTGACGGTCAGCGACCGCGCGGGCCTTGAAGTGCGCCAGGGCGACGGCCCAGCCCGCGGGATCGACGGCGGAGGCGTGCGGCGAAGGTTCTTCCAGCGTGCAGGGTTCGACGAGGAAGTGCGGGTAGACGCGCGCCAGCAATTCACGCCGACGCGGGCTGGCGGAAGCTAGAATGAGAGTACTGTGGTTCACGGTATTTGCCTGGCGCGGCCGCACGGGGGCGCGTCGGTAATTAGAGTCCGCCCCATGGACGACGTCAAAGCGAGCCCGGAGTCCGGTGGGGGGGCGGACCGGCGCGTGCGTCACCGCCTCGGCGCGCATCTCTCCATTGCGGGTGGCGTGCACTGCGCCCTGATTCAGGCCCGGAAACTGCGCTGCGATGCCGTTCAGATCTTCGTCAAGAACCAGCGGCAATGGGAAGCGCCGCCGCTGCGCGCCGCGGACATCGAGCGCTGGCACGAGCTGCGTCAAAAGTGGAGGTTCGGGCCGACGATTGCGCACGCGTCGTACCTGATCAACCTGGCCGCGCCACGCCGCGCGCTGGCGTTGCGGAGTCGGCGGGCGCTGGCTAACGAATTGCTGCGGTGCGATGTGCTGGCAATACCGTACCTGGTCGTTCATCCGGGCTCGACTGCCGGTCGCCCGCGGCGTGAGGCGGTGGTGCGCGTGGCGGATTCGCTGAATGCGGTTTTCGCGCGGTATCCCCGACTGAGCACGCAGTTATTGCTGGAGACGACGGCGGGGCAGGGCACGGCGCTGGGGGCTACGCCGGAGGAACTGGCGGAGATCGTGGCACGTGTGGAGGCTGCCGAGCGGGTCGGGGTTTGCGCGGACACGTGTCACGTGTTTGTCGCGGGGTACGATCTGCGCACGGTGGAGGGGTACTGCGAGTGGGTGGAGTTGTGCGCGCGGACGGTGGGGCTGGCGCGCGTCCGCTGTTGGCATTTGAACGACAGTCGGCACGAGTGCGGGACGCGCGTGGATCGACATGCGCACATCGGTGAAGGGTGTTTGGGGCGGGCGGCGTTCGCGCACCTGCTTGGCGACCCACGCTTCCTGCACGTGCCGATGATCCTCGAGACGCCCAAGGGGACGGACCGGCGCGGGCAGGACATGGATCGCGTGAACCTGCGACGCCTGCGCGAAATCGAACGGCGGCTGGCTGGCGCGCCGCACGTAGGCCCGGCGGGAGTAGAATAGGGTTGCTTGTATCAGACGCCCGGGCGCCGGCCCCGTCCCGTGTGTGCCGGTCGCGCGTGGCGGCGGGGGCCGGTTCGACGGGTGTGAGGTGTGTTTATGGCAGATGGCGAATTCACGTACCGCACGGCGGCCGAGGAGACGTGGCGGATCTTCCGCATCATGGCGGAGTTTGTTGAAGGCATCGACGTCATGTCCCACGTGGGGCCGGCCGTATCGATTTTCGGTTCGGCCCGCATTGCGCGGGGCAACCCGTATTACGGGCTGGCCGAGCAACTGGCGCGGCGGCTGGTGGAGTGCGGGTTTGCCATCATTACCGGCGGTGGACCGGGGATCATGGAGGCTGCCAACAAGGGGGCCGCGGAGGCCGGTGGCAAGAGCATCGGCCTGAATATCGCGCTGCCGGTCGAGCAAGAGCCGAACCTGTATCAGAACATTGCGCTTGACTTTCACTACTTCTTTGTTCGCAAGGTGATGTTCGTCAAGTACGCGGTGGCCACGGTCTGTTTTCCCGGTGGGTTCGGCACGCTGGATGAGTTTTTTGAATCCATGACGCTGGTTCAGACGGGCAAGTCGCCACCGATGAAGATCGTGCTGATGGGCCGCGAGTATTGGGATCCGCTCGCCGAGTGGATGCGGACGATCCTGCTTGCGCGATATGCCACGATTTCGCCTGAGGACCTGAACCTGTTCACGATCACGGACGAAGTGGAAGTTGCCGTCAACGAAATCTGTACTTTCTACGAACGTGACCGCTCCGTCGCCGGTCAGCCGAGCACGGCCCAGGAACTGATGCGCCATCCGCGCGAACGCGTGACGGCCGAAGGCACGGTGTACGGGGTTCCGTCCTCGTGGAAAGCGCCGCCACGCGGCGGATGAGACGGAGAGCAGCGGCGCGGGCGGTTTCCTCACAGCGGGGGCACGCGGGTCGGTGTGCCGGACGGGCGTTGTGCCGCCGCGCGCGGCAGTCTATGCTTAGCTGGGAGTGGCGTGCGGCCGGCGGTGGGGCGGCCGGTGGACGCTGCGGAGGTGTGGACATGCGCAGAGAGATGTGGTTTCGGGCCGTTGCGGTCGCGGGGGTGGTGTCGCTGGCAGCGCCGGCCTACAGCGCGGTGGCGTCGTTCGGCGGTTCGGTCACGGCCCGGGTTGTTGGGCTGCGTGGAGGGCAGATCGACTCTGAAGAGGTCGCCGACGATACGATCGTCGATCCGAATCAGGATTTGCCGTTGCAGGTCGTGGTGCGGCGCGTAGATCCCACACCACCCGCTCCGACCGGCGCGGAGGCGGCCGCCATGGTGGGGGCGCAGCTTGCCGATCCGCGTACGGCGGCCACCAATGACCCGGACGAGTTCGCGATCGACCTGGCGCTGAGCAGTCTGGCGCCAACGGTACGGTACGTTGCGCAGGCATCGTCGGAGGAGGTACGCCGGATCCGGTACAACGTCGGTGAGCTGGGCACGCAGCCCGCCGGTGCCACCGTCCGGCTTCGTGGGCGTTTGTTCGTTGACGGGGTGCTAGCCGTGTTCGCGAATGCCGCCGTGGCGGATCTGAGCGGGGCGTACGTTCGCCTCCGTGTGACCGTTGTGAAGGAGGTCGACGGACAGGCTCCGCAGGAGGTATTCGCGGGCACCTTGGCGCTGACGGGCGGAAGGGACCGCACGGTCACGCCCGCCACGACCGGCGACTTTCCGACGGCGGGCGTGCTCAGTGCGGACCTTTCGGCGGTCGACCCGGAGTTGGGTGTTTTTCGCGTGCTGGTTTTTCCGAGTCTGAGGGTGGACTACCCGTATGACGCGGTCGTGAATCAGGATTTTGCCCTGCGGGCCACGGTGACCGTAGAGGCAGAGAACATTCCGGGGGGGGTGGGCGTGGCTGCCGTCATTGGCACGCCGTTCGAGGCGCTGGCGCAGGTGGTGGCGGCGACGCGTGGGAATGAAGCGGCCGCCAAGATGACGACGGCGTTGAGTGAGGAGCGGCGTCAGCCCACCGGGAAGCCGGCGTTCGCGGACGACGATCCGCTGGCTGGATTTTTGCGTTTCTTCCCCCTTTGTGGCCTGTTTGGGGTGGAGAGCGTGTTCGGGGCGCTGGCACTGGTGGGCCTGCGGATTTGGAATCCGTACCGGCGGCCCGCCGGCGGGCGGTGAACGGCCGAGGGTGGAGCGAGGTTCCTGATGTTCTATCTGCGGCTGGTGATCACGTCGCTGCGGAGCCTGGATTCGCATTTTCTGCGTTCGCTGCTGGCCACGCTGGGGGTGCTGATTGGTGTATCGTCGGTCGTGGCGTGCATGTCGATCCTGGAAGGGGCGCAGAAGGACATTTTCGACCGCTTCAAGTCGATGGGGTCGAATGTCCTGTACGTGTTCCCGGAAGCTGCCCGCGTCGAAGGTCGCCCGGTCGGTGCCGCGCAGACGCTTACCCTGGCCGACATCGACGAGATTCTCCGTGAGCTGCCCGATGACATCGAGCGCATCGCTCCCGAAGCGCTCGGCATGACCACCATCAAGCGTTTCCAGAAGTCCGGCGATTTCACCCTGGCGGCCACGTCGGAGCAGTATTTCGAAATCAACGCGTACCAGGCACAGCACGGGCGCGTCTTCAGCCGGTCCGAGTCCGAGAGTCCGGACGCGGCGGTGGCGTTGCTGGGGGCCAAGGTCGCTGAGAAGCTGTTCGGCGGCAGCGATCCGGTGGGGCAGACGGTCAAGCTGGGCGGGGTCACGTACCGCGTGATCGGCGTCATGGAGCGCAAGGGCAGCCTGGGGTTCATGAACGCCGACGAGACGGTTTATGTACCCATCGAAGCCGGGCTGAAGCGGTTCTTCAACCGCAAATGGCTCAATCGGCTGACGATCGCCGCCAAGGACCCCAACCGGTTGGATGAGCTTCAGAAGCAGCTCAAGCGTGTCCTGCGCCGCGCGCACCGCATCGCGGTGGGTCAGCCCGACGATTTTGTCATCTTCAATCAGGAAGAGGCCCTCCGGAACATCACACAGGCCATGCTGGTGTTCAAGGTAGTGTTCTACAGCATCGCGGGGATCAGCCTGGTGGTCGGCGGCATCGGCATCATGAACATCATGCTGGTCTCGGTGACGGAGCGGACGCGCGAGATCGGCGTGCGCATGGCGGTGGGGGCGCGGCGGAGCGACATCCTCCTTCAGTTCCTCGTGGAATCCCTGGTGATCAGCCTGGTTGGCGGGTCGCTGGGATTGTTGCTCGGTACGATGTTCGCGGATGTGATGCACAACGTGCTCCGCGAAATGCAATTCAAGACCGCGATCAATGCCACGGTGATTATTACGTCGCTCGCGACGGCGGTCGTTGTTGGCGTGGTCAGCGGATTGTACCCCGCGTTCAAGGCCAGCCGGTTGGACCCCGTCGAGGCGTTGCGCTACGAGTAGCGGCGGTCGACAGGGGTAAAAGGGTTGTCCGGTTTCCGGCCCGACGGGCACCGGGGACGCTGTGCCGAGGCTCACGAGTCTGGCGCGCCGGCGCGATTATCCTTTGATGACCCCGAGCGGGCGGAGGCGCGCGACCTTCCTGGCGATGCCCGCGGCGTGGACCGCCTCGGCCACGACGCTGACATCCTTGTACGCTTCCGGCTGTTCTTCAGCCAATCCGGTCCGCTCGCGTGCCCGGGCGACCACTCCGCGGGCCAGCAGTTCCTTCTCAATGGAGCGTCCCTTGGCCGCCTTGATCGCTGCGGTGCGGGACAGCACGCGGCCTGCGCCGTGGCAGCAACTGCCGAAGGTCTTCTCCATGGCGGCCGGTTGTCCGACGAGCACCCAACTGCATCGGCCCATGTCGCCGGGGACAAGCACCGGCTGTCCGACATGACGATAGGCCAGCGGCACCTCGGGGTGACCGGCCGGGAAGGCGCGCGTCGCTCCCTTGCGATGCACACACAGCGTGCGTTTTCGCCCGCCGATCTCGTAGGTTTCCATCTTGGCGATGTTGTGGGCGACGTCGTACACGAGTCGCAGACCGAGGGACTCGGCGGAGCGTCCGAAGAAGCTGGCGAGCACCTCGCGCGCCAGATGGGTCAATATCTGCCGGTTTGCCCAGGCGAAATTCGCGGCCGACCGCATGGCGCCCAGGTAGCGCTGCCCCTCCGGCGACTGGATGGGCGCGCACACGAGTTGTCGATCCGGCAACTCGATGCCGTACTTCTTGGGGGCCGAACGAAGGTCGACGAGCGCGTCGTCGCAAATCTGGTAGCCTAAGCCGCGCGAGCCCGAATGGATCATCAGCGTGATCTGGCCGACGCGGAGCCCGAACGCGGCGGCGGCGACGGGATCAACGACCTCTTCAACGACCTGAACTTCCAGGAAGTGATTGCCGCTACCGAGCGTCCCGCACTGGTCTTCTCCGCGCTCCAGAGCACGCCGCGATACGTAGTCCGGGTTCGCCTCGGGCAGACACCCGCGTGCTTCGGTCATTTCAAGATCGGCCTCCCACCCGAAGCCGGCGCGCACGACGTATTGGGAGCCTTCAACCATGAGACGCCGCAATTGTCCGGGGTCGAACTTGATCCGCCCTCCGCGTCCCACGCCGCAGGGCACGGTGTCGAACAGGGTGGCAACGAGTTGGGCAATCCGCGGCTGAACGTCGGCCAGCTCGAGATCACTGCGGATGAGGCGTACGCCGCAGTTGATGTCGTACCCCACGCCGCCCGGGCTGATGACGCCGCCTTCCTCGGGGTCGGTGGCGGCGACGCCGCCGATGCAGAAACCGTAGCCCCAGTGGATGTCGGGCATCGCAAGCGAGTAGCCGACGATTCCAGGCAGGCAGGCGACGTTGGCCACCTGCTCGGGCGACTTGTCGGCACGGATGGTTTCCATCAACGTGTCGTCGGCGTAGATGATGCCGTCGACCCGCATCTGCGGCTTGTACGAACGCGGGATGCGCCACCGTGTATCGTCGATTCGCTCAAGCGGGCCTGCGTAGGTTTCTGACATGGCGCGCCTCCTTGGCGTCAGATGTCGACGATGAAGACGGCTTCGTAGCCGCCGGGGACCTCACGCACGGAAAGCTCGTGGTACGTAACCGCTTTCGCTTCGCGCTGCACTATGCTGCGCTGGGGATCGGCAGGGCGGCGCAGGCCCAGGACTGTCAGTCGCTGCGCCGAAAACTCCGGAACCTCGCGTATTTCGATCAACTGGCCGTCGGCTGCGAACAGCGCTAGCACTTCGCCCAGGTAGTCACGCAACAGCAGGGCGATATCGTCACCGACCACCTCGAATTGCCATGGCTGTGCGTCGCCGGTTGGTACGAGCTGCCCGATTACCGCGTAGAGACCCGCCGTGCACGGGCGGATCAACCCCGCCAGCGTCGCTGCGCGCGCACGCACGCCCATGTCCGCGGTGTGCTCGAGTAGCTCATATGTTTCCGTCATGGCTACCGGATTGTATCCGCAGCGGCGACAGGGAAGCGGTGCACGCGAACGGGCCGCAGGCGGCGGGCCACACCTTGTCCGGGGATGAGATGGCTTGCGCCGTGCGCGAGCGGGAACGGCGCCTCGGAACATTCTCCGTGCGTTCACGGCTCGTGGCGCGTGATTTGCGCGCGGGATGCTCCGCGTGCCTCGCCGGTGGTCCGCACTGTTGACACCTCCACTCGGCCGGAGCGGGGCCCGCACGCGGGTTGGGGGCTGGTCTCAAGTCGATCGGCGGCGACCGGCGGGCAGTGGCGGGGCAGACGCCCTCGCCTATTCCCTGGTCTGGGTAGACAGGTACACCTCGACCCCCATCTGCTGAATCTGATCCTGCTGCTCCTCGAGCCAGTCGATGTGGGCGTCTTCGTCTTCGGCGATTTCTTCGAGCAGCTCGCGAGTAACCGCATCGCCGACTTTGTCGGCCAGATGTACCGCGTCGTTGTACATCCGCAGCGCTCCCTGTTCCGCTTTGAGGTCGTTGGCCAACTGTTTGGGAACATCCGCACCGATGCGGATGGGGTTCAGCTTGTCCACACGCGGCGTACCCTCCAGGAAAAGAATGCGGGCGATCAGTTTCTCCGCGTGCTTCATTTCCTGGATCGCGCGGGCCTCGATCTTCTTGTGCAAGCGCTCGTAGCCCCAGTTGGCACACATCTCGGAGTGAACCATATACTGGTTGATGGCGGTGAGTTCGTCGGCGAGCAGGTCATTGAGCGTGTCGATTAGCTTGGGATTGCCTTTCATGGGTCCACTCCTGGGGTCGCAAGATACTGGCGCGCGCGAGATACGCAGCGGGGCGTTCTCATGATCGCAACTTTAGCGGCGGCGCGAAGGAGTGACAAGGATAGGGACCCACAGGCGCAGCCGCTTAGCAGCTGCACGCGAAGGCGGCAGTTGTGCCCGGGCGCGCAAACCTGTACCCCACTTCACACCGGCACGCTTGGGACGCGCCGGGCAACCGCCCCGTTGGGTCTGAGTGCTCCCCTGAGTCGCTCAGGAGCGCTCGATCGTCAGATCGTCGACGTCAGTGATGACTTCGATCACGGTCGGCGATCCTCTAGCAGGTAACAATGTCGATGAAGAACGTCTGGAACCAGCCAACCAAGCTGAGGACGAGATCGAACATGGCCTACTCCTTTTCCAGGGAGCGTGCCGATCCGCCCAATGCGCCCGACCCGTTCCTCCCACCCTGCGCGTCCAGACCTTTGACAGGACCGGCACAGATTGCGCCAGGTGGCGCACCCGGACTTGGTCCGGGTACGTCTCCGCCGGATCGCGCTACGCTACAGGGCAAGACCACTCGCTCGCTACACTTAGAATGTACCGATAATAGATGCATGTCAAGGTTGCGGGCTAATGTTTTTTGGGTTTTTAGGGGACTCTGCTAAGCCAAGGTTCTGTTGGCCTGCCGAAGCACGTCGTCATGGAACGGGAACCCACCTCGAATCGGTGTCTGAACTGCGGGGCCGAAGGGCAGCAGTGCGCCGCCGGGCGGCGTGTGACAGTGTGTTCACAGTGCAGATGGATACTCTCGCAAGAGCTTGATCTATATTTACTTACGAAAGATCGTCCCAGGCCGACGCTGCCCGTTGCGCCAGACGGAGTGCTACGAGGCAAGTACCGGCTCTCGGCTCTGCTGGGTGAAGGGGCGCACGGGAAGAGCTATCTGGCTCACCACGAGTACCTCAATCACCCGTGCGTGGTAAAAATCCTGCCGTACCGCATCAACGACGCTTCGGACGCGGCCGTGGCACGTCTGAAGAACGAGGCCCGCGCTGGATTCCGGGTCAACGACCCGCATGTGGTCCGCGTGCTGGACTGCGACGTTTACCGTGGGCACTGGTATTTCGTTATGGAGTACATCCCGGGGGCAGATCTGGGTCAGGTCGTCCTGGACAGCCTGCTCCTGCCGTGGCAACAGGCCGTCCGCGTCCTTGCGGACGCGGCTCGGGGGCTCGCTGCAGTCCATCGCCTGGGGCTTGTACACAGGGACATCAAGCCGAGCAATCTCATCCTCGGCACGGACGGGCAGTTACGGGTGGCCGACCTCGGTGTGGCAGGGTTTTCGTGCGAGCACATTGACCTCCGGCCTGGGGCCCGGGTCGAGACTGTTGGCACGCTCGGTTACACCGCGCCGGAGGTCTTCCTAGCTGGAGCACGGGTCGAGCCGCGCGCGGACCTCTACTCGCTCGGAGCGGCGATCTTTCACTTGGTGACGGGGCGTCCGCCACATGACTGTCGTCAGGTCTTTCAACGTCTGCTGGATCTTCAGTGCCGTGCGGTGACGTGGCCCGCCGACGGCCCAGCCGGCGTGCCGCAGTGGTTTCGCGACATTGTTCTGAGAATGTTGGCCACCGAGCCCGACCAGCGTTTTCCGTCGGCGACGGCACTGCTTGCGGCAATCGAGGCGGGCGCGGCGCCGGGGATCAAGGCGGCGCCCGTCGTCGTCACCTTGCCCGGGTTGGAATGCCTGGAAGCCCGCGGGATCGGAGTAGTGCCGTTCGAGAACGCGGGCGGGAACCCGGACGATGAGTGGCTGGGATTCGCGCTGGCCAATTTCCTGTCGCGTGGTCTGGCGCAGGTGCCGGGGCTGTACGTGGCCGATCAGGACGGGTTTACGAGCCTGATCGCCAAGCTTGCAGGTTCGGCGGCCAAGCCCCAGCGTGAGGTGTTGCTGCGCGCTGGTCGCATGGTGGGGGCGGGAACAGTGGTGAGCGGACGATTCAGCCGGTCGGGCGACGAACTGGAAATCGCCGCAGAGGCCTGGCGCGGAGACGCGTCGCGGAGTCTTCTTGCGGTCGAACTAACTGGGAATCTTGCCGATCTGCCGCGGCTGGAACAGGAACTGTTGCGGCGAGTGGCCAAGGGGCTGGGGGTGGGGGAGCCACCCGGCAGCGCGGCGGTGAGCGGGCCGCGTCCGCCGTTGCTGGCGGCGCGCGAGCGGCTGGTTCTTGCGCGACAGGCGTACCTGCGGGGGATCTACGATCAGGCGATTGCGCTGGCGCGCGAGGCGGTGGCGCTGGATGGCGAGTTTGCGGAGGCGATCGGGTTCATGGGGGTGTGCTTTGCTCGGTTGGGGAAGTACGAGGAGGCGGAGGCGCATCACCGGCGGCAGGAAGCCTTGGCGCGGAGGTGGGGCGATGCGCGACTTCAGATCGAAGCCTTGGCGAACCTGGGCGTGATGTATTACTTTCGCGGCGACTACGACGCGGCCGAGGTCCACTACGCGCAGGCCGCCGAGATGGCTCGGGAGCTGGGGCTGGCGGTCGAAGAAGCGCAAGTCAGCAACAATCTTGGCTTTGTGCTGTTCCGTCGGGGCCGGCTGGAGGAAGCGGAACGGGCGTTTCTGCGGGCGATCGAAACGCACCGCGCGTATGGGGGCTTGACCGCGCTGGTCGGACCGTACAACGGCTTGGGCAACGTTCTCGTGGAGCAGGGGCGGTTTGCCGAGGCGCGAACGTACTATCGGCGGGCGCTGGCACTGGCGGAGGAGATCGGGGATCGGACGATCGTCGGCACGACGCACATGCATCTGGGGCGGGCGGCGACGCTCGAGGAACGCTTTTCCGACGCGAAACACGAGTTTACAATGGCGCTGAACGCGCTCGAGGAGACGCGCTTCTGGAACGGATTGGCGCGCGCCTACGAGTACATCGCCGACCTCCACCTGCGTCTGGGGAACTTCGACGAGGTGGTGCGTTGTGCCGATAAGCGTATCGAGTTGGCGCGGCAGCACTCCAATCTGCGGATGGAGGCGGCCGCTTGGCGGCAGAAAGCGGAGTCGCTGCGACGCGCCGGGCGGGTGGAAGAAGCGGAAGCGTGTCTGGCGCGCGGGCGCATCGCCGAGGAGGCCGCTGGCGGAGCGTAGCTGCGGGGCGACGATGTGCCGGGCGGGGTACGGAGGCCCGCGATGTTCTGGACGATCCTGCCGGTGGGCGTGGCCGGGGGGTTGGCGGCAGCGCTGGGGAGCCTCTGGTATGTGACGCGGCGACGGCTGTGGGCCGAGCGCCGGTCCCACGCGGCGCAGGCCGCGCGGCTGGCAGAGCTCGAACGGCTGGCAGTCCGCAACGAGGCCATTCTTCAAAGCGCGATGGATGGCTTTTTTGTTCTGGACGGGGATGGCCGGTTTCTCGAGGTCAACCCGGCGTTCTGCCAGATGGTGGGGTACACGGCGGAAGAGCTGTGCCAGATGAGGATGACGGACCTGGAGGTCAGTCAGCCCGCGTCCGCCACAGGGGAGGATACACACTGGCGGACGGGGTTGCACCACTTCGCTACGGCCCACCGGCATAAGGACGGGCACATTGTTCAACTGGAAAGCTGTGTGGTCGTGCTGCGGGATGGGGGCCGGAAGATTCTCGCCGGGTTCGCCCGGAATGTGACGGACCGGGTCCGGGCCGAGCTGGCCCTGCGGCAGAGCGAGGCGCAGTACCGCACGCTTGTCGAGACCTCGCGCGACCTGATCTGGTCCCTGGACCTGGACGGACGTTGGACATTTGTGAACAACGCGGCCCGCGCGATCTACGGTTACGAACCGCACGAGATGGTGGGGCGGTCCGTCATCACGCAGTTCGTGCGGCCGGAGTTTCGGCAGCAGGCGCGGGAGATTCTCGAAGAGCTGCGCGCGGGTCGACCCCGCCTGCGTTTCGAGACGCAGCACCTGCGGAAAGATGGTTCCATCGTTTATTTGAGCGTCAGCGCGATTCCCGTGCGGGATGAGCGCGGAAACGTCATCGGTGCCGCCGGAACGTCAATCGATATCACCGACCGAAAGCAAGCGGAGGAACGACTGCGGGCGGCGCACGCCCGCTTCGAGTCGCTGGTGGCGCGGATGCCACTGGCGTACATCGTGTGGTCGGAGGATTATCGCGTTCGGGAGTGGAACCCGGCGGCCAGTGTGGTGTTCGGTTACCCGGCGGAGGAAGCTGTCGGTCGCCTCGCGACGGAGCTCATCGTTCCGCCGGAGGCGCAGCCGGCGTTCGTGCAAATGACGCGTGGGGTGCACGACGGCGCGCGTTTCGGGACGGTGTTGGTCAACCGTCGCAAGGATGGTCAGAAGATCCGCTGCGAATGGTACAACACGGTGTTGCCTGATGTCGGCGGCGGTCAGAGCATCGCGTCGTTGGTGGCGGACGTGTCGGAACGCGAGCGGCTCGAAGCGCAGTTGCGGCAAGCCCAGAAGCTGGAAAGCTTGGGTGTGCTGGCGGGCGGGATCGCGCACGACTTCAACAATCTGCTGGTCGGCATCATGGGCAACGCGTCGCTGGCGCTGGATGCTTTGCCCGCCGACGCCTCCGTCCGGCCACTGCTCGAGCGGATTGTGAAGGGTGGGCAGCGGGCAAGCGAGCTGACGCAGCGCATGCTGGCCTACGCCGGTCGGGCAACGTGCGATGTGCAGCCACTGGACCTCAACGCGCTGCTCGACGAGCTGGCGGGTTTTGCCAGTGCGGCGATTCCCAAGCGGGTGAGGCTGACAATGCGGCTGGCACCGGGTTTGCCGCTGGTGGAAGCGGAGAGCGGCCAGATGCAGCAGGTGATCATGAATCTGCTGATCAACGCGGCGGAGGCCATCGGCGACCGCGAGGGCGAGGTCAGCGTGTCGACGTCTGTGGAGGAGCTCGACGCCCGGCGGGCAGCGGAGTTGCCGAGTGAAGGACTCGCGCCCGGTACATACGTCTGCCTGGAAGTACGGGACAACGGCTGTGGCATGACGCCGGAAGTGATGAGTCGGGCATTCGATCCCTTCTTCACCACGAAGTTTTCCGGTCGGGGTCTGGGGCTGTCGGCGATCCTGGGGATCGTCCGGGCGCACCGCGGTGCGATTACGTGTCAGAGTCAGGTTGGTGTCGGTACGGTCTTTCGCGTGCTCCTACCAGCGACCCGGGCCAGCGTGGGTACGTCCGAGTCGCGTCCGGCGACGGTTCGGCTGCCGCGCAGCGCGACTGTGCTCGTGATTGACGACGAGGAGGACGTCCGCGAGGTGGTCCGGGCCATTCTGGAACGGCGCGGCATGACGGTATTGACCGCGGAGGACGGGCGTCGCGGCGTGGAGCTGTTTCGCGAGCACGCCGAGCGCGTTGATGCCGTCCTGCTGGACATCAATATGCCCGGGTTGAGCGGGGAGGCGGTTCTGCGGGAACTGCGCGCTATTCGGCCGGGGGTGCGGGTGATTTTGTCAACCGGCTACAGCGCCCAGGAGACGGCCCTGCAATTCGGTGACGCTCCGTTGGCCGGGGTCGTGCACAAGCCGTACACCGCTTCGATGCTCGTTGAGAAGATCGGGGCCGCGTTGGCGACGGGCTGACGAACCGCCTGGTTCGTGCCCGCTCGGTATCGATCGGCCGGGCAGTCATTCCTCTTCGTATTCGAACGGCGGACGAGCGATCAGCAACGGGCGGCGGCGCGCCACGTTGAGCAGCAGCCCGAGCCCGAGGAAGTTCGTCCATAGGCTGCTACCGCCGGCACTGACAAACGGAAGGGGCATGCCGGTGATCGGGGCCAGTCCGACATTCATAGCGATATTCAGCAGGGCCTGCGAGACAATCATGACGATGACGCCGATGGCCAGCAGTCGCCCGAACGGGTCGTTGGTCGCGGTGGCGATTTCCAGGCCGAAGAGCACGACGAGGGCATAGGCCAGGATGACGAGCAGCCCGCCGATGAGCCCCCATTGGTGGCCGATGATGGCGAAGATGAAATCGTTGTGTTCCTCGGGCAGCAGGTCGTACTGGACGAACATGCCGGCGCCGTAGCGTGTGCCGGTCAGACCGCCAGTCCCCAGGGCCGTCTTGGCCTGGCGGAGCTGAAAGCCTTGGTCCGCATGCCACGCCTCGTCGGGGCTGTTCTGCTTGAGGAGGACCTGGAACCGGACCCGCTGATAGTCCTTCATGCCGTACTTGTAGAACAGCGGCAGCGTCGCGCAGCCCAGCAGCACAACGATCGTCAGGTGCCGCAACCGGGCCCCGGCGATGAACAGCATGGCGAAGAGCACGGGCAGTAAGAGCAGCAACGTGCCTAAGTCGGGCTGGAACAAGATCAGGACCATCGGCACCAGCGTCAGCAGGAAGGGCGGGATCAGACCTTGCCAGCGCCGGTAGGAGTGTCGGAAGCGGAGGTAGCGCGCCAGCGTCAGTACCAAAGCCAGCTTGGCGAACTCCGACGGCTGAAACTTAAGTGTGCCATGTCCGATCCAGCGGTAGGTGCCCCGGACTGCTGGGACGAAAGGTAACTCCGGCAGCCCGAGGTGCGCGAGTAGTCGCCCCAGTACCAGCAAGGCAAGCAGCGCGACCGCGACGCCATAGAGCGGGTAGGCCCAGTGCCCGATGCTCTGGTAGGCGGGTCGCACTACCAGGAACATCAGGCCGATGCCCGCGGCGAGGAACATGATCTGCTTGGTAGTGGTTTCACCCAGGCGCGCGTAGAGTCTTCCGAGCGCACCCTGGATTCCGTGGTCGGTCACGCTCGAGTGCGCGTTGGCCGTTTGCGACTGCCGACTGTGGTCGGTGAGGTGGATGCAGGCCAGACCGAGAGCGGACAAAAACAGGACGGGGACGACGACGCCCCATCCGAGCCGGGTCAGGCTGAGAAGTGGTCGCTCCGTCATCAAACCGGCTCCGACAACGCACGGCAGCACGGGCCGGCCGCAGGCCGAGGACGGCCCCGTCGGTGTCGATCCACGAACCGGGCGCTTCGCAGTCTGTGCGGTAGGGCGCGGGCACGAGTCATGGAAGAAGGTACTCCGCGATCTTCCGGGCGACCGGGGCGGCGACGTGTCCGCCGCTGCCGCCGAACTCAATGATCACGCTGATCGCGTAGACGTCGCCGCGCGGTGCGCCGCCGCGTGGCGTGGTGGCCGGCTGGGTATAGCCGATGAACCAGGCGTGGGCCGGCAAGCGCTCGCCCTCCTCAAGGGCCGGATATCGTTCGTTCACGCGTCGAGCGACGATTTGCGGCGGGTCCGCGGGAAACCGCGCGAGCACGTCTTCCTCGCAGGTCGCCACGACCTGCTCGCGGCGACCGTCACTCCACTCACACGTGTAGACCATGTTGACCACGCGCGGGCTGGCCTGCGCGGAACCGGTCTTCCCGCAGAGTTCGTATTTTGACGAGCTGAGGCGGGCTTCGCGGCCCGTTCCCTGATCGTTCACGACGCGCCACATGCCCCGCCGAAGCACACGCAGGGCCGAATCGTCCAGCGGCACCACGGCGGCGGAGGGATTGCCCAGCGCTTGCCCGGTCGAATCGTATGCCAGTCGCACGGGCGCCCAGAAGCCGGCGGCGATCGTGGCGGCCACGTTGGCGGCCTGGAGCGGCGTCACCGTGACCTCGCCCTGACCGATGGCGAGGTTCCACGCGTCGGCGGGCTGATATCCGCGCCCGCGGTTCGTCTGCATCCAGTCTTCCGTGGGGACGATAGCCGAACTCTCCTCGATCAGCCCCGTACCCTGGGAACGTCCCAGACCGAACCGTGTGAACCAGTCGCACAGCCCCTGCGGCCCCAGACGCTCACCCACGTGGAAGAAGTAGATGTTGCAGGAGTTGCGCACGGCGTCTTCCGCGTCCTGGAGGCCGTGCGACATACCGGGGTACTGATTGTAAATCCAGCACCGGAACCGGTCCGGCTGGTCCGGCAACAGGTGGCCGCGACACTCGAAGGTGGTCTGGGCCGTGATCAGGCCATCCGACAGCGCCCCGACGAGGCTGATGGCTTTGCAGATGGAGCCCGGCGGATACTGCCCTTGAACGGCGCGGAACAGCAGCGGCAGGTGACGGGTATCCCGTCGCAGCGCGTCATAATCCTCCGCGAACCGTTCGTAGGGGTACGTGGGATAGCTGACTAGCGCGCGGATCTCCCGCGTGGCCACGTCGATCACGACGGCCGCGGCTCCGGACGGATTCGGACAGCGCTGCGTCGCTTCTTCCAGGAGCTGCGCGACGTGCTTCTGGAGTTCGAGATCAATGGTCAAGTACACGTCATGGCCGGGAATCGGATCCGTGTGCTCCAGAATCTGCCCGGCGTAGCTCCGGACCGTACGGCCGCGTGTGCCGCGGAGAACGATGTCGGCCAGGCGCTCCACGCCGGAGACGCCGCAACGGTCCTGGATGGTCAGACTGCGCAGGGGATCGCCAGCCAGCGGGTCGTTGGCAATGCGGTCTGGCGTGGCCGGTCCGAGGCGGCCGAGAACGTGGACGACAGTGTCGGCGTCGCGGGCGGTGCGGTGTGAGCCGGGCGTGACCTGTAACCACGGATACCGTTCGAGCTCCAGTCGGACGGTCAAGGCCGTGTCGCGGTCCACGTCTTCGAGGACCGGAAGGAGTTGGTTTTCCTCGCGGACGGGGCGCTGGGCCCGGGCTCGCCAGCGTTCGATGCGGGTTCGGATCTGGGCGACGCGCTCGCGCAGCTCCGCCTGCGGCATGCCGGTTAGCTGGCCGAGGCGCTCGAAGACGCGTGGGACCTCGGCGCGCAGTTCCGCCTCGATATCGCGCAGGGCCATGTCTTCGGGGTACTCGCCGCGCTTTCGCAGATGGCGCGCGAGTTGCTGGAAGTAGTCCCCGCGGCCGGCGAGTACGGCGTAGTGGAGGCATATATCCCACGTGGGTTCGTCGCGCAGCAGGGGGGTGCCGTGCCGGTCGTAGATCGTTCCGCGCGGGGCGGAGGTGTATTCGGGACGCTGGGTCAGAATGCGGCTGGCGAGCTCCTCGTAGTAGGCGGCCTCGACGATCTGGATCTGGACGAGTCGTCCCACGACGACCACGGTCAGGACGCTCAGCACAAGCCAGAATGCCGTGACTCGCCTGCGGAACATGCTTTCTGGTTCGGGTGGGAACCTTGCCGGCCTGGTGGCCGGAACCCTGTCGCCGGCGCGGTCGTGTTGGGCACGGTCGCGCGCGGGGCCGGTGCGGCATGCTCGATTCTATCGGGCATATGGCCGCATGCGGCACAACCCGTAATTATCGTCCCGGCGGGGGCAACCGGCGAGTCGCAAACAAAGGCTGGCGGAGTGGGCCGGTAAGCCGAATTCTGTCCCGACCGTTGCGTGTCGGTGGCGGCCATTCCTCTGGGCCCGCCGTTGCCGACGGGCTCGTGCGCCCTACCCGGGGCTGGTAGCGAGCCGGGCCGACTCTCGCCCCCTATTTGGGCTTGCTGGCGGTGGGGTTTGCCCTGCCACGACCGTCACCGGTCGTGCGGTGCGCTCTTACCGCACCTTTTCACCCTTACCGGATGGCGTGCGAACGCTCATCAGGCGGTGTGTTTTCTGTGGCACTTTCCCTGGGCTCACGCCCGGTGGCTGTTAGCCATCACCGTGCCCTGTCCAGTTCGGACTTTCCTCCCTCGGCGTGCAAGCACGTCGAGAGCGGCCGCCTGGCCCACTCCGCCACTGGCATTATACCACGTCGCAAACGAGGCTTGGATTCGCTTTCCCAAACGTGCGGCGGCGGCCAGAATGCCCCTATGGGCCGCGGCAAACATGGGTGGTTGCGAGTCGCACTGGGCGTCGGCGCCGCGCTGGTGCTGTTGGCCGCGGGGTACCGGCGCGTCTGTGACCCCCAGCGATTACGTGCGCGTACCCTGGCGGTAGTTCAGGATTTGGCGGGTGAGAACGTTGCTTTGGGCACGGTGTCCTGGTCGTTGTGGGACGGCCTGCGAATTAGTGACCTTGCACTGGGCCATCCAACGCTGGAGCCTCAATGCCCCGGGTCGTCCACCGGGCCGCCGGTCGTGCAGCTTTGCGATCTGCGGATGCGGCTTCGTCTGACCGACCTGCTCGCCGGGGTCGTCAGGCCGGTGCGCGTCGAAGTCGATCGCGCCCAACTGATGATTCCGTGCGCGCCGGCCGATCGCGGGCCTGAACCGTCGTCCGACGCGTTGAACTTCAGTCGCAAGGAGCTGTGGTACCGTTTGCGGGCCGCGCGTGACCGCTGGCCAGACCTCGTTGTCCGACAGGCCGACGTGCAGCTCCTGACTGCGGACAAAAACCGTCTGTCCTTACTGCGGCGAGACTGGGTTCACGTACGTGGCCGAGCATTGCCAGACGGTTACCTGCTGCGGATCGAGTCATTGCCGGCACTACAGGCCACGCTGGCGGAGGTTCGTTTCCATCGTGAGACGGAGGAGGCCACTATCGCGGTGGCGTGGGCCGACCTGGAAACGTTGCGACACGTGGTGCCGCTGCGATGGGCGGAACGGCTGGCTGCGTGGGATGTGTCGGGGCGTGTCCGCGTCAGCCGGTGCGTCTTTCGTGTTCCGGGCCGCGCCGTGTCATCTGATGAAGCGGTGCCGAGTGAGCCAGCCCGCTTGACCGAGCTGGAGATGGACTTCGACCGACTGCAATTCGAGTTGCCGTTGGCGGGCGAGCGTGAGAACGGGGGCGCTTCCCAGCAGACCCGGCCCTTTCTGCGGTTCACGGAAACGGCGGGGCGGCTAAGCTGCCAGGCTTCCGAGGGTCCGGCCGATTCGGCGATGACGTTGCGCCTGACTGGTCGCTTGAACGGGGCTCCTTTCGCGGGCGAGCTGGAGACCCAGGGCGGGTTGACGACGTGGGTTGCCACGCCCAATGCGGTTGGGCCGGGGGATTCGAGGTGGACGTCGTGCATGCCTTGGGGAGATGTCCGCCGTGCAGCCCTGCGCGTCGAGGGCATCGAACTCCCGACGTACGTTTCGCATCCGCATTTTCTGCGCTCCTCGGATCTGCCGGCAGCGGTGCGGCACGCGTTTGACGAGTATCGCCCCGAAGGCCGTGTGAACCTCGAGCTGGACATCCGGCGGCCGGCTGCGGAGGCCGTCGATTCGGGACCAACGTATACGCTTCGTCTGGAGCCCTTGGGGGCCGCCTGTCGGTATCACCACTTTCCGTACCCGTTTCGGAACGTATGGGGAACCCTGCGTGTCGAAGACGGGCGCGTGTGGCTGGAGAACCTGTGCGGCTGGCACGGCGAGGCGCGGGTTTGCGCAACGGGGGTCGTAAACAGCACCTGCGAATGGAGCGGCTTTGATCTCGTTTTCCGTGGTGAGAACGTTCCGCTTGATGAGGATTTGTACCAGGCGTTGTCGCCGGAATACCGGCGGCTGTGGGACCACGCCGCCCCGGTGGGCCTGTGTAACCTTGTGGCGCACGTCGCGCGGGACGATGGCACGCCGGAGCTCGGCCCGCGCCCGCACCGCGTCGAAGTGGAGGGTCGACTGCTCGAGGGCAGCGTGTCTCTGGGAGACGCTGGGCGGCTGGAGCATGCCAACGGCGTGCTTAGCATCCGCGACGGGGTGCTGGAGCTGCACGATTTGCAAGGATACGAGAGCGGGTCATCGCTCCGGCTCGCCGGCCGGGTGTGGCCGGCGGGCGACGCGCCGCGGTATGACTTGCAGGTCGAGGTGGCCGACCTGGAGTTGGAGCGGACTCAGGCATTCGGCGCCGACGCCGGCGGGCGGCCGCAAGCCATGCACTTCCGCGGCCAGGCGGATGCTTGGGGGCGGGTCTGGAGCGAACCGGAGGGCGGCACTCGGCGAAGCTTTACTCTGGCCGTCAAGCGGGGTCAGCTCTGGGGCTTCGACTCGGCGCACCCCTGGACGGATTGCCGCGGTTGGATACTTGTCGACGATGCACGCCAAGAGGTCCTTGAGTTCGCCTGCGGACAGGATGATGCGCGTTTCGAAGTCGCCGGCGTTCTCCCCGCCTCTGCCGATGCTGCGCAACCGTTGTCGGTGACGCTCCACGCGCGCGGCCCGCTTGAACGGGTGCTGCCGCAATTTGTGCCGGGCCGTTGGCGCGGCGTCGTAGAGTCGCTGCGGGCGGAGGGGCCGGGTGACATCCAGGTTCGCCTTGCACCCACCGCTGACCCGCGTGGCCCGCGGCAGCGGGCTGAGATCCGCTTGGAGGCGGCACGCATGACGCCACAGCCGTTACCGCTCGTCGTGGCGAACGTGACGGCCGACGTGGCGCTGGAAGACGGGCGGATCGAACTGCGTTTCGCCCGTGCCCGATGGAATCAGGTGGGCTGCTTGGAGGCGGCCGGAAGCGGCACGTGGAACGGTAGCGCTGGCGAGTTCGACCTGTCATTCTCCGGGCGCGATCTGGACTTCACTCCGGAGCTTGTCGCCGCACTTCCGGAGAGCGCGGGCCGGTTTATCCAGCGGCTCGGCGCACGCGGTTCCTTCGATCTGGTTTTGCCGCGAGTGCGGTTCAACCTCGAAACGGGGCGGACGTGGCATCTGGAAGGCCGCTTGCTGCTCCGGGAGACGGCCCTGCGGCTCGGCTTGCCCATTACCGGCCTGCACGGGGAACTGTCCGGCGCGTGCGCGATCGACCCCAACGGCGGGGTGTCGCTCGATGCCGCGCTGGATGTTGAACATGCTGCTGTGTCAGGACGGTTACTGGAGGACTGGTCGGGCGTGCTTCGGTGTGAGCCGGGCAATTCGACGGTGCTTCTGGATGAGCTGCATGGAAGGATCGGTGACGGGGACGCATTGGGGCGCGTTTGGATCGATGCGCGAACTGGCCAGTACGAACTGTCTATGACGCTGCGGGACGTGCAATTGGCGCACTTGTTCCCACCGCGCGGGGTGGAAGGTGAGCGTCAGGGCCGGCTGAGTGGCACGTTTTATCTGCGCGGCCGTGGCGAAGACGTCGGCGAGCGGCGCGGCGGTGGGCACGTTCGGATCTATGGCGCGTCGTTCTGGCAGAATCCGGCGTTGGCGGGGGTGATGCGGGCCGGTCCTGCTGGCGGCAAAAACATGGATGACACCGTGGACCAGGCGGACGTGCAGTTCGTGTGCGCGGGCTCCGAAATCCGCTTGGAGCGGGTGGACATCCGCGGGCGGGACCTGCGCTTGGTCGGCGAGGGCACCTGGAACAGCCGGACCGACGCGCTCGAAATGACGCTGATCGGAGCCCATCCCGAAGATTGGCCGCGTGTCGCGATGATCAGCGAGCTGGTCGAACTGGCGGGGAAGGAGATCATTCAATATCGCGTACGCGGCACACTCGCGTCTCCGGTGACTACCGCCGAGCCGCTGGGCAAGCTGAACGAGGCCCTGCGCAAGCTGCTGAACGAGGCGCAGCCGTGAAGGGCGGGCCGTACAGCAAGGCCGCGCGGGCATCCGATCGGTGACGGTGAGTGTTCGCGCGCGCCGCCGGTGGCCCGTTGAGGAGGCGACTGGCGACGGGCGAGGGTATGTCGGTGTGCGACCGCGCGGGGGGGTTCTCGATCGCCGCCCGTAAGCGCTCCCGCCACGACTCCGCGGTGTCGTGAGTGCCTCCACGGCTACTTCCGTTTCTCGGCGCGACGCCGGCAATCATCGCGTCAGGACTCAGCGGTGCGCTGACTGCCTCCACCGGCGCCGTACCCGCGGGACCGACACTGTGCCCACAAGACCGCCAGTGTGCCCCCGCGAATGGCGGTGTGACCGCGAGAATAGTGGCGTGCCCGCACGAATGGCGGCGTACTCGCACGAATGGAAATGCGCATGGTGCGGCGTCAGAGCGCGCCGAACCCGGGCGCGTAATCATCACGGCGTACCCGGACGAACGGAAATGTGCATGGGGCCCGCCACGAGATCGCCGAGTCGCGCATGCGTGCGCCGTGCCTTGAACCCCTTGCGGTACTCCGACGCCCGCGCGATTGCCGAGCCGGATCTCAACCTGTGGCCTGTATGAGGCGACATCGGTGATCGCCAGCGGTTTGCTAGCTGGCCTATCGCGCTGGGCTCGGCATCTCAACCCGCGCGGGCCGAAGCTGCGACCCGGGGGCCAGGCGACTGTGGACGCGGTACGCAGCTTGACAGCGAATGAGGAGCCGCTATGCTCCGAATGAACGACTGCGGGGTAGAGCAGTTGGTAGCTCGTCGGGCTCATAACCCGGAGGTCGCAGGTTCGAGTCCTGCCCCCGCTATTGACCGCTTCACGGCTCCGGCTTCGGCCGGGGCCGTTTGCGTTTCCGCCGGCGGTGCGGTTTCCTTTCGCCCGATGTCCCCGTTCGGTTTGAGCACCATCCGGCCGACGTAGCGTTCGAGGAAGTCCCGCATCTCCGTCGGCGTGGCGACCGTCGCAAGCGATTCCTGAGCTTCCGCGAGGGCTTGCCGGACGGCGCCGGCCAGCCGGCCGGTGTGGTCGTGGGCGTCGGCGGCCAGCTCGGCCACGGTCTGCTGAAGCCGCTCCCGCGCGCCAAGTGGACCGAACTACATGGACTGTTTTCGGGGGACCTCGGCCATCGCCTGCTGAAGGCGCTCCCGCCGTGCTACGAGTTCCCCCAATCTGCCGCGACACCGCCCGCGTGGGCGCGGCTTCGATGTAGCGCTGCGCTTCGCCCGCGGCATCCGGGTCGACCAGGAGCCCGGTCATCGAAGCGAGCTTCTTGTCGAGCTGCCTGATCTTCGCGCGAACCCGCTGGAGCTCGCCGCGGCTGGACTGTGTGAGCTTGCGGGCCTCTTCGATCGCATCTTCGATCAGGGCGTCGGCGTCGGCGAAAACGTGCTGGTAGGTTCGGGTGATGCGCTCGAGCAGCCGGTCTTCACGGACGCTGCCGGTGTTGCGGCAGGCGTCGGGACCGTTGCGGGGAGGTTGACGGGTCAGATCAAGGTTTCTGTATGCAGCAAGAAGTCGTTCGGCTTCCGTTCGGATCGAGGTGCCTGCCGGGTTTTCGCCTCGGAGGGGCTGCATCGGAGGGCCGCCGCGGTACAATGTATAAGGGCAACAGAAGTCGTGGTGCTCGCCGAAGCTGAGAGGAAGCTGCGCGGGCTTGCAGGACACGCGGCGGGGCAAGGCCACTACGACCCGGCGGTGAGAGTAGCGACGGTCGCAAAGGACGTGGCGGCGCTGGCCGTGGGCACACCCGAAGATGCTGCCAGCGCGCCTGGCTCCGATGGCCATGCGGCCACCGATCCCATCCTACTCTGTTGACCCGAGGCGACACAGGTGCTTCAATCACCCGGGGCCAGGGCGGAACCGCTTCCGGGGCTAAACTCCGCCGCGGGGGTGCGCACCCCCGGACGGCGATTCGGTCGTTTTGCCGACTGACGACGCGATCATGACAGCAGGCCAGCATGAATTCGAGACCACGGTCGATGCCCTGACGAGTGCCGAACTGCTGACAGGCGTTGCGATCATCACTCCCATCGAGGGAGTTGTGCCGATGCCGGTGGACGTCCAAGTCTGGGCGACTGTCTACGATCAGGCAACCCTCGACTACTGGGCCCAAACGCAGTATGTGCCCGCGTTTCTCAACGGCGTTTGCGTGCCGGAGATTCCAACCATCCAGGAGGCAGTCTTCGACCTCGACGTCATCGCCCCAGATGCTGACAGTGTCATCTATCCTATGAAACTGCGCATTCGCAACAGTGACGGTGCGGCTGCGGTTGTTTTCATGGTCCCAACCGGCGGGATATCGCAAATCACGCAGGTTGAGGGAGTGCGCTGTGACGCCGGACCTTGGTGGCGCCGGGGCCGCATCTGCTGCCACGTACAGCGACTCAACTGCACCATTGTGCGGCAGCTGCTCGGTTCGTACTGGGGGCCTATCGTCTGTGGAAATTGCGAGACGTGCTTCCAGCAGTGCATGAACTGCTCGGTCAGCAATCCGTGGCACTCACGCGACCCATGCGGTTTGTCGTTGATCCTGTGTATCTGGTTCGGCCACTGCTGACAATCCCCGGAGACCAAGTTATGTGGAATCAAACTCCCAGACGCGCCGCGCTAGTCGCTGGCGGGCTAGCAGTGCTCTTCTCGGTCGGTGGATGTCGGCCTACCTTCGAAGGCATGTTGCCGGATGATCTCGACGCATCAATCAAGTACGTGCTGAACAATCGCCCGCAGTTTCAGCAAGACGGCACGACCGCCGTCCATACGGGCATCGTCATCGACAACCTGCAAGGCCTTTCGGGCTGCTGGGGAGCAATCACCGAGGCAGTGGCCGGACAGGGATCGCTTGGACAGATGGTCTCCTTCAGCGTCTTGCGGTTCGGCCCTCAGGAGTCGCTCATTACGTGGGATGTTGTGGACACAGGCGGGCTGTTTGCCACCGTCTATGATGGCACCGGTCGCTGGGCCACCATCGGTGACAGTCGACTACGCTTCACGATCGATCGTCGCCGCTACTTCAACCCGCTCACCCGGCGTTACGACGTTTTCGACAATGAGGCCGAGGTAGCCGAATGGTTGGCGACGCTGGACGGGGACCATCTGTACGTACGCATGCTCGACGAGCCGGGCGCACCAGCACCCGACCCGAACGAGCCCGACTACACGATCGTCTATCGGAGATTCGATTGTCCGAAATAGGCCATGAGTTGCGGGAGGGCTGAGAAGAAGTACGGCGACCCGAGTCCCCGCTGACCGCGGTGGGCCTCGGGTCGGCAATGGCCGCACGGCCCTTCAGCTGTCCCGCGGCAGGCGACGTGCCGCAGGCTTGTCCAGCCAGAACGCCATCGCCGTTAGGGCGGGCCGCTGCTTTGGCGAGTGCACGGTTCATCGGAGTACGAGCAACCTGTCACTGCTATAGTACATCCTGCGCCGCTCGCTGCTTGTCAGACTGCCGTGCCACGGCTCATCGGTGTAGCGTCTGGCAACGCTTGCGGCTTTTCGCTCCACCCCCCAGGCGAACGTAACTATACTCACACGGCGTGCGCTCGGTTGCCGCGTCGGGTAGCGTCTGACGTGCCCCTGTGCTAAGGCCGGGCCTGGCTCGTCCGCGCGGCGCCCCAGAACTCGCTGGACGCTCGAACAGGCACGGGGCCTGTCCATGTCCGCTTCCATCTTTCTGCCGAGGGGGACTTGGCTGCCGAGCGCGCCCGGTACTGGTTTGCCAGCCTCTGGCCGCACCTCCGGGCGCAGTGGCGCGGCTTGCGCAACGTTCCGACTGAGCCGGAGGCGTGCCGGTTCGTGGTTGTCGAGGATTTCGGGACCACGGGACTTCTCGGGGATCCGGCCCGGGGCATGATTCCTGATCGGGAAACAAGAGAGATCGAGACTTCTTGCCGAGGATCAGATGGTTGGGAAGCCGACGGACTTTAGATACTCATTCGTTGGATCGTAGTACTCGTGTCTACGCGTTGGGTCACTAGCTTCGCCCTCCGGTATGAAGATTACTATTCCTTGGCGACCCGGAGTCAAGAGTACTCGATACCCGTTTTTTAGGTATGATTGCCGATCCGGCTTGTTGATGCGGCTCCACCGATCACCGCAGAAGCACCAGTGCTACCAACTGCCTCGTGTATAACGGGAGTCAGCATCCCATGCCACGCATACCCAATCGAGTTCGAGACTTTGTACCTGGAACTCTGTAGCCGCGTCCTCCAGGTAGTAGGACGAGCGCACGTCGTCCTTGGCGTTTTGGAACCATAACCGCGGATCAACTGCTACGCGCACATCAAGTGCATGCGGCTTAAGCCGGTGTGCTCGCGATGAGGCGACAATGCCGTAGCGCCCTGGACTTTTGGCTGGTGTCCTTAACCAATCCTTCGCCGCACATAGATCCCGAGTAATTACGATGGGTTAGTGCGGGGCAATCAGATGCAGCGTATCACGAGCCGCCTCGGCCTCGAGGTCGAGCACTTGCTTGACTAGGAGCGATACCTTTTCCGTTCGAAGGCACCTCATTGACACGGCCAAGTGAAGCTCATCCCGCGTGACGACATTCGGGCGCAGTTTCAGTTCCCGCAGGACTGCGCCGGCGCCGTAGTCGGTGTCGGTCAGGCGCGGCGAGAGGTAAATGCGCCAATGAGGGAAGCTACGTGTAAGCGCACTTATCCACTCGCTGATCCCTGCCTCGCCGGTGTTGATTTCTTGGCCGCCACCGACCAAGCATACGATGACCGCCCAGTCAGGATGTCGGTCCAGGCAGGAAACGAAAAATTAAGGCTCAGAGTAGTTGAAGCTAGCAGGTTGCTA
>Ga0209162_1001145_pt1 | contig 27032 bp, 22 predicted proteins | sample YNPNPMetaG_FD_187121 | JGI IMG/M metagenome (GOLD analysis project Ga0209162, IMG submission 187121) | Anoxygenic and chlorotrophic microbial mat microbial communities from Yellowstone National Park, USA - YNP NP MetaG (SPAdes) (version 2) ...
TCGTCTGGGCCGATCTGGCCACTGTCAACGGCGATCCGTGGCCCATCCTGGTAGCCTGGCCCCGGATGCTGGGGCTGATCGCCGACTACCCCCCCCACCCGGCTCACCGCCTGCGCAACGTGCGTCGCGCCCTGGCCCGGGTCCGTGACCCGTTCCTGGTGATCCTGGATGATGCCCGGGCCATATGGCTCGAGGGCCTCCAACTCCTGGTCCAGCTCCTGCCCGAGACAGCTACCTTGCTCGTCACCTCCAGCGAGGCCGCCGTGGCGGCCATGTTAGAGGCCACGGTCGTGCCGGTGACCCCATGGCCCCTGGCCGTATCCGTCCAGTTGCTCGCTGCCCTGAGTGCCGGGGCCTTGACCGAGGCATTAGCAGACGGTGTGGCCCGCTACGCCGGTGGTCAGCCCCTGGCCTTGCTCCTGGCGGCACGCGCTGCCGCCCTGGATGGGGTGCCGGCCGTGCTGGACCGCCTGCGTGATCCCGGTCCCTGGTTCGACGTGTTGCGCGAGGCCACCCACGGCGCGGATGATGCCCTCAGCCGTTGCCTGGCGGCCAATTATGCTCTCCTGGCGGCCCAGGCCCCGGCGGATGCCCGGCTGTGGCGCTGGCTGGGGGTCTTGGCCCCGGGGGTGTTCTCCGTAGCGGAGGTGGCTGGCGTCCTGACTGCCGCCGGGCATATCCCCCCGGACGAGTCCTCCACGGCGGCCGTAGAAGCGGCCTTGCAACGCCTGGCCGACCGGGGCCTGGTGGAACCAGCCCCCGGCTGGGGCTATCGCCTCCATCCCCAGCTCTATCTGAGTGCGGCCGCCCTGCTAGACCAGGCTGGCGAGACCGCTGCCGCCCAACATGCCCATCGTACCTCTTATCTGGCCTACGTCCTGGCTCGCCGGAGTCGCCTGGACGAATTGGAGACGGTGCGCACCAACCTCTTGTTGGGCATGGACCGGGCGGTGGAGGCGATGGATTATGCCGCCGTGCGCGGCTACGCCTGGGCTTTGAGCAGCACCCAACGCAACGAGGAGGGGTTCCTCTGGCGCCATGGTTACTGGCATGAACTGCGCCGCCGTCTGGAACAGGCCCGGTGGGCCGCTGAGGTGGCTGGCGAAGATTGGGACATGGCTGCCTTTGCCGGCAATCTGGCCCTCCTGCTGCAAGAACTCGGCGAACAGGATAACGCCCGCCGGGAATTGGAACGCGTGCGCGATACCTTCCACCGCCTGGGGGACATGGCCCAGGAGTTAGTGGCCCTTGAGCAGTTGACCCAGTTGGCCCTGGCCAGCGGCGACAAGGCAGCGGCACAGGAGTATTACCGCCAGGCCCAGGCCCTGCGCCAGGCCCCCAACCCTAAGACCCCGTGACCACCACCGCAGGTGTTTACCGCCGGGAACACCAGGGGCGCTGAGATGATCGAAGGGGAAAACCTGAACCGGGACGGAGAGCATCACATGAGTAGTGAAGGCACGGCAGAGAAACAGTCTTCCCCGGCGCAGGCGGAGGTGCTCAGCCGCCTGCGGCGTATCGAGGGCCAGGTGCGGGGCCTCCAACGCATGGTCGAGCAAGATCAGCCCTGCGAATCCATCATCACCCAGATCATGGCGGTACGTGCTGCGCTGGATCAGGTGGGTATCCATCTGCTCACCCACCACGTACAGGAGTGCGTCCGGTCGGCTTCGCCGGAGGAATCGGACAAACAACGCCTGGAGCGTGCACTGAACCTGTTCCTGAAGCTGCGATGATGAGCGGAGGTGAGCATGGCAGCGACGAGGCTGGTCATCAAAGGGGATGGTCTCACGTTGGACGATGTGGCGCGGGTGGCCCGGGACCCGGCCGCGCACGTGTTACTGGCAGACGAGGCCCAGGCCCGGGTGGCTGCGGCTCGCCGGGCGGTGGAGGATTGGGTGGCCCGGGGCCAGGTGGTCTATGGCATCACCACCGGTTTTGGGGCCTTTAAAGACCGGGTCATCCCGCCGCAGGATGTCCACACCCTCCAACGCAACATCGCCACAAGTCACGCGGCCGGGGTAGGAGACCCGCTCCCGGCCGATGTGGTGCGCGCAGCGATGCTCATCCGGGCCAATACGCTGGCCCGGGGTCACAGCGGCGTCCGGGTCTCCACCCTGGAGGCTTTGTTGGCGATGCTGAACCGGGGCGTGGTCCCGGTGGTGCCAGCGCAAGGCTCTCTGGGTTCCAGCGGGGACCTGGCCCCCCTGGCTCACATCGCTCTGGTCCTGATCGGTGAGGGGGAAGCCTTTTTCCAGGGGGCACGGCTGCCGGGCGCCGAGGCCCTGCGCCGCGCCGGCCTCACGCCAGTGGAGCTGGCTGCCAAAGAGGGCCTGGCTCTCACCAACGGCACCGCCATCATGACCGCCATCGGCGCGCTGACTACGGTGGACGCCGAGAACCTCTGCCAGGCCGCCGACATCGCCGGGGCGCTGAGCATGGAGGCCCTGCACGCGACCCCTCGCGCCCTTGACCCCCGCATCCATGCGGCTCGACCTCACCCGCGCCAGGTCGAATGTGCAGCCTACCTGCGTAACCTGCTGACCGACAGCACCTTCCTCCGCCCCGACGACCCCCACAACGTGCAGGATGCTTACACCCTGCGCTGTATCCCCCAGGTTCACGGTGCCATCCGCGATGTGGTCCTCTATGCCCGGTGGGCGTTGGAGATCGAGTTGAACAGTACCACAGACAACCCCCTCATCTTTGTGAATGATGATGGCTCGGCCGAGGCGATCAGTGGGGGCAACTTTCACGGCGAGCCGGTGGCATTGGCGATGGATTACCTGACCCTGGGCCTGACCGAACTTGGCAACATGAGCGAGCGGCGCATTGCCCGGCTGATGGACGCCAACAGCAACGGTGGCGTCCTGCCCCCCTTTCTAACAGCGCACGGCGGCCTGAATAGCGGTTTTATGCTGGCTCACTATACGGCGGCAGCGTTGGCCTCGGAGAACCGGGGGCTGGCTCACCCGGCCACGGCCGACAACATCCCGGTCTGCGCGAACACCGAGGACCACAACAGCATGGGCACCATCGCCGCTCGTCGCGCGACCCAGGTGCTCCGCCATACGGAGACTATTGTTGCCATCGAGGTGCTGGCGGCGAGCCAGGGCATTGATTTCCGGCGCCAGGTGCTGGGGCCAACGGCGCGATTGGGCCGGGGCACGGCGGTGGCCTACGATCTGGTTCGCCGGCAGGTGCCCTTCGTGGACCAGGACTGCGTGATGTATCCCCTGCTGGAGGCCGTGCGGGAGCTGGTGGCGGGGGGGACTCTGGTCCGGGCCGTGCGCGCCGCCGGGATCGGATGAGTAGGGGCAGGGCTTGCCCCATAGCTCGCGCCCACGCTCTGCGTGGGCGCGCCGCTCTGCGTGGGCGCGCCGCTCTGCGTGGGCGCGACGCTCTGCGTGAGCGCGCCGGGGGCCGGGATGACTGCCACGCAGAACCCGGCAGCGAGTAGCAAAAAACCGCGCCTTGGCTCGCGCCCACGCTCTGCGTGGGCGCGCCGCTCTGCGTGGACGCGCCAGGGGCCGGGATGACTGCCACGCAGAACCCGGCAAGGTGATTTACGAAAGGAGCAACCAATAATGACCGGATTGCATGTGACCTATGCACCCATACTGCGGTTCAACAAGGAAGAGTTGTTCTTTCCCATGCGGGTTGAAGATATGCTCAGCTATTGCAGCCTGCATGTGAAAGGCCAGGATACGCCGGTCGTGCCCAGAGGCCAGGTCACCGTCAGTCATTTGCAACAGCATGGTCAGGCCCCCCAGGCGTTCCTGCGCTCGGTGGAGATAGGCCCGTTGCGGGGAGAGGACGTGGTCTCCCAATGGAGCACCAGCGCGTTGGAGATGGTCTACCGGGCGGCGATGGCACAACCGGCGGCCTTGCTGGAGGACCTGGCTCGCCGGGCTTATGACTGGTTCAGCCCCAAGACCCAGGCTGCCGCCCAGCTTTTCTGGTGGAATGCCCTCCTGGCGCAGGTGTTGACAGAGGCTGTGCGCACGACGCCGGGCGAATTGCCCCGCCTGATCTTGCCAGGCGAAATGCAACGCGCTGCCGCCGACGAGTACCAGACGCGGTTCGGCCGCTCCCCAGCCTATACGTACTATTACCGCCAGATGAGAGATGGCAATTATTTATGCCTGCAATACTGGTTCTTCTATAGTTTCAATGACTGGGGATGTCGGTTCCGGGGGTTCAACGACCATGAGGGCGACTGGGAGGGCATGATGCTCTTCTTCCGGCTCGATACTCTTGGCCGACCCCAGGAGCCGCCGGCCTATATCACCTTTGCCGATCACGAATCGCGCCAGACGAAACCCTGGGACCACCCAGACGTCACGCGGATCGGCACCCACCCGGTGGGTTTCGTGGGTGGCGGTTCTCACGCCACCTACCCGCAGGCCCGGGTCCAGCCGCTGGTGTCTTTGTATAGCATCTTTGACTATGCCACCGGTGACGGTGTCACCATTGACCACGACGACTGGGTCTATCGCCTGGACCTGGATCAATCACCCTGGCTGGGTGATTACAAGGGGTCGTGGGGCACACGATTCTGGCTCTCCACCGCCCAGGCGCGGACGATGTTGGGCCTGGCCCTGCTGACGGCCACGCCCCTGGCGGCCCTGGCGAGCCTGACCGGCCCGCCTGAGATCGAGTTGCCCGGGGTCAGTGCGCCGCGCGGGCCGGTGGGCAGCCATCGCCCACAATACGCCAGCCCGGTGGCCTGGGCCGGCGTGCCGGCGTAACATCCCGGCAGGTATCCTTATCCCTGAAAACCACGGGCCGGCGCATCGTGCGCCGGCCCGCAAGCTATGCAATAGCGTCTCAAGGGAAGATCTTGCCCGGATTCAGGATACGGTGCGGGTCGAACACGTCCCGGATCTGGCGCATGAGGTTGATCTGGACCTCGTCCAGAGCCAGGGGCAGGTATTTGCGCCGGGTGGCCCCGATCCCATGCTCGCCGGTGATCGTCCCGCCCAACGCCAGGGCCAGGCGATAGATCTCCTCCTGCACCGTCGGCAAGATGGCCTCCCACCGCTCGTCCGGGATGTTGTCCTTGAGGATGTTGACGTGGACGTTGCCATCGCCGGCGTGGCCAAAGTTGACGATGCGCACGTCATAGCGGCCGGCGATCCCCCGGATGCCCCGTAGCAGCGGCGGGATCTGGGCCCGGGGCACCACCACATCCTCCATATGGTTCATGGGGCTTTCGTGCTTGAGGGCCTCGATGATCATGCGCCGGGCTTCCCACAGCCGGTCGCGCGTGGGCCGGTCCTGGGCCACCAGCACGTCCCGCGCCCCGTGTTCCAGGCACAGGTCGCCCACCTTTTCCATCTCGGCCTCTACCGCCGCCCGGAGGTTGCCGTCGAGCTGGATCAGCAGGTGGGCGGCTGCGTCATGGAAGGGCACCTCTTTCTTCAGCAGCCGTTCCACGGCCAGGATACTGTCTTGCTCCATGAACTCGATGGTGGCCGGCACGATGCGCGCGGCGATGATGGCCGACACAGTATCGGCCGCCGCCTGCAGGTCATCAAAGGGCACCAGCAGGTCCACCTGCACCGGGGGCAGGGGCAGCAACCGCAGGATGATCCGGGTCACCACAGCCAGCGTCCCCTCCGAGCCGATGAGCAACTGGATCAGGTTGTAGCCGGCCACGTCCTTGACCCGCTTGCCGCCACAGGTGATGATGTCGCCGGACGGTAACACTGCCTCCAGACCGCAGACGTAGTGCATGGTCACGCCGTATTTGACGGCCCGGGGGCCACCGGCGCCCTCGGCGATGTTCCCGCCGATGGTGCACGAGTCCAGACTGGCCGGGTCCGGCGGATAGAACAGCCCCTCGGCCTCCACGGCCCGGTGCAGGTCACCGACGATAACCCCCGGCTCCACGGTGACCATCAGGTTCTGCTTGTCAATCTCCAGGATGCGGTTCATCTTTTCCGTGGAGAGGACAATGCCGCCCAGGACCGGCACGGCCCCGCCGCTGAGGCCATAGCCGGCCCCACGTGGCGTCACCGGGACGCGCTCCCGTTGCGCCAGCCGGAATACCTCGGCTACTTGCCGGGCGCTGGTGACCCGGACCACCACCTCCGGGTCGGCTCGCAGGCCCACCACCTCGTCGTGGGTGTAGGGTGCCATCGCCTCGCCCACCAGCACGTTGGCTTCGCCAGCGATCTGGCGCAAGGCGGTTACGATGTCGGGGGTTACTTTGTTGTACATGGATTCCTCGTATTACGTATCATACAGGCAATGGAATATCGCCGGACAGAGCGACAGTATTTACCCGCCGCCGGCGCGGGGTCGCAGACCCCGCGCGAGCACACCGGCGTATTTTCGTGCCACGGGGTGCGCCCCGCGCGTGGTTAGCTCCTCATAGAAGGGTGGTTCCTCTTTCATCTCCTCGTATGTCATCCTGACCTCAATACGCACTACGCACCAGGCACTATGCACTACGCAACACGTTCTGCGCCGCTGCCAACCCCGTCCCGACCTCAAATCTGTAGCCGGCCTTCGCCAGCCCATACTCGATGGCCCCCACGGTGCTCAGGATGTCGGCCGGGCTGACCGCGCCCATGTGCCCGATGCGGAAGTAGCGGTCCCGGATAGCCGGGTGCAGGCCCCCGGCCAGGATGACCCCGGCAGCATTGATGTGTGCCAGAACCTTGCTGTCTATGCCGTCCGGGTAGTAAGGAGCGGTAAGCGTATTGGCGGCTTTGGCCGGGCTGACCGGCACCTGTCGCAGTCCCAGAGCGGTGATGGCGGCCTTGAAAGCATCGCTCAGCCGACGGTGTCGGGCGAAACGCGCCTCCATCCCCTCCTCCAGGATCTGTCCCAGGCTCACATTCAGGGCGTAGATGAGGTTCACCGGCGGGGTGCCGAAATAGGCCGGCCGGCGGGCCTCGTAGGCCTCCATGATGGGCAGCCAGTTCGACCAGTCGGCGTAATAGTTGCCCACCGGGGTCTTGCGGCTGCGGAAGGCTGCCAGCGCCCGTGGCCCGACCATCACCAGGGCCAGGCCCGGCGGCACACCCAGGGCCTTCTGAGAGGCAGTGAGGACCAGGTCAACGCCCCATTCCTCCTGACGCAGCTCCTCGCCGGCTACTGAACAGACACCATCCACCACGACCAAAGCCCCGTATCGGCGACCCAACGCGGCCAACCCCGGCACGTCCACCCCCACGGCAGTGGAGGTGTCCACATGGGTGATGGTCATCAGCTTGAAATCGTTTTTCTGAAGGGCGGCCTCCACCTCGGCCAGGGGCGGGGCATCGCCGATGGCCGGGGCCGGCACCTGGGTTACGTGCGCCCCGTAGCGGGTCAGGATGTCGGCAAAGCGGTCGCCAAAGTAGCCGGTGTTCACCACCAGAGCTGCGTCCCCCGGTTCTACCAGGTTGGCGGCGGCAGTGTCCATGGCCAGGGTCCCGGAGCCGGCCAGGACAAAGGGTTGCCCGTCGGGGCACAGGAACACCTGACGCAAGCGCTCCAGAGCCTGCCCAAAGACCTCGATAAAATTGGCGGCCACGTGGCTGGTGGTAGCCATGCCCAGCGCCCGCAGCACTGCCGGGGTGAACTCCACCGGGCCGGGGATCATCAGCAATTTCCTGTCTTTCATCTTTTAGCCCCACCTTTTTTCAAACGCCTGGAGTGAGATATGGCGGTCACCTGAGGGGCGTAAACCGCCGGCCGACCGCCCGCTTCGGGTTTGGGCGTCCCCTTGGGGGGGACGCCCGGCCGCCAGGCCAGCCAGGCGCGACCTCGGTCGCTAATTCACTAACCTGCGGGAGGGTTCAGGGCCAGACCTCCGTCCCTACTGGCCCTTGAAAGCCGGCTTGCGCTTCTCCAGGAACGCGCTCACGCCCTCAATCCGGTCCTCCGTGGCAAAGACCAGGCCGAAGAGGTCTGCTTCATGAGCCAGACCCTCAGCCAATGAGCCTTCCAGCCCCTCGTTGATGGCGCGCTTGGCCAGGTTCAGGGCGATGGGGGCCTTGCCGGCCAGCTTGCGAGCCAGCTTGAGGGTGAACTCCATCAGCTCGGCGGCCGGCACCACGAAATCCACCAGCCCGATGCGATGGGCCTCGGCCGCGTCAATCATGTCGCCGGAGAGCACCAGGTACTTCGCCATCCCACGGCCCACCAGCCGGGGCAGGCGCTGGGTGCCGCCGTAGCCGGGGATGAGGCCCAGGTTGATCTCCGGCTGGCCCAGCTTCGCGGTGTCGGCGGCGATGCGGATGTCGCCGGCCATCGCCAGCTCGCAGCCGCCGCCCAGGGCGAAGCCATTGATCGCCACGAGCACCGGCTTGGGCAGCGATTCGATCTTATCCAGGACGGCCTGGCCGCGCCGGGCGAACCCGGCAGCAGCCTGGGCCGAGGGGATGTCGTTGAACTCGCCGATGTCAGCCCCGGCCACGAAGGCCCGCTCCCCGGCCCCGGTGAGCACGATGGCCCCCACGCTCGTGTCGGCGGCCAGCTCGTCAATGGCGGCGTCCAGTTCTTCCATAGTGGCCCGGCTCAGGGCATTGAGGGCCTTGGGCCGGTTGAAGGTGATGATGCCCACGCCTTCTTCGCGGGCGACGATGAGGTTCTGGTAGTTCATGTACGTCCTCCTTGATTCATATTAGGCAGAATGCCTTGGCGCCGATATTTTACCACAGCCGCGCCGGTTGCGCCACCGGGCACACCGCCCCACCATGTCAAAGAGCCAGCCCCGGGTCTGGAGGCTGGCTCTCGTGTCCACGCACACGTGGAAGCTACGGCGGTGGGTAGGGCGCGGCGGCCTTGCCCCGCCAGTACACTTTGGACGCGCATAGGCCGGGGGCGCGCCTACCGCAGCAGGTTGCTGGCGATGACCATCCGCTGCACCTCGCTGGTGCCCTCGTAGATCTCGGTGATCTTGGCGTCGCGGTAGTAGCGTTCCACGGGGTACTCTTTCATGTAGCCGTAGCCGCCGTGGATCTGGATGGCCCGGTTCGTCACCCAGACCACCATCTCCGAGGCGAACAGCTTGCACATGCTGGCCTCTTTGCTGAACCGCTCGCCGGCGTCTTTCTTGAGGGCCGCGCTGTAGGTGAGCAGCCGGGCCGCCTCGATCTGGGTCGCCATGTCCGCCAGCATCCACTGGATGGCCTGGAACTCGGCGATGGGCCGGCCGAACTGCTCGCGGGTCTTGGCGTAGGCGATGGAGGCATCCAACGCGGCCTGGGCGATGCCGCACGCCTGCGCCCCGATGCCGATGCGCCCGGCGTCCAGCACGGTCATGGCGATCTTGAACCCCTCGCCCTCATTGCCCAGACGGTTGGCGGCCGGGACCCGGCACTCCTGGAAGATCAGCTCGCAGGTGTTGGAGGCCCGGATGCCCATCTTGTGCTCTTCCTTGCCCACGGAGAAGCCCGGGCTGCCCTTCTCCACGATAAAGGCGGTGATGCCCCGCGTCCCCTTTTCCTTGTCCGTCATGGCGAACAGGATGATGACGTCGGCAAAGCCGCCGTTGGTGATAAAGTGCTTGGTTCCTGTGATCACGTAATCGTCACCATCGCGGATGGCTACGGTGCGTTGGGCGGCCGCGTCCGACCCGGCCCCCGGCTCGGTCAGGGCAAAGGCCCCGATGATTTCGCCAGCCGCCAGGCGGGTCAGGTAGCGCTGTTTCTGATCTTCAGTGCCGAACTTCTGGAGGCCGTAGTTCACCAGGCTGTTCTGCACGGCCATCACTACGGCCGTGGCCGCGCAAGCCTTCGAGATCTCCTCCAGCGCAATGACGTAACTTACCGTGTCGGCCCCCACGCCGCCGTACTCCTCCGGGGTGGTCAGGCCCAGGAACCCTAGCTCGGCCATGCGCCGGATGTTCTCGAACGGCACCTGGCCCTTTTCGTCCATCTCGGCCGCAATTGGTGCCACGTGCTTCTCCGCAAAGTCACGGGCCATCTTCTGGATCATCTTCTGTTCTTCGGTCAGTCGCAGGTCCATGAGTCCTCCTTGTGATGCGTGAAATGTGTTGCGTATTGCGTGTTATTGCTCCCCGGCTCCTCCGCTCCCCGGTTACTTGCTGTAATCGTAGAAGCCCTTGCCGCTCTTGCGGCCCAGGTGGCCGGCCAGGACCATGCGGCGCAGCAACGGCGGCGCGGCGAACTTGGGATCCTTGAACTCCTGGAACATGGCATCGGCGATGAACAGGCACGTATCCAGCCCCACAAAGTCCAGCAGGGTGAGCGGCCCCATGGGGTGGTTCAGGCCCAGGCGGATGGCCGTGTCAATATCCTCTTTGGTCGCCACGCCGTTCTCCACCATGCGCACGGCATCCAGGGCGTAGGGGATGAGCAGATAGTTGACGATGAACCCCGGTGTATCCTTGGCTGTGACCATCGTCTTGCCCAGTGACGCACCGAACTGTTGGGCAAGCGCCATGGTCTCGTCGCTGGTGAGGATGGTGCGCACGAACTCCAATAGCGGCATCACCGGCACCGGGTTGAAGAAGTGCATCCCCAATACCTTGTCCCCGCGTTTGGTGACCGACGCCATCTCCGTGACGCACAGCGACGAGGTGTTAGAGGCGATGATGGCGTGGGGGGCCAATAGCCCGTCCAGCTCCTGGAAAATCTGCTTCTTCAGTTCCATGTTCTCAATCGCAGCCTCGATGACCAGGTCGCAATCGGCCAGGTCCCGCATGTCCACTGTGCCGTGGATGCGAGCCCAGGCGGCGTCACGCTCCTCAGCCGTCAGCTTGCCCTTGTCCACGGCCCGGCTCATAGACTTTTGGATATTGGCCAGGCCCTTGTTCAAAAGCTCCTGATTGATCTCACGTACCGTGACCTGATAACCGGCCCGGGCGCACGTCTCCACGATGCCGGACCCCATCAGTCCACAACCTACCACGCCGACCTTGCGAATCTCCATTGTGTATCCTCCTTGATGATGGTTATCGCCTCCCAGATGCTCTGAGGCTGTTCAGAACTCCTGCCGCGAGGCATGCCTCAACCCAATGAACCCGCATTATCTCCCGGCCAGGCAGGGGCGCTTTTGCGTGGCCATCCCCCGCCTTTTACGCCCGAGCCTCAGTAGATGGAGAAAGTTGCTCAAAGCGGGTCTGCCAGGCCCACCCAGTCCGGCCTGCCTGCCACCCAGTCCGGCCTGGGCCGGGGGTCGCAGACGTGGGGCCGGGGGCCTGACTGGGTGACCCGCTGCTTCGCGCTCGGCGGTCGCAGACCGCCGAGGAGCACAAATTTCCATCTACTGAGCCTGGGGGAGGGTTAGCGGGCGGGTGTCCGTCACGTTTTTGCAGACGAGGGCGCGCACACCCTCTCCCCATCGGGGAGAGGGCTGGGGTGAGGGGCGATCTGCGCTGACCGGCGGTCTCCACGACCCTCTCCCCATCGGGGAGAGGGCTGGGGTGAGGGGCGATCTGCGCTGACCGGCGGTCTCCACCCTCACCCCGACCCTCTCCCTACGAGGGAGAGGGAGCCATGCCCACTGCGTTGGCGTCGCCAGCGAAAAACTATGACGGACACCCTTAGCGGGCAAGTAGTTTGCTCTGCGCCCTCCGCTGTGGTATACTTTGATCCACCCTCCCGCCGGCTCAGCAGGATGGGAATTGTGCTCCCCTGTGGGCTGTGGGCCGGAGGCTTTGCACCGACCGCCGGGCGCGCAGCGCGCGGGTCGCAGAAGCGACTTTCCCAGCTACTGAGGCTCGCAGTCTGCGGGAGGGGCGGGCACATGAACTGACTTTCAAAAGCAAGGGTAAAATGAAAGCTGATTTGCACACTCATACGGTTTACTCGCAAGACTCGCTGACCCGGCCGGCTGATCTGGTCGCCGCCTGTGTGAGACGCGGTGTGGACGTGGTGGCGGTGACGGACCACAATGCCATTGCCGGGGCCTGGGCCGCGCAAGAGGCGGCGGATCGGCTGCGCGCGAGCGGCCAGCCAGCTCCCCTGGTCATCGCCGGCGAAGAGATCATGACCACGGCCGGCGAGGTCATCGGTCTATTCCTGGTTGAGTTGATCCGGCCGGGGTACTCGCCCCAGGAGACCATCCAGCGCATCCGCGAACAGGGCGGGTTCGTCACCGTGCCGCACCCCTTTGACCGGTTGCGCCGGGGACTCCTGATGGCCGGAGTCTGGGAAGCCGTCTGGTCCCAGGTGGATGCCCTGGAGACACGCAACGCCCGCACCACCTTCTTCAGCGACAACGAACGGGCGCGGTTGTTCGCCGTGAGCCATGACTTGTTGCAAACGGCCGGCAGCGATGCCCACTATCACGGTGAGGTGGGACAATGTTTCGTGAAATTGCCGCCGTTTGACGACCTGGTGAGCTTGCGGCAGGCCCTGGCCCAGGGCACAATCGGCGGGCGTCCCAGCTCGCCCCTGATCCACTTGCTTTCAACCTATGCCAGGCTACGCAAGAAAATAAAACATGAAACGTAGAACGTAATGAACTGTGGCCCCGTCTACTATTTGCACATTACGTTTTACGCATTGACGTCTCCTGCTGCTCGCTCCAGGTCCACAATGCGCTCCCGGCCCACATAGGGTTTGGTCTCATAATGGGTCACCTGCCCCAGTCGGGTGACGATGCGGCTCATCTCCTGGGCGGCCTGGATTATCATGGTCAATTCCTTGCTGGAGGGAGAGACCACGGCCTGTTTCTGCCATTGCCCGACCAGGCCCAGGATCACCGTCAGGGGCTGGTTCAGCTCATGGGCGGCGGCTCCGGCCAACTCCACTATCGCCGCCTGTTTCTCCGCCCGCACCAGTTGTTCCTGTGCCGCCCGCAGTTCCTGATAGGCGTGTTGAAGCTCGCTGTACAGGCGGGCGTTTTCGATGGCGATGGCGGCATAGTCGGCCAGGGCGGCCAACTGGAATTGATCGTCTTGACCAAAGGGGCGCGACTGCTGGCGATTGGAGACCCCCAAAACACCGATGACCCTTTGCCCCACGCGCAGGGGGACCATCAGCAGTGAGCGCACAAGGTAGTTGGTCTTGATCTTGAGACGTGGCTCGGCGTGCGCCCCGTGGAGCATGAGCGGCTCTCCAGTCCGTACCACCTGGCCGGCCGGGCTGCCTTTCACTTTGACCCGGAATCCCTGCACGTGCTCATCTCCCATGCCCTTGGCGGCGCGCAGATAGAGGTCCCCACTGGCTGGGTCCACGAGCATGAGCGTCGCCTCATCTGCGCCGGAGAGGAACACGGCCGCCTCTACGATCCGCGTCAACAGGCGTTCCAGGTCCAAAAGCGCGCTCACAGACTGCCCTATGGCAGACAGGGTGCTGAGCTGGATCACCCGACGCTCCAGGCGTCGGTTGGCCTGGATCAACTCACGGTCCAGCCGCTCTTTCTCGAGCCGTAGCCGGTCCTCGGCCAGGGCGCGCTCGATGGCCGCCTGCACCTCATCCGGATCGAACGGCTTGCGGATATAGTCTCGCACCCCCAGGCGGAAGGCCTGAACTGCCACGTTCTCTGAACCGTAGAACGTCATCAGGATCACCGGCATCTGGCAGCCCTTCTCCCGTAGCCGCTCCACTACTTCCAGGCCGGACATATCTGGCAACATCAGGTCCAGGAGGATCAGAGCCGGGGCAGAACGCTCGGCCTGTTCCAGGCCGGCCAGGCCGGTATCGGCAGTCAGTACTTCGTAACCCAGGGGGAGCAGCAGATCATCCCGCAGGATCTTGGTCACCTGCAAGTTATCGTCCACGACAAGGATTCGTTCCCCGGCCATGCTATTTCTCCGTCGCGTGTTCCTCGCCACCGGTGTCACTGAAATCGAAATCCGCTGGCAGCAAGCCCAAGGCCCGGGCCTGGTCCAGGGTAAAGAGTCGGCGCTGGCCCGTGTCCGACAGGAGGGCCTCTTCCCTGGTCTGGTCTGGCACGGGCTGGGGTGTTGGTGCTGCTTGTCGGGGGGGCTGGGCTTTGACCGGCCGGCGAGGCCGTTGGGGCGGGGCTGGTGGCCCCCCCAGTTCATCAGCCGATACCCGCGCCGACAACTCGTTGATCGCGCGGCGGGTATAATGCCACACGCTCCCCAGCTTGCTGGGCTGCACCTGCCTGTCGAACACGCTGGTCAGGATCAGCTTCTGCCCCACATTGGCCGAATAGACCTCATACCGCTGGCCCTCGTGAAAATCCAGGTTGCAGGCATTGTCGCTCTCCAGCAGGTGCGTCATCTCAAAGGTGATGGCGAACCGACTGGCGATCAGGGCGGCCAGAGTCGGGGTATCCAGGCCGGGTAGCTGACCGATCTCCCCAATGATCTGCCCGGCCATATCGGTCAGGAAAACGTATTGACAGCCGATGCTGGATTGCAACTCGCGCAGCGGGTCAACGACCCCCGATTCCTCACGGCGCGGCGGCGTAGGGGGTATTTCCTCTGGGGCCTGCTGGTCCGCCAGGGCTTCACGGACAGCCTGGCGCAAATCCTCGACGTAGAACGGTTTGGTGATGTAACGGAACACGCGCAACTTTTGTGCCTGTTCCATCACCTCCTCCGAGTCGTAGGCCGTCATGAGGATGACGCGCAACTGTGGGGCGACCTGCCGGGCCGCCGCGATCAACTGGAGACCGTCCATCCCCGGCATCTTTTGGTCGGTGATCAGGAGATCGTAGGACTGGTCTTGCAGATGGCGCAAGGCTTCTTTCCCGGAGGTGGCCGTCTGCACAGTGTACCGATCCGCGTTCCTGGCCAGCAGGGTCTGTTGCAGGAAAAAAGTCAGTGCCACCTCATCGTCTACGACGAGGATTCTTCCGGCCGTCATTCTCGTTCTACCTGCCCCACTTTTCTTTTTACATTGTACCACAATCAGTGGGGGCGCGCAATATGTCACCACATGCGGTCAGGGCTGCCAGTGCCCGCTGGCTGTATGCCGCGTACCGCTCGCGTTTGCCCAGGCGCCGCTCCAACGGCGGCAGCAGGCCAAAATTGGCCTTCATGGGTTGAAAGTGAGCCGGCTCGGCCGTGGCGATGTAACGGCATAGCGCGCCGATCATGGTGGTCTCTGGCAATTCGATCAGTGGCTGACCGAGGAGCCAGCGTGCGGCGTTGATCCCGGCCAGGCAGCCGGAGGCCGTGGATTCCATATAGCCCTCGGTGCCGGTGATCTGCCCACCGAAGAACAGGTTGGCCCGCGTCCGAAACTGCATGGTGGGGTGAAGCAACAACGGCGCGTTGATGAACGTGTTGCGGTGCATGGTGCCATAGCGCACGAACTCAGCGTGCTCCAGGCCGGGGATGAGCCGGAAAACCCGGTCTTGCTCGCCCCAGCGCAGGTTGGTCTGAAACCCCACCAGGTTATACAGGGTGGCGGCGGCGTTGTCCTGCCGCAGTTGCACCACAGCGAAGGGGACCCGGCCGGTGCGTGGGTCAGGCAACCCCAGGGGCTTGAGCGGCCCGAAGCGCAGGGCGTCGCGGCCTCGCCGGGCGATCTCTTCCACCGGCAAACAGGCCTCGAAAAACCGCCTGTCCTCCCGCTCAAAGTCGTGGAGCGGAGCCTGCTCTGCCCGCACCAATTCGGCCACGAAGCGGTCGTACTCCTCCTCTGTCAGGGGGCAGTTCAGATAGGCGGCCTCGCCGTGTTCGTAGCGCGAGGCCAGATAGGCCACGGCCATGTTCACCGAGTCGCGGGTGACGATGGGGGCCATGGCGTCGTAGAAATACAGGTGATCCTGGCCGGTGAGCCGGGCGATGTCTGCGGCCAGGGCTGGCGAGGTGAGAGGCCCGCTGGCGATGACGGCCGGGCCATCGGGGACGCGACGCACTTCTTCGCGCACGATGGTGATGAGGGGATGGTCCGACACGCGCTCCGTGACGAGGTGGGCAAACCGGTCCCGGTCCACGGCCAGGGCGCCCCCGGCCGGCACCGCCGTCTCGTCGGCGCAGGCCACCACCACGGACCCGAGGCGGCGTAACTCTTCTTTGAGCAGGCCGGCGGCCCGGTCCACCAGCCGCGAACCGAGGGAGTTGGAGCAGACCAGCTCGGCCAGGTAATCTGTGACGTGGGCCGGGGTCATGACGGCTGGGCGCATCTCATAGAGCGTTACCTGGATGCCGCGTTGGGCTGCCTGCCAGGCCGCTTCGCTCCCGGCCAGGCCGCCCCCCACGACGATGAGCGAATTCATCAGGCCCTCCATAACTCAGACTGCCGACAGCCGCTGGCTGGTCGTCGCCATTTATTGGGGTGGTGAGCCAGCAGCCCGGTAGCACTGCAGGATGTCGCCGTCGCGGAGGTCTTACAGCCCTATTGTACCCTCTTCAAGCTGGCCTGTAAAGCGGAGGGTTCTAATCCGGGGGAGTTTGGAACACGAAAGCCACGAAAGGGCACGAAAGGGCACGAAAGGCGCGAAAGGAGGGCTTCTTTCGTGGGTTTCGCGGAGCTTTCGTGAGTTTCGTGGTCCAGTTCCCCCCTGGCTCCCGCCACGAGACCGGGGCGGGGCACCTGGCTGGTGGGCGATGGGGCCGGACGTGGCGCGCAGTTTGGTGGTTTTCAGACAGGCTCTTACTCCGGGCGAGCGAGATAAGCAGTCGCTTTGTCTGGGCATCCGCCCCGGCCAAAATGCATCGCCAGCTCCTCGCGGTGAGCGGCCAGGTCAGCTGAGGTGGTGAGGAGGGTCTCCAGGCACTCGCCGATGGCCCGGTGCAGCGACCGCCGCTCGGCCTGGGGCAGGCTGTCATAGAGGGTTTCCTGAGTCAGGCCGTGGGAGAAGGCATAAACCATTTGCTCCTCGTCCGCAACAACTATGAACTGCCTCCGCGCCAGGGTGGTCAGTCCATCCTGGAAATCCGACCACGACATGATGGGCGTCAAGAGGCACTGTAGCACGTCGTGCCGGAAGCGGCGGCCGATGACGGCAGCGGTTTTCAGGATGTGCTGTTCGGCCGGGGCCAATTGGTCTATACGGCTGAGGATCAGGCCGCTGACCGTGGTCGGCAGTGCGGCCCGGTCCAGAGTGGGCTGGACTCGCAGATGACCACTGACCAGACTCAGATAGCCTTGTGCGCGCAGGGCCTGCACCAACTCGATCACGAACAAGGGCTGGCCCTGGCTGCGGGCGTAAACCAGTTCGGCGACCGGATCAGGTAAGCCGGCCACGCCGAGGAGTGTCCGGGCCAGGTCGGCGGTGGCGGTCAGGTCCAGGTTGCCCAGGTGCAGTACCTGCGCTAAATCCCCCCGTTCTAACGCCCGCACGTGCTCGTCCACAGGAGGCGTCCCCGGTCTTACCAGCACCAGGGTCAGGATCGGCCAGTTGGACAGTTGCGGGGCCAGATCGGTCAGCAACTCCCACGAGGCCGGGGCCATCCACTGGGCATTCTCCAGGATCAGGAGCAGCGGCTGCCGGGCGGCGTAGCGTTCCAGCACCGTGGTCACTCCCTGGTGCACTCGTTGGGCACGCCGGGCGCTGACCCGGTCTTCCAGGGTGTCCAGCCCGGCCGGTTGATGCTCCCGCAGCCGCTCGCCGGCCAAAGCCCAGAGGTTAACTGTTGAGTCGCCGGGTGGGGCAGGAGCCGCGCGCTCAACGGCCCGTCGGAACAGGCCGTCACCGGCAACCGGCGTGGGGGCTGGCGCAGCCGGGCTGAAGCCCAGCACATCGGCCAGGGCCAGCCGGGTATCGGCGTCTTCCAGGCGGTCCTCCAGATCTGCTGGCGTCGTAACCTGGAGCAACGCGGCCAGCAGTTCACGCCAGAGGTCATAAGATGGCGATTCACCATACCCACGGGCGGCTCCCCACAAGACCCGGAAACCTCGTCCCTCGGCCATGGTCCCAATCTCGGCTGCCAGCCGGGTCTTGCCGATGCCGGCTTCACCGGCCAGGATCAGGATCTGCCCCCGGCCGACAGCCACGTCATCCAGGATGTCCTGGACCACGGCCATTTCTTCGTGCCGGTCACACAATGGCCCCAGCCGGGCCTGATGCCATGAGGCAGGGCGGATGCGCCGGTAGCCCCGGGCCTCATAGATGGGAATGGGTTGAGATTTGCCCTTCACACGAATGGGGGCCAGAGCCTGTAGCAGGAACCGGGATCCGGCGCACTCCTGGACCCGCTGGCTGAGGAGGATCTGCCCATATTCAGCGGCGGCCATGAGCCGGGCGGCCAGGTTGACCTCGTCGCCCATAACGGTATACTCGCGGCGGTTGCGGGTGCCGGCCTCGCCGGCAAAGATATGACCCAGCGTGATCCCGGTGCGGTGGCGAAAGATCGGTTCATCGGCCGGGGTCTCAGGGATGGGGTGGACCTGTCCCCGGCCTGGAGCAGCACGGCCGGCCGGGATGGTGAAACGGGCCAGGGTGGACCGGGCTGCCGCCTCGATAGCCGCCAGTTCTGTCCGGATCGCCAGGGCCGCGTCGAGGGCGCGCTCTGCATCGTCCTCATGGGCCACCGGCGCACCAAAGAGCACCAGGAGCTTGGACCCCTGGCTATATGGATCAATGCGGCTGATAATACCCCCGCGCTCAGTGATGATGCGGTGTACCCGGGTAAAATAGAGGTCCAATATGCTGGTCAACAACTGGGCTCCGTCTTCCCGATCCTGCCAGGCAGTGAAATCGCGCTCCGGGCCAACAAAGTTGCCAAATAACACGGTGGTGGCTCGATAGGCACTCTCGATGTGCCGGCGCTTGCCCCCGGTCACGAGCTGACTCACCAACTCTGGGTCCAGATAGGGGGCCAGGGCCTCCAGACGATCCAGCTCCCCGGCGATCTGGTGCAACAGGGCGGCAGCCTCACGCGCCGGCCAGACGACGCGCCGACGTCGGCTCAAGGTGGCGATCTCGAAATCGCCCAGGTCGGCGAAGGCCGGCTCCACTACCCTGAAGCCTGCCGGTCCCGGTCGAAAGTGGGTCATGACGCTGGCCCTGGACTGGACAGAGCGACTAACGAGGACCTGGCCGGCTTGGGCCTGCCCCTCAGCCGCCAACGCCTCCTGGATGGCTGGGCCGGTGACGATCAACTCCATGCGCCCGGCGACGCCCACCTGGGCGGCCAGAAACCGTCCGCTGGCCAGGCCCACCTTCATGCCCAGCGTGAATCTCCCCTGGGAGGTCTCCACCGCCCGGAAGGCGGCCATAGCCCGCTGCATCCGCCAGGCCGCGCGAACGGCCCAATCGGCCTCGGTCTCGTGTCCGCGCGCCAGGGCTGGAAAATAGACCAGCAGGGCATCACCGGCGAACTTGAGCAGGTCTCCCCCGGACCAGGCCAGGATGTCCAGCATCTCGCCAAAGTAGCGGTTGACGATGGTAGTTAGTTCCTCGGCACCGGCCGGCCCTTGTTGACCCAGTCGTTCTGCCAGCCAGGTAAAGCCGCTGATGTCGGCAAAGAGGATTGTGCCTTCCAGGAAGGTCCCCCGGGCCACACCAGGAGGCTCCAACTGTTCGGCCAGATAGCGCGGCACATAGGTGCTGAGGGTATGGGCCAGGGAATGCAACGCGCTGACTGCCTCGGCCAGGGCATCCAGGTCCGGGGCGGGGATCGGGTCGGCTTGCAGGCGCAGGCGAGTCTGAAGCGCGGGGGGCAAAAAGCGCACCAGACGCGGCCGCAGGTTATCCAGAGTGGGTGGGGAAGCCATAGACACGCCGGTCCTGGTAGACGTTGAGCCGCCGGGAAAGCTCCGGAGCTGGCTCCTTACACGCCAGAGATGATCCAAGTATAACACAGGAACTGGAGAATTGTCTAGCTGTCTATTGACAATCGCCGCATTTTGTGTTATACTGGTATTGTCTGGTATAGACCACTATAGACAGGAGCGATTATGGCCCGGCTCCGTCGTGAAGCTCCAGACCCGCTGTATCTCCAGATCAAAGACCGGCTGCTGGCCGAGATCACCTCTGGCCGCTACCGCGTCCACCAACGCCTCCCCTCTGAGCGCGAACTCGCCGCTCGTTTCCGCGTCAGCCGGATGACGGTCCGGCAGGCCCTTCTGGAACTGGTCCATGATGGTGTGATCTATACCCGCGTGGGCAAGGGCACCTTTGTCGCCGAACCCAAGATCGAACAGCAGTTGCGCACGTTGACTGGCTTCAGCCAGGATGTGCGGGCCAGGGGCCGGCAGCCATCCAGCCGGGTCCTGGAGGCCCGGGTGGTTCCGGCCACCCCCGGAGTGGCCACGGCCTTGCGCCTGCTACCCGAGACGGAGGTCATCGTCCTGGCGCGAGTGCGCCTGGCCAACGGTCTGCCTCTGGCCGTGGAGACGGCCTACCTGCCCTTTGCCCAATTTCCGGGCCTGTTGCACCACGACTTTGCCACCGAGTCTCTTTACGATGTGTTGGAAAATGACTACAGGCTGGTGTTGACCCGGGCCGAACAGAGCATCGAGGCTGCTCTGGCCAGCGCCCGCGAGCTGGAGCTTCTCGAATTGACGCCCCCGGCAGCGGTGCTCAGGATGCAACGCCTGACCCTGACCGACAACGGCGTGCCGGTGGAATACGTTCTCTCCACCTATCGCGGTGATCGTTACAAGTTCCATTCGATCCTGCAACCCCGGATCGCCGATTGATGGCCTCCTGGACGTTAAGCGGGCGTGTGCTGCTGCCCCCAGGTCATTTTGCCGAGGCGACCGTGCAGATCGCCCAGGGTCGTATCAGCCAGGTATGCCCGGGTTGCACGTCCCACGCCGACATCATCAGCGCGGGCTGGATCGGGCCAGGGTTCATCGATCTACAGATCAATGGGGCCTGGGGAAAGGATTTCTCGTCCAACGGGCAGACGGTGGCGGAGGTGGCGGCGTCCCTGCCGGCCACCGGTGTGACCGCTTTCCTGCCCACCATCGTCACATCTCCCCTGACCGCCTATCCCGGCCTGGTGCGTGTCATCCGGGAAGCCGCCCAGATGATGGCCGGCCCGGCGGCACAGGTCTTGGGTGTACATCTGGAAGGGCCATACCTTAACCCGCTTCGGTGTGGGGCCCACGACCCGGCCCTGCTGCGGCCTATAGATGTAGCCGAGGTAGCGCAATGGGCTGGTGACCCTTTCGTCAGGCTGGTAACACTGGCCCCGGAGTTGCCCGGCGCAACGGAAGCCATACGTGTCTTGCGTCGCCAGGGGATCATCGTCGGCGCGGGACACTCGAACGCGACCTTCGACCAGGCTTTGGCCGGATTTGCGGCCGGCATCGCCTGGGGCACGCACCTGTTCAACACCATGCGCGAACTGGGCCACCGCGAGCCGGGGCTACCGGGCGCGTTGTTGGTCTCTGATGTCCCCTGCGGCCTCATCGCCGACGGCATCCACGTTCATCCGGCTATGGTGCGACTGGCCTATCGTGCCAAAGGCGCCGCCGGTCTGGCCCTGGTCACCGATGCAATGGCGGCCATGGGGATGCCACCCGGCCGCTACATGCTGGGCGACGTGGAGGTCGTCGTAGACGAGACCGGGGCGCGATTGGCGGACGGCCGGCTGGCCGGCTCCATACTGACCATGGACCAGGCCGTGCGCAATGTCATGGCCTTCACCGGCTGCTCGCTGGCCGAAGCGTTGACCATGGCCGCGACCACGCCGGCCCGCGTGCTGGGGCTTGCACAAAAGGGCCGCATTGCCCCCGGTTGCGACGCCGACCTGGTGGTGTTGGACGAAGCGCTGCGGGTGACGCACACGTTGGTGGCCGGGGAGGTGGTGTATGCGGCGGAAAACGTGAGGCGTGAAACGTAAAACGTAAAACGTAAAACGTGATGCGTGTTCCGTGAGACCTGCGACCTGTGACCTGCGACCTGTGACCTGCGACCTGATGGTTAAGACGGGACTGGATACCCTCATTCATGAACGCCTGGAGTTGGTGCGCAACCGGCGCGTGGGGTTGGTGACACATCCGGCCGCCGTGCTGCCGGATTTGACCGGCGCCCTGGATGCGCTGTTGGATGCCGGCGTCCACGTTGTGGCCCTGTTTGGGCCGGAGCACGGCCTTGAAGGGACCGCCGCCGATGGTACAATGGTGGCTGACTCGGTGCATGAGCGCACCGGCCGGCCAGTCTTCAGCCTGTACGGCCCGACGAAGGAACCTACCCCGGCGATGCTGGACGCGGCTGGCGTGGACGTGCTCGTCTTTGACATGCAGGACGTGGGGGCGCGGTTCTATACTTTCATCAGCACGCTGTTTCACGTGCTGCGGGGGGCGGGACGGGCCGGGCGGCCGGTCATCGTACTGGATCGGCCCAATCCCATCAATGGTGTGAGCGTGGAAGGCCCCCTGGTGGAACCCGGCCAGGAGTCGTTCGTGGGGATCGCGCCGATCCCCATCCGGCACGGGTTAACCATCGGGGAACTGGCGGGCTACTTTAACCGCGAGTTTGGCCTGGGCGTTGATCTGACTGTGGTGGCGATGAGCGATTGGCGGCGGGAGATGTGGTTCGACGAGACTGGCCTGCCGTGGGTGCCGCCGTCGCCAGCTATGCCCCACCTGTCCACGGCTATCGTCTACCCCGGCATGTGCCTGGTGGAGGGCACCAACCTCTCGGAAGGGCGCGGCACGGCTCTGCCCTTTGAGGTGGTGGGCGCGCCGTGGCTCGACGGTTACGCGCTGGCGCAGTCACTCAATCGCCTGGGCCTGCCGGGGGTGCGGTTCCGGCCCACCAGTTTTGTTCCGGCGGCAGGCAAGCACACCAGGCAACTGTGCCAGGGGGTGCAGCTACATGTGACCGACCGCCACGCCTTCCGGCCGGTGCTGACCGGCCTGCACGTCATCGCGGCGTGCCGGGCGCAGCGGCCGGACTGCTTTGCGTTCCTGCCGAACAGTGGGGAGGGTCACTTTGACCTGCTGGCCGGGACGCCGCGCCTGCGCCGGGGCCTGGAGGCCAACGAGCCGCTGGCGGCTTTGGCCCAGGGATGGGTGGCGGACACGGCGCGCTTTGGACAGACCCGGCGGACGTGCCTGCTGTATGCTTGAAGGGGTGAGACCGTTGAGTGCGATCACAGCTTTACGTAACCTGCCCAATACGGCGTCGGGCCGGGCGATCCGTCTGGGCCGGCGACTCGTCGCCAACTACGTCCTGCGTCGGCTGATCAAGGCCCTGATCACCGTCTGGCTCGTCGTCACGGCCACGTTCTTTATCATCCGCCTGATGCCCGGCAGCCCGGTGGAGATCTATATCCAGGAGCAGATGAGCCTTTATGGTATGTCCTACGACGATGCCCGCGCCCAGGCCAGCGCCATGTTCGGCATCGGGCTGGACCGGCCGGTGATCTTTCAGTATTTAGATTACATGGGCAACCTGCTGCGCTTTGACATGGGCACGTCTTACAAATCCTTCGGTACACCGGTGATCAGCATGGTCGCCAAGTTCCTGCCGTGGACCCTGTTCAGCGTGGGCCTCTCGCTGCTGCTCAGCTTTACGTTGGGGATGATCCTGGGGATGATCACCGCCTACCGGCGCGAGTCGCTGTTGGATCACGTCCTTTCCACTTTGGGGTCTATATTCAGTTCCGTGCCCAATTACCTGGTGGCGATGGTGATCATCGTGTTGTTGGGGGGCTACTGGCGCATTCTGCCCATCGCCCAGATGCGTGGCTCGATGACGCCGGGCATTGAGCCGGGGTTCACCCCGGAGTTCATCGGTGATATTCTCTTCCATGCCTCCATGCCGGTCGCCACTTATGTGCTCACCACCGTGGGCGGCTGGATGTTGACGATGAAGAGCAGTACCATCGCCACTCTGGAGGAGGACTATGTCACGGCGGCGCGGGCGCGGGGCCTGCCGGATCGCCGGATCATGACCGCTTATGTGGGCCGCAATGCCATCCTGCCCCTGGTCACGCAACTGGCCATCAGTGTGGGGTTCATCGTGGGCGGATCGGCCCTCATCGAGAATATCTTTGTCTATATGGGCGTGGGTAAGCTGCTCATTGATAGCATCAACCAGCGGGATTATCCGGTGATGCAGGCCGTGTTCCTGATCATCACCGTGGCAGTCATCCTGGCCAATCTGCTGGCCGATTTGCTCTACAGCCGACTCGACCCACGCATCCGCACGGGGGGAGGAGGGGAAGCATGAGCATACTGACCCGTGCATCTCGCAATGTCCTGTATGACCTGTGGCGAACGCTCAAGCTGCTGACGCACAACCGGGTGGGGTTCGTGGGCTTGGTCGGGTTGATCTGGTTTATTCTGCTGACCTTCGCAGGCCCCAGTCTGGTGCCGCTCTCCCAGGAATCATCCATGACCGAGATCTACCAGCCGCCATCGCTGGCCCATCCGTTGGGCACCGATTTTCAGGGGCGCGACATCTGGGCCCAGATCGTCCACGGGGGCAAAGACGTGCTCATTGTGGCCTGCATCACCGGCCTGATCTCCACCACCATCGCTGTCACCCTGGGATCGTTGAGTGCGGTGTTGGCTGGCATCTTTGACTCGTTCATCATGTGGCTCACCGACATCTGGTTGACCATCCCGCATTTTCCGGTATTGGCAGTCCTCGCCGCGTTCGTCAAGTTAGACAATGTGTGGCTGTTGGCCTTCATCCTGTCGTTCCTGTCCTGGCCCACTCTGGCCCGGGCCGTGCGGGCCCAGGTGCTATCCCTCAAGCAGCGCGATTACGTGGAGGCGGCCCGCGCCCTGGACCTTGGCACCCGGCACATCATCTTCTCCGAGATCCTGCCGAACATGATGAGCTACCTGGCCATCAGCCTGGTCTTTTCGATGACGTCGGCCATCTACGCCCAGGTGGCGCTGGTCTACCTGGGGTTGGTGCCGTTTGCCACCAACAACTGGGGCGTGATGCTCAGCCTGGCCTGGACGCGGGGGGCGATCTATTACCGGGATGCCCTGCTCTACATCATGGCCCCGGTCATGGCCATCGCCCTTTTCCAGTTGTCCCTGGTCTGGTTGACCCGCTCGCTGGAAGAGGTGTTCAACCCACGGTTGCGAACGAGCGTCTGAAGACGGGAAAATGAAACTTCAACCTTCAACCTTCAACCTTCATCCTTCCGAAGATCAGGTCGTGCTGAGCGTGGATGACCTGTGGGTGGAGTATGCCGCCCGGCGTGGCGTGGTCAAGGCTGTGCGCGGGGTGTCATTCCAGGTGCAACGAGGTGAGACCGTGGCTCTCATCGGTGAGTCTGGCTCTGGCAAGACCACTCTGGGCCTGGCTCTCATCCGGCTGTTGCCACGCACGGCGCGCATCCCTCGCGGGCGAGTGCGTTACTATCGGGCCGGTGGGGAGTGTGATGTATTGACCCTGTCACCTCAGGAATTGCGCCGGTTCCGCTGGCAGGAATGTGCGATGGTCTTCCAATCCGCGCTTAATGCCCTCAACCCCGTTCTGCGCGTGGCCGATCACTTTCGTGACACCGCCCAGGCCCATGGCTCATTGGACGGGGCCGAGGCCCAGGAACGCGCCCGCGAACTGCTCCGGCTGGTCCAGTTGGAGCCAGACCGCGTCTTGCGCGCCTATCCGCATGAACTTTCCGGCGGGATGCGTCAGCGTGTGCTCATCGCCATGGGGTTGCTCTTGGATCCCCAGATCATCATCCTGGATGAACCGACCACGGCTCTGGACATCCTGACCCAACGAGCGGTGATTGACGTGCTGCGCAACCTGCGTCAGGAGCTAGAGTTCTCGCTAATCTTTATCTCCCACGACCTCTCGCTGGCAGCAGAGCTGGCCGACCGCGTGGCCACCATGTATGCCGGGGCCATCGTCGAGATCGGGGATGTGTATGAGATCTTTGAGCAGCCACGCCATCCGTATACACGGGGGCTGATCCACGCCGTGCCCACCGTCACCGGGGACCTGGAGCAACTGAGCTCCATCCCTGGCTCGCCCCCGGACCTGATAGACTTGCCGCCAGGGTGCAAGTTCGCGTTGCGTTGTCCTTATGTTCAGGCCCGCTGCCGGCAAGAAGAACCAGTGCTGGAGATGGTCAGCCCGGGCCATTTTACCGCCTGCCATAACTGGAAGCAGATAGATGAACACTGACTGCCCGATGATCGAATTGCGCCAGGTCAGCCGGACCTTTCGGGTGGGCAAAAGGACCGTCAAAGCGGTGGATAGCGTATCGCTGAGCATCCGCGAGGGCGAGATCGTCTGCCTGGTGGGGGAGAGCGGCTGCGGCAAGACCACCACTGGCAAGATGGTGGCCGGGTTGCTCCGGCCGACGGCCGGCCATATCCTGTTCCTGGGGCAAGACCTGGAGCAGATACGTGGCGCCGAACGCAAAAAATATCGGCTGGCGGTGCAGATCGTCCATCAGGACCCGTATGCCTCGCTCAACCCGGCCCACACCGTCCAGGACATCATGGGCGCGCCGCTCTTGCGCCATCAACTGGTCTCCTCGCCGGCGGCCGCCCGGGCGCGCGTCCGCGAATTATTGCAGGTGGTGGATCTGACCCCGCCAGACGATTTCCTGGACAAGTACCCGCACCAATTGTCCGGCGGGCAGCGGCAGCGCGTCTCCGTGGCTCGTGCCCTCACCGTCAACCCCTCTTTCATCGTGGCCGATGAGGCTGTCTCCATGGTGGATGTATCCATCCGCATCAGCCTGCTGAACATGCTCGCGCGCCTGAAGGATGAGATGGGGGTGACATTCCTGTTCATCACCCATGATCTGGCCCTGGCCAAGTATTTCGCCTGGGAAGGGCGCATCGCCGTGATGTATCTGGGCCGGCTCATCGAGGTGGCACCCACGCCGCACCTGGTGAACCGGCCGCTGCACCCCTATACCCAGGCCTTGCTGGCGGCCATCCCGGAGGCTGACCCACGCCTGACGCGCTCCAAGCAACGGGTGCAGTTGCGCAGCCTGGACATCCCCAGCCTGCTGGCGTTGCCGTCTGGCTGCACGTTCCATCCCCGCTGCCCCCAGTTCCAGGAGGGCCTGTGCGAGCGTCAGGTGCCGCCGTTGGTGGACCTGGGGGACGGGACGCAGGTGGCGTGCCACGTGGTGGCCCGGGATAAAGCTCCCTGATCCCTCCCCTGCTCCCTTCCAAGTTTGGGGGGAAGGGGAGGACACAAGGTGGCCGGAGGTGAGGGATGAACCCGCAAGCTGCCAAATCAGGATTGGCGTTGGCCCTGTTCGTCGTCATCGCTGCGGTGCTGGTGTTGCCGCTCCAGTCGCCGGGCAGCGC
>Ga0209162_1001146_pt1 | contig 26995 bp, 22 predicted proteins | sample YNPNPMetaG_FD_187121 | JGI IMG/M metagenome (GOLD analysis project Ga0209162, IMG submission 187121) | Anoxygenic and chlorotrophic microbial mat microbial communities from Yellowstone National Park, USA - YNP NP MetaG (SPAdes) (version 2) ...
GAATATGCAAACCTGGTGGGTGGTTATCTATATGAGCCAGTGGAACACAACCCCATGATTGGATGGCGTGGGGCCTCCCGCTACTATGCACCTAATTTCGAACCGGCATTTGCACTGGAGTGCGAGGCCCTGCGCCGAGTCAGAAACGAGATGGGGCTTACCAATATCAAGGTCATGATTCCATTCTGCCGCACTGTTGAAGAGGGCAAGAAGGTCATAGAGGTCATGAAGAAATACGGTCTGACTCAGGGAGAAAACGGTCTTGAGGTCTATGTGATGTGCGAGATCCCAAGTAACGTTGTGCTGGCGGATCAATTCTGTGAGGTGTTCGATGGTTTCTCCATCGGCTCCAACGACCTTACCCAGTTGACCCTTGGTCTGGACAGGGATTCAGAACTGGTCTCTCATATCTATGACGAACGCAACGAGGCAGTAAAGCGCCTGGTCAGGCAGGTCATCGACACCGCCAAGAAATACAAGAGAAAGATCGGCATCTGCGGCCAGGCCCCCAGTGATTTCCCTGATTTTGCGGCGTTTCTGGTGGAGTGCGGCATAGATTCCATGAGTCTTACACCCGATACCGCCATAAAGACGCGATTGATGGTGGCCCAGAAGGAAAAAGAGCTGGGCAGATGATGAAGTATAGCAGGAGGGCGCCCGTTTCGGCGCCCTCCGACCTTTTATGGGGCGTTTGTCATGCGTGATTCCCTTGCCATGATTCTGGCAGGCGGTGTGGGAAGCCGTCTCAATGTGCTTGTGAGCCACAGGGCCAAGCCTGCGGTACCTTTCGGCGGCATCTACCGCATCATAGACTTCGTCCTTTCCAACTGTATGCACTCCGGCATTCATCATGCGGCGGTGCTGACTCAATACAAACCCCTTTCCCTCATGCGGCATATAGGTACGGGCGCTGCATGGGACTTTCTGGGCCGCACCCGAGAGGTCAAGATACTGCCTCCTCGTACAGGTGACGCAGCCTCTGATTGGTATAAAGGCACTGCTGACGCCATTCGCCAAAACATCGATTTCATAGAGGCGCATTTTTCCAAGGAGGTCTTGATCCTGTCCGGCGATCACATCTATCGCATGGACTATCAGGACATGGTGCGTCACCATCGAGAGGCCGGCGCCAAGGTCACGGTAGCCATGATGACCGTTCCATGGGAGCTGACCAGCCAGTTCGGCATAGGTATTGTGAACGATGCGGGCCGCATAGTGGATTGGGAGGAAAAGCCTGCCAAGGCCAAGTCCAATCTGGCCTCCATGGGCATCTATGTCTTCGACACAGAATACCTGCTGCGCGCCTTGAGACAGACCACAGAGGAGGATTTCGGGCATCATATCATTCCCAAGGCATTGCGGGACGGAGAGCTGTTTTCCTATCAGTTTGATGGCTATTGGCGGGATGTGGGTACGATTCAGGCCTTTTGGGAGGCCAACATGGACATCCTTAATTCATCCAGCGGTTTGAATCTCAGCGCATGGAACGTGTGCACCAATACTGAGGAAGAAGGACTTATCTATGACCGTCCGCCTATGAACATCACAGGCTCAGCCGAGGTCATAAACAGCGTGATCTCCTGCGGCTGCATCGTAAAGGGCCAAGTGAAGAATTCCATCCTATCTCCAGGTGTGGTGGTAGAAGAGGGGGCGGAGGTAGACTCCTCTGTTTTGATGCACAATACCATTGTATCAAAGGGGGCACGGGTTCAACGTGTTATTGCGGACAAAAATGTCCGATTGGGCAAGGACTGCGCAGTGGGAATCCCCGCTGACATGGCCTCAGGTTGTCCTGCCAATTACCTATACTCAAAACACCTCTACAGCGGCCTGACACTGGTGGGTAAGAATGCAGTGATCCCTGATGGGGCTAAAGTAGGCGGAAACTGTATCCTCTTGCCCAACGTCAGGGCCCAAGATTGGCCTTCCTCCAAAAATATACCAGACGGAGAGACCCTTTAGGGAGTGCCCTATGGTGCGCCAGTGGATTCCACTTTCTATCCCAAATTCCACGACACACAGCCATGTGGACTGATGCTGGTGCCTTGCATAATAGTATGAGACGCCATTCTAATTTATGTAAAAAGTGACCCGTTACCCTTGACACATTTCACAGCCACCCTTTTCTGCATCTACATTTATGCTTCATGTGATTTATGGCAAAAATATTGCAGTATAATTAAATCTGGTTATCCTAAATCTTATTATCTTTTTGTCATAAATAAGGTGCAGACACTGCTAACATGAACACCACTGGAACAAAAAGCACTGTAAATGCCATTCTTGCCTTGGCTAATGCCATTTTGAAGACCATAAAAGAAGAATTTTATGGGACCAATGTAATTCGTGTGCTCATGGAAACCCCCAGCATCTGGGAAGTAGATGTCAATGTTCTGACACAGGCATTGGGGCTTGTGTTGCATTCCTATAAAGCAAAACTCCCTAAAAACATCGCTGATGGCATTCGGGCCCTCAACCCAGGACCATATACCTTTGAAGTTGCAAATTCCTCAGAAGGTCTCAGACCAAGACGCTTTGTAATCGACCTCTCCCCTGGCAAAAAGATATTACTCATCGCAGGACATCCACCGGTTCCTGGTAAGGATGGCTTTTTTGTCCCACTTTTTCAATACGACCCGTCTAAAAAATATCGGCTGGAGCATTTAACCTTTTCAGACGTCATTTCATTGCCCCAAGTAAATCACGGTCAAGTCATAGGTAAGCTATTCCTACCATCTCAAGGCTCTCCTGGAGTAACAGCTTCCGGCCAACAAATAGAAGCCACTCCAGGTGCACCATATGAGCTTATAGTCGGAGAAGGGATTGCCACAAAACGGATGTTAGACCCAGATGAACAGTTGGAATACAATGAACTGACAGCCATATACAAAGGCGTCATTATTCCTACCATAAGCCGTTCCGCTGATAGCCACAAACTCATTGCCATTGATGTAAAAAATCGATTGGAGATAGATGAAATCAATTGTGTAGCCTGTGATGAAAAGATGACCTTCAATTGTTTGCCGGCCATAGTGGTAAGGGGCGCCATGAGGGGAAAATCGACCTTTATGTTTGGAAGCTCTCTGGAGGTGAGGGGTGTAATAGAAGGCCCTGGTGTACATGTGAGCACATCCATCACTAACGTCCCTCTCCCCCTTACCATGGAGATCGCTGATACGCTCACAGCTGAATCCATATACAATGCCCGCATACGTGGGGGCAACACCATTTTAGTTAAGAAAGATATGCTACGGGTGGATTTGACAGCCCCAAACATCAGGGTCAACAGCCCAGGTTCTTATTGGGACTCCCTTATCGGTTATGTGGCCATGTCGGCCGATCAAGTGATTTTAGAGCGAGTCAATATAAGAAATATGTTAGAATTAAATATCGGCAAAGCACTCTTTGATAAGAAGGCATTACTAGAAGAAAAACGGGAAGCAATAAATGTATTATACAAAAATAATAATGAAGAATTAAAGGAAAAGCTTACAGCTATCAATGAAAAGACAGATGCATTAAAGGCTTCAACAGAAACAGATATGGAAGCACGAGATGCAATTCAGGCTGTTTATGGCGTAATAGGCCATCTACTAAAGAAAACTTGTTCTGTAGAACAAGCCAATAAAATGGTAAATATATGGATTCAAAATTATGGTAAACGATTTTTTAGCATTGCTAAGGGGCTTATTGCTCTTTTAAGGGTATTCACTGAACAAAAGGATGTCAATAATGATTTATACAAAATAGAAAACCAGATATCCAACATAAACGAAAAGCTTAAACAACTTTACGTAAAAATAACCGGATATATTGGCCTATACGGAAAAATAATCATACGATGTGCAGGACAGGAATTACAATGGGAAAATAATACATCTTTTGAACGACAAAATCTAATCATCGAACTCAAATATAAACCAGATAAAGGATTAGTGGCAAGATAAGATTCGTGTCCAACCACAAAATACAAAAAAGGGGAGGGGGTAGCCCCTCCCTTAAAACCATCACCGTGATTAATGAGCTGGCGTATATGGCAGAGATGAATGATGGAGATTTATCAATAATTTTCCATCTTTACCCTCTTTATATCCAAAGGTGTATTCCACCTTTACCTCTTTGCCGGTCTTGGCGTCTGTGAAATAGTAATTGCCCATGGTTATAGCCGAATCACTGTCGATAATGGTTCCGGCAGGCTCGAAACGCACCTTTGACCAGGGCTGCAGGGCGAAACCATGGTCCTCCGACATATCACCGGTCACGAAATAAGACAATGCCTCTTTTTTAGTTAAACGAAACTGCTTTTCTGAGGCCTTTGTAGGCTTGAAAAGCACCGTGCCTGTGTCATAGGCGTACAGATCAGTGACACACTTTTCGGCCACAGCCTTGTAATCGCCCTTTTCAGCAAATGCCTTTCCAATCTGGACTATACAGTCCCCCCATTTCTGCTGGGCGTTTGCGATATCCTTTTCAGTAATCTGACCGGCAGAGACATCAAAGGAAAATAACGCAATTGAAACAGCAGACACCACACAACAAATCACCTTTTTCATTCTCATATACATCTCCTTTCCTTTTTATACTGTCTTCAAAGAGATTCCAAAAAATGCACCATCTTACAAAAGAACATTTTTGAAACCTCCTTGAAGCAACTCCCATTCAATTTACAACATAATTCAAAACAATCGGCGAGGAAGCCCCTGAATCCTCCAGTTCGCTCAGGGCCGGAAGATCGGATATGTCCCTCAAACAAAAAAATTCCAAAAAATACTTAGTTGTGCCATAGAGCAGGGGACGACCAGGGGTGTCCTTTCTACCTGCTATCTTTATAAACTTCTTATCTAATAAAACCCGTAAGTTGGCGCTTACATCCACACCGCGAATGTATTCTATTTCGGCCCGCGAAACAGGTTGTTTATATGCAATGATCGACAGTGTCTCCAGGGCGCCTCGACTCAATCTCTGGGCGCATACCCCTTTTAACCGCAACACCCATTCCTTTAAATCACTCCTGGATTGCAGACGAAAGGCACCTCCTACCTCCTTTAACTCCCAACCACGGCCATTCTGTTCGTACTCTGCCTGTAAGATTCGCAGAGAATCCCTAATTTCCCCCATGGAAAACTCCGGAAGCAGGCCATGCAATTCCTGGGGGGTGAGGGGCCTTTCCGCCACAAACAGCATGGCCTCTAAAATGGTCTTCAGCCCAGGCCTCATCATTTTTATCAGAACTCTTCTATCACAACCGTACCGCTTACCTTGACATCCTTGCCATTGTCATCAATGAAGGAGGCAAAACCACCTATCACCTCCACCTTAAACCTGCCCTCCCATGTTTTGATAGGCTTTCCATTGTTATCAAAAAGCGTGACACGCCGCTTCAGGCCGATGACATCAGACTTGAAATGCTTCAAGTCCTTGCGCTGACCCTCTGTACATGCCACCAGAGAGGTCAGCACCAACATACACAAACAAATAGCGAAAATGCGAAGCCGAGTCAAATTCATTTTCATCTCCCACATTTCATTTACCAGAAACCAGCTCAACCCCTGTGCGAAATGCCTTTAGGTTGGCCTCCACGGTCTTGGGTTTTACCTGTGTTTTAATGGTCTCCTCCATACTCTCCAAAGAGACAGGAACAAGGCCTGTTCCCATGAGCATACCCAGCAACAACACATTGACAGATTTGGGGCTTCCCGCCTTGGTTGCCAGCTCCTCTGCATCACAGGCATAAAAACCCGACACCCTACTCCGTATCCTCTCAAAGACACTTGAGACATCCGGATACTGTGCGGCACCCAATTTCACCACATTGGGCACTATGGGTGAAAGGCTGGTAATGACAACAGAATTCTGGTTGCAATAGGAAATGGCCCTCAAGGTTTCAAGGGGCTCAAAACCTATGAGCACATCCGCTTCTCCAGGAGAGATCAAAGGGCTTTTCAGGCCCCCCAACATCACAGTTGACTCCACTACACCCCCGCGTTGGGCCATGCCATGTACCTCACTCAACAACACAGGAATGCCCTCTTTCATACAGGCCTCGCCCAAAAGACGGGATGCCAGCAGGGTCCCCTGGCCTCCAACCCCCACAAACAACAACCTCATTCTCTTCATCTTCTTCCTCCTACCTTTTTTGCATATAGAATGCAGGGGGACTCGGATATGATCACCACCAATTCATTCAAGGAAAGGGCCTCTCTAACCACCGGTAATGACTCGTCCTTTTTGTGCGGATTTATTTTAAACACATGTTGCACACCACAGCCCCTGACCACCTGCTCAATGGGCACTCGAGTCTTCTTGTATTCAGGCGGCACATATTGAATCCCTGGGTTGGGTTGATGACCTGTCATGGCGGTGGTGGAGTTGTCCAGAATAACCAGACAAAAGCGATGGCCCTGGTGTACTGCGTTTATGAGGGAAGACACCCCTGAATGGAAGAATGTGGAATCCCCGATAAATGATATGATCTTTTGATGGGTTGAGACAGAAAACCCAGCAGAGCTCCCCACGCTTGAGCCCATACAAATAAGGTAATCCGCCATTTGAATGGGTGGCATGACTCCGAGGGTGTAACAACCTATATCAGTGGGATAGAGCACATCCTCATTCAAGCCCAAATCATGCACCACCTCTTTTATGAGGTTATAGGTTTCAGCATGGGGACAGCCCTTACACAGGGCAGGAGGCCTCATGGGAAGTGGCGGCATATCAGGGGGTTGCAATGGCCCTTGCTGAACCAATGAATGGCCCAAGCACTTAGCTATGGCAGCCCTTACCTGGGCAGGATTGAACTCCGACATGCGAGGCAGATATGCGCCATTTTTGCCATAAACAGGGGTTGTAACGCCATTTTTTTGTAAAACACCTCGAATTTCTTCCTCTAAAAACGGCTCCAACTCCTCTACAACCAGGAGCATTTTTTTGTTTTGGGCAAAATTTACTATGGTCTTTTCTGGCAAGGGATGTGTCATGACAAGGGAAAGAAAGGAGACCTGATTTGTGCAATCCATGTCATGAAGGGCATCCCACACATATCCACGGGATACACCCGAGGCCACTATCCCCACATCACCGCTACCAATTATTTCATTAAACTCAAAGCCTTCACTTATGGCGCTGGCCTGTTCAAAACGCTCCAGCAGGACCTTTCGTCTCAACCTGGCAGTCCCTGGCACCAAGACCCAACGCCTTGCATCCTTCTGAAACCTGCCCAGCCCCTTTGGGGCATCAGGCAGGGCTTCGAGCTGCACAGGGCCTCGCACATGGGCCGTACGAGTAGTGGTGCGCAGAATTACAGGCAGTTCCAGGGCCTCAGAGAGTTCAAATGCCCTTTTGACCAAGTCCTTTGCCTCTTGAGGGGAAGAAGGCTCCAAAATGGGCAAAAAGGACATCTTTCCATAAAATCTATTGTCTTGCTCGTTTTGACTGGAATGTATGGATGGGTCATCGGCACAGACAATCACCATACCAGCCCTTACCCCCACATAGGCAAGGCTCATCATGGCGTCCGATGCCACATTCATTCCCACATGTTTCATACAGGTAAGGCTTCTGAGCCCTGCTGCAGCCGCCGCAGCGGCCACCTCCATAGCCACCTTTTCATTGACAGAAAACTCAAAATATACCAGCTCAGGGCATTCCGAATGGATTTGAAAGAGGTTATTGCCTATTTCAGAGGAGGGGGTTCCAGGATAGGCTGCGGAAACCCGAACGCCTGCCTCTAATGCCCCCCTTACAATGGCCTCGTTTCCAAGAAGTAACATACTGCACGGTTCTGTCTTCAATAACTGATGCATATCGTTGAATCCTTCAAAAAAATGGCGGGCAATGCGGGATTCGAACCCACGACCTTTGGCTCCGGAGGCCAACGCTCTATCCACTGAGCTAATTGCCCGCATTATAAGAACAAGAAAGAGAGATAAAAATATAAGAAAACAATAGCAACTGTAAATGCCTGCACAACATTAAAACAAAACCCAAAAATATGGAAGCGCCTAATTTTAAAAAACACCACCCCTGCGGCTGTTTCTTCTTGCAATCTTCCAATCAGGGTCTTGTTTTTTATTCTGCCTTCGCTTGCGGCCTGACTCTGAGTCAGCAATCGAATCTATTTTTAAAAAAAAGCCACCGGCTGCCACGACATCGTCTTCTGTTTTCTTTTTTTCAGAGGACTTGGACTTCTTTAATGTCTTGGCAACTCCATGAGCGCTCACAGACAACAAGGGAAAGACAATGGCATCGGCAGGTACATAATCACACAAATAAATCTGTTCTCCATACAAATAAAAATGACAACCCCGGTCCATGGCCCTTTGAGTTATCACCTTTAACAACACAGGGCTTTGATATCTTCGTTTTGCCACAGACATAGCCAACTCCCCCGAGACAAACATGGCCACTCTTCCATTTATACCTTTTAGGCCATGTCTTTTAACAACCTCATAGACATTTTCGGCTACCGCCACATATAAAACACTCGGCGGAGACTCCTCTCTCAGAGGTGGCACAACCAAAAGACCCTTCCACCTCACCATTCCATTGAAGACCTCATAACAGTCACTATTTATTTCAAAAAATCGCGTCAAAGAGATGGGGGTCACATAACCAAAGGATTCTTCCTGAATCACGGCCCGATGCAACTCCTTTATGGAGATTCGACCCTCTTCATTTAACACAAGCCCGTAGGCATCAGGGCACACAGAGAGCATGGCCTTGAGCAGCTTGTTCAGCTTCAACTCATCTTTCAACACAAAAGCAACCCCCCTATTTCACTAAAATGTTTCACGTGAAACATTGCCTCTAATTCCTTGTTTTTATAGGCAAAAAAGTCAACACCCGCTGCCTTTGCAACCAATTCATCCACTCTGGAATCCCCCACATAAACCACATCCCTTGCTGTTACACCAAAAAACTCCATCAATTCCATCAGACCAGAAGGGTCTGGTTTGGGTCTTTTTACATCCAATGCGGTCTTGATGGAATCAAAAAGGGCATCAAAACCAAATCGCTGTGTAATTCGGGGCATTGTAGTGGTACGATTGGTGAAAATAGCTGTTTTTATGGGTGGCCGAATCTGTTGTAATGTCTCCACCACACCTGGCTCCAACTCCAACAAATCCAGATAGTTGGCATATGGAATGTTTTTCATCTCCATCAAGGCCTTGTCTATGAGATCAGAGGAAAATCCCAACTCCTCCCTAAAAAGATATACCACAGACTCCTCTGCTGTGTGGGAATGCACAAAGGCAAATTCCTCTTGGGTCAAGGGAAAACGCCCCATTCTCCTCAATAATTCATTGTAGTAGAAGAGATTGGATGTCTCGGAGTTGATCAAGACACCGTCGCAGTCAAAAACAGCCACTTTATATCTCATAGCCTATCCATTCTGTTTTGTAACAAAAATCCCTTGATTTTCCCGTTGATTTTTACATCCTTCGCTTGAACCATGACCTTGTGACTTGTTCCCATGCCCTGTGGAAAGATCAACATCTTTATACCAGCCATCTCAGGAGAAAATGGTGTGAGATTTGGGTATGTGTCCTTTAAGGTCTTTTCAAAGTCCAGGCTGCCCAAAAATGCCCACTGCTGGGCATAACCTATGGTAGAAAACCCCAATTGTAAACCCACTCGATTTAGATCAGAAAAATTTACATGAGCGGTTATATCCTGTTCTCCTGGGCAGGCAAAGAGGTCTTCGGAGGTTCGGTGGGACACATAGGACATCAATGTCCCCCTGTTTCTACTTAAGTCAAAGAACTCCTTGGCAGAATGTCCATAATCTATCGTCAAAACAAAACCGCTTATCATGCGTGCTGCGATGGCTGAGAGCCAGGGTTGAATAGCCAGATTCACCTCGGTTCTGTAGCCATTGGGCAAATCAGAGGGAACATGGTTTAAGACATATTCTTGTAAGGCAACAGAACTGAGCGGCCCTGTCTTTTCACACAATTCCCGGCCGTTGAAATCCACATAAATCTCATGGAATTGAGAAGAGTCCTTTTGAATCACATGCACGGGAAAGGCGTCCAAGAGCTCATTTGAAAAGACACAACCAGTGAACTCATTCAAATCCTCCAATGAATCAAGCCAGGTAATTTTGTTCAAAAAATCAGACAATAATCGCTTATGAGTCTCTTTTGTAGCCTCGTTTTGTTCGATGATTACATATCTTATCTTTTCATAAAAAGGATGAGGCCTTATATAATCCAAAATATCCTTGGCAGAAAAACCAGCCCCAGCCCCCATTTCCACAAGACAAAAATTCCCTTTTCCCAATAGCTCCCAAAATTCTATAAATTGATTGACAAGCAATCTGGAAAATAAAGGGGAACAGTGTGAGCTTGTGATATAATCACCCTTGATTCCAATTCTATCAGGTTTCTTATAATAGCCTAACTCCTTATCATACAGGCACATCTTCATAAATTCATAAAAGGTGATGGGGCCTGTTCCTTGAATTCTTGAGACTATTTTTTCTTTGAGTGCTGATATTTTCATGAAATTATGTTATATTTAAAGCAGTAAAGGGCAAAATTATCTAAGGGGATCCTAAGATCCACTATGTTTAAAACAACTATATAGTATTGTTGATTTCATGTCAAAAAGATATTGTTAATACCTTTGTTTTTTTAATTTTAACAAAAAAACAACCAAAACACATAATTAAATACAACATATTTTTACTTAAAAATCAAATAGTTATTTATTTTTCAACAAAATTAACATGTCTTAATTTTAATTATCTAATATAGGAGATATAAAATGATTGAACTAACAGTAAAAAGAACAAGTTTATTGGAAGCACTTTCTTATGCACAAAATTTTATAGACAAAAAAACTACCATGTCTATTCTAAAAAACATACTTTTATATACAAATGATGATAAATTGGTCATTGAAGCAACAGATCTTGAGATAAGTTATCAAATAAAACTTTCTTGTGATATAAAAAAAGAAGGTTCTATTTTATTAGATCCTAAAAAGATATATGAATTAACTAAGGAATTACCTTTTGAAGATATAAAAATAGAAGAAAAGGATAATTTTTGGATAAAAATAAAATCTGAAAACAATACAACAGATAGTTCAGAGATGGAATATGAAATAGCAGGTCTTCCTGCTGATGAATTTCCAAGATTTATAAAATATACAAACGGAAAATATTTACATATAGAATCATCTACATTGAAAGAAATGATAGATAAAACTATATTTTCAGTAGCGTCAGATGATGCAAAAACTAAAATAAGCTTAACAGGGATTAATTTTGAAGTAATAAATGAAAATAATTTAAAAAAGATAAGAATGGTAAGTTCAGACAGTTTAAGACTAAGTTTAATAGATAAAATTATTGATTCTGATTTTGAATTAGAAAAACCTATTATTATTCCTAAAAAAGGAGCAAGTGAATTAAAAAAGATACTTGATAAATATCAATCTATAAATATAGCAATACAAGATAAATTTATTTTTATACTAACAGAAAATGAAAATATTACAATTAGATTAATAGATGATAAATTTCCTCCTTATAGAGCCATAATTCCAGAATATAAAAACAATAATGCTATAATAATAGATAGATTAAAATTTTTAAATTCATTAAAAAGATTAACTATATTAACAAATGATATTTATGATTCAATAAAAATAAAATTAAATAAAGATATCCTCGAACTTGAAACATTACAAAATGAAACAGGTAGAGCAAAAGAAACAATACCTGTAAATGTAGAAAATGCTAATTTTACAGAAATAGTTTTTAATGGAAGATTTGTATTGAATATACTATCCGTGATGAAATCAAAAAATATTAATTTAATAATAAACAATTCAAAAAGTCCATGTTTAATAACTGGTTCTGAGGATGAAGGTTTTTTAAGTATATTTATGCCAATTATAATATAAGCAAGGAATGGTTTTTATTATGAAATCAATGGAACAAGAAAAGTATCAAGCAGAAAGTATAAAAGTATTAGAAGGATTATCTGCAGTAAGAAAAAGACCTGCTATGTATATAGGTAATATAGGCATAGAAGGCTTACATCATTTAGTTTATGAAGTTGTAGATAATAGTATAGATGAATCAATGGCAGGATTCTGTGATTTTATACATGTAATTATAAATGAAAATAATAGTATAACAGTAGAAGATAATGGAAGAGGTATACCAGTAGATATACATCCTACAGAAGGAATATCAGCATTGGAGCTTGTTTTAACAAAATTACATGCTGGTGGAAAATTCGATAATCAAACATATAAAGTATCTGGTGGATTACATGGTGTTGGTATTTCTGTGGTAAATGCTTTATCGAAATATTTAGAAGTTGAAGTATATAGAGATGGTAAAATATATAATCAAAAATATGAAAAAGGAATACCAATAACACCTGTAACAATAATAGGAGAAACAAAAAAGAGAGGAACTAAAGTAACTTTTATACCAGACGAAGAAATATTTACAGAAACTACTGAGTTTCAATATGATATACTTCAAGCAAGAATGAGAGAATTGGCATATCTTAATAATAATATAACTATTAAATTAGAAGATAAACGATCTGAAAAAACAGCAGAATTTCATTTTAAGGGGGGTATAGTTTCTTTTGTAGAACATTTAAATAAAAATAAAGAATTGATTTTTGATAAACCAATATATATTTCAGCAGAAAAAGACAATGTAGCCATTGAAATTGCTTTTCAATATAATGATGGATATTCAGAAAAACTATTAAGTTATGTAAATAATATAAGAACAAAGGAAGATGGAACACATGTTACTGGATTTAGGCAGGCTTTAACTAAATGTATTAATAAATATTTAACTGATGATAATACATCTAAAAAACTAAAAGAAAAAATAGAAGGAGATGATGTAAGAGAGGGTTTAACATGTATTGTATCTGTAAAGGTTCCAAATCCCCAGTTTGAGGGTCAAACTAAATCAAAATTAGGAAACAGTGAGGTACGATCTATTGTTTCATCTGTGGTTTATGAAAACTTATCGCTTTTTTTTGAAGAAAATCCTAGTATTGTAAAAAAGATGTTGGAAAAGATAGTTGAAGCAGCAAGGGCAAGAGAGGCTGCAAGAAAGGCTAAGGAATTATCTAGAAAATCCTCTTCTGGTTTAGATATTACACTTGCCGGTAAGTTGGCTGATTGTCAGGAAAAAAATCCTGAACATAGAGAGATATTTATTGTCGAAGGTGATTCTGCTGGTGGTAGCGCAAAACAAGGCAGAGATAGGAAATTCCAAGCCATTCTACCTCTTAGAGGAAAAATAATGAACGTAGAGAAGGCAAGATTTAATAAAATATTGTCAAGTGAAGAAATAAGAAATCTTATATCATCTATAGGAACAGGTATAGGAACAGGTATAGGTTCAGATGATTTTGATATTAATAAATTGAAATATCATAAAATAATAATAATGACTGATGCTGATGTCGATGGAGCACACATTAGAACATTATTGTTGACATTTTTTTATAGACATATGTATGAATTAATAGAAAAAGGTTATTTATATATCGCTCAGCCACCACTTTATAGAGTTGTTTACGGAAAAAACAAAGAGATATTTTTAAAAGATGATTCTGAGTTTAATAAATTTTTATTCAATAGAATAATTAATGAGATGTCTGTTATTATCAATGGCAAAACTATAACAGGAAAAAATTTATACGATTTTTTACTAACCATAACGGATTATCTAAGTAATTTTGATGAATTAATTCGTATTGGTTTATGGAAAGATTTAATGAAGGATTTTTTAAATCTTGATTTTGATAGTTATGAAAAGCTGAGTGACCCAACCTTTATGGAGTCCTTGTTTATAAGGCTTTCAGAAAAAGGTTATAAAATTACTAATAAAAGTCAATCAACTAATGGAGATTACTCATTTGTTATCACTTCAGGATCTATATCATTTTTAAGTATAAAAATAGATTCTGATTTATGGAAAATGCCCGAGATTAAAAAAACAATAAAGTTATATAAGTTATTAAAACAAACTCTTACAAGTGAAATAATTCTGAAATATAAAGACAATCAAGAAACATTTAATGATATTGAGTTATTTTTAACTGCTATAAAAGAATATGCACAAAAAGGCCTTACTAAACAACGCTATAAAGGTCTTGGAGAAATGAATCCTGAACAACTATGGAAAACTACCATGGATCCACAGAATAGAACATTATTGCAAGTTTCTGTCTTAGATGCAGACGAAGCCGAAAATTTATTTACAACCTTGATGGGTGAAAAAATAGAACCAAGAAAGGATTTTATATACAATCACGCATTGGAAGTCAAAGAACTTGATATATAAAAGAGGTTATATGTTGAATATATCAAATCACACAGCGATTGTTGTATTATTTTTATTTTTATTTCCATTTTTTTATATAGATTATGTATTTTCTGAATCAGGATCAAATGTTAAAAAAATTGATTCAGGTATAAATAAAGATATTGAATTTACTGGAAAGCAGATTGGTTTATTAGATAGTGATGTTATATCTGCTTCCATTGTTGATTTAAATAATGATGGATTATACGTAATCTATTTACTTTCATCAGGAATATATGTCGCTCCATTTAAAAAACCTGCTAACCCTATATATTATAAATTTTCAGGATTTGGAATCCCTGTTTCTTTTTCAGTATCTCCTAAATCTGGATGGTTAGCTATAAATATTTTAATTCCAGATGTTGGACTTGAGTCATGTCTTTTGCGTTTTGATGGTAACTCATTCCGATTAATTCAAGATAATATAAACATGTGGCTTAATTTCCTAAATAATGGTACTTTGATTGCCCAGAAATTTGATGTTAAGAATAAATTTTCGAATACTTCTTTTATAATTAATTCAGATGAGACTGGAATAAAATTTTCAGACGAAAAGATATCTATGCCAATAGATGCAGTAATGAATGTATTCGCTTTTATGGATTTAAATCATAATGGTTTAAATGAAATGATCTTCATGGATACGTCAGGGATGTTGAAAATATATGAATCTAATAAACTAATTTGGTCAAAAAAGATAATTACTATTGATAATCCAATATCTGTTTTAAAAATTAAGACATCAATTGTTGATTCATTAAAATCAAATGAAAAGTCGTTTTGGTTGGCTTTTAATGATAATCAGACAGCAAACAAAATAACGCTTTTAAAGTTATTTTATGATGGCAATAGTTATACCATAACCTCTGCCTATGTAAACATAAATGGTAGAATAGCTGGTTTTAATTTATTAGATGGGAAAATATTTCTAATTGTAACGGATATGTTAGAAAATTTACAACCTTCTGTTATAAAGACAAAAATCTATGAGATAGAAGAATAGACCATGCATTTAATTTTGACGGTTTAATATTATTAATTTAACTTTCGCACTTGTTGTTTTATTGTAACAGCCTGATTTTCCAATATATTAAGCTGTATTTGCAGCTGAAATCAAATTATACAATAAATATAAGAGGTTATAAGACTTAATCAGCTACGAAAGTTGAGTTAATAATTTTATTAGACACTGAAGATCTTGATGATTTAAACTGTTTTTTTGAATAGCTATCTGCTTTAAACCGCTAAAAGACAAAGATGATGCACTATAGTTCGTTATTATCCTTACTTTACTTACTATCTTCACCAGCATTTACATGGAAATATGTATAGAGGTAGATTATGGACCCCATCGGGCTCCAAACAGATGAGATGCACAGGATCTATGTGATAGGCATAGGCGTTTTTGAAGATGACCTCACTCCCAGGGTCAAAAAAAAGATCGAAACCTTTAGGTTCATAGCTGGCGGTACCCGGTATCTAAAACGCTTGGCCCCTGCATCAGCACAGTGGATTCCCTTGACTAAAGACCTAAAGGATGCCATGGCACATATAAAGGAAGCCCTACAGATCGATAATGTGGGGGTCTTGGCCTCTGGTGACCCTCTGTTCTTTGGAATCGGTCAGAGGCTACTTCAGGAGTTTGAAAAGGAATATCTCGTCTTTTATCCCAATATCACTACGGTACAGGCTGCATTTTCAAGGCTTAAGATGCCGTGGCAGAACGCCATAACCGTAAGCCTGCATGGACGGGAGTTTAGCCAATTGATGCATGCCCTGCTTTGGCCTGAAGATAGACCCATAGCAGTCTTTACCGACCCCGTGAATTCCCCTGCGGAAATAGGCTCATGGCTTGTGGAAAATGGCCTGGAGAACCTCACTGTCTATGTCCTCGAGGAGTTGGGCGGCTCCAATGAGCATGTTTGGCAATTGTCTGCAAAAGAATTGGTAGGACACGCCTTTTTACCTCTAAACCTCCTGGTCATTCCTTCCAAACCCATACTACCACCTATTCACCTTGGCATGCCTGAGGCTTCGTACCTTCACAAGGCAGGGCTCATCACCAAAAGCGAGGTAAGGGCCGTGGCCGTCTCCAAGCTCATGCCGCTTTATGACCAGGTTTTTTGGGACATAGGCGCTGGCAGCGGCTCGGTGGGTATAGAGGCCAGCACCTTTCTGCCGAAAGGCAGGGTGTTTTGTGTGGAAAAGGATATAGAAAGGCTGGGGATGTTAAGAGAAAATTGTAGAAAATACAATAGATTGAATGTTGCTCCAGTGCAGGGCAGCGCTCCAGAATGCCTTTTGAATCTGCCCTCTCCTCAGCGTATCTTCGTGGGGGGTGGTGGAGAAAGGCTCAAGGCAATCCTTGAAACCTGTTGGCAACGTCTGGAACCGCTTGGTAAATTGGTAATCTCTGTGATACTTTTTCAAAATCTGTGTGTAGTACATGACTTTTTAAAGGACAAGACCTTTGAGGCTATTCAGTTACAAGTAACCCGTTCCAACCCCTTGGGACCGTCCTGGTATGCCAGGGCAGAAAACCCTGTCTGGATCTTTACACTAGAAAAGGAAGGGTGAGGGCAAATTAGAGCAGCTATTTTTGTAAGGACAACAAGAAGATGGAAAGATTTCCCATTTTATTTGTGGGTGCTGGGCCTGGAGACCCTGAACTCATCACAGTAAAGGGCCAAAGGACGTTAGAACAGGCTGATGTGGTGTTCTATGCAGGCTCCTTGGTATCAAATGCAGTCTTAAAATGGACAAGCCCCAACGCCAAATGTATAGATACTGCACCCATGACCCTGGAGGCCATTATGAGGGGCATGGTGGAGGGTTATGAGGTTGGTAAACGTGTGGTAAGGCTACATTCAGGGGATCCATCCATCTATGGGGCCATAAATGAACAGATCGCAGTGCTTAAAGAGAAGGGAATAGCGTATGGGATTATCCCTGGAGTGACCTCTGCCGTGGCTGCCGCTGCTACCCTGGGCTGTGAGCTCACTGTTCCAGGTGCCTCTCAAACAGTGATCCTTACCAGGCTTGGGGGCAGAACTCCAGTTCCTGAGAAAGAGGGGTTGGAGGCACTGGCCCAACACAGAAGCTCCATGGCCATCTACTTAAGTGTTCATAGAATTCAAGAGATCTGTGCCACTCTGGCGCAAATATATGGCGAAGATGCCGAGGCTGTGGTGGCATATAGAATCAGTCTGCCCGATGAACAGCTTCTGCGTGGAACGCTAAAGACCTTGCCTGAAATAGTAAGGAAGGCAGGCATAAGCCGTCAGGCCTTGATTCTAATCGGACCATTTCTTGACTCAGCACCAGGCGCCAGATCCCTGCTTTACGACAGTTCTTTTAGCCATGGCTATCGACCATAGCTGCCTGTATATCTTAGCGCTTACACCCAATGGAATGGCCTTGGCAAGTCGTATTCAGGCGCTTTTAAAGGAGAGGGGGAAAGAGGCCATTGTTTGGTTGCCCCAGACCCTTGTGTCAGCCCATGTACAGGAGAAGATACGAGGGTTTGAAAGCCTTTCACAGGTGATGGAACAGGCCTTTGAAAAGGGGATTGCCTTAATCTGTATCATGGCTACAGGCATCGTGGTGAGGTCCATAGCACCGTTTCTAAAGGGCAAGGTCCAGGATCCGGCTGTGGTGGTGATGGATGAAACCGGCAGGTTTGTCATCAGTTTGCTGTCTGGCCACATGGGTGGGGCCAATGCCCTGGCCCAAGACCTGGCAGGCCTTATGAAAGCAACACCTGTGATCACTACTGCCTCAGATGTAAACGGCCTTCCAAGCCTGGACCTGCTGGCCCAAAGGCACGGCTTACTGATAGAGGACATAAAGGCCGTAAAGGCCGTACAATCCGCCCTTTTGCGCAAGGAAATGGTCTATGTCCTGGATGAAACCACTGAATTGATAAAGGTATTATCAACTTATGGCTTAAAGAACCTACATGGTGTGCAGGTATTGCCAGAACCTCTACCTAAAATAGGTGTCTATGTGGGCATAAAAAAACTGCCTTGCTTAAAGGATTGGTTGCTTCTTCGGCCTCAGGAATTGGTAGTGGGTGTTGGTTGTAATCGCGGTACAACGACAGAGGAGATCACCTCTGCCATTGGAACTGTCTTTAAAAATTTTGAAATTTCTATATTGTGCATAAAGACACTGGCCAGCATAGATGCGAAACAGAACGAAGAAGGCCTGCTAAGGGCAGGAGAGAAACTGAAGGTTGGAATTGTATGGCATTTAAAAGAGAGACTCAAGAAAATACAGACCCCCAATCCCTCATTAACAGTTGTAAGACACATGGGGGTGGCAAGTGTATGCGAGGCTGCGGCCCTGCTGACGGTTCTGGATTTAGGTTACAAGACGGGCCAGCTCTTGGTTCCCAAACAGAAATTGGGGAATGTGACAGTGGCAGTGGCCAGGGGGTGCTCTATGTAGTAAGCCTTGGGCCTGGGCACTTGGAACATATGACGCAGCGGGCCCATCAGGCCTTGATGGAAAGCGAGGTGGTGGTGGGTTATGGTACATATCTGGAGCTTATTCAGCCCTTATTGGCTGGCAAGGAGGTCTTTTCCACTGGCATGAAAAAGGAGATCGAGCGATGCGAAAAGGCCATTGCCCTGGCCTTAATGGCTAAAAAAGTGGCCGTGGTCTCCAGTGGTGATGCTGGTATCTATGGCATGGCTGGGCTCATTCTGGAACTGTGTCACAAAAAGGGTATCCTCCTTCGGCATATGGGCCGCTCTCAGTCGTGGGTAAACGGGGCCTATACAACCTCTTTGGCTACATTTCCTTGCAAAGACCTTGGGCATTCCAGTCGCTCGCTCTTTTTAGAGGTTATTCCTGGTGTGCCTGCCCTGGCGGCAGGTGCAGCCCTTTTGGGCGCTCCACTTATGCACGACTTTGCGGTTATATCCTTAAGTGACCTCCTCACTCCCTGGGAACTCATCGAGGCCAGACTAAAGGCGGCTGCTGAGGCGGATTTTGTGGTGGTCCTCTATAACCCTAAAAGTAAGGCGAGGGACTGGCAACTCGCCAGGGCGCAGGAGATACTGCTGCGTCATCGGCATGCAAACACACCCATAGGCATAGTGAAAAAGGCCATGAGAGAGGGAGAAGATGTGACCCTCACCACCCTGCAACACATGACAGAACACTCCATCGACATGCAGACCATCATATTCGTTGGGAATTCATCCAGCTTTACCTTTTGGAATCTCTTGGTAACCCCTCGAGGCTATCAGAAAAAATATGAATTAGATCAAGGACAAGGATAATCCTACGTTTTTTAGACTCAATGATGTGAGTTGTTTTCAGGGTTGGCACGTGACTTGCATTATATAAAATCAAACAGCACACACAACTTCATAACCCTCCTCTCCCTCCTACCCTTCTGGCGCAAGTCAGAGGGGTTTTTTGTTGTATGATATATACTTTTGACCATTTTATAATATGCAGCCACAATATATAAAAATCGCACTGTTTTTTTTACGGGTAATAAACCAAGTGGGCTTAAAATCTGCATGGCATAGCATGCAAAAAATGCAAGTAGTGCATTTTTTGCATGCTAAAAAATTACAGATATCCTTTGGCAAAGACATGCCAAAGATGTCTAAAAGATATGAATACCACCAGGAAATAGGTAGTAGTCTATTTCGCAGACGGCAAGGATATTCAAAAGATGGTTAAGGGAAGATTTGGCATGTGTTTTGTATAAGCATTAATAATAACCAAGATGTGGAGTTACACAATCTTCCATAACCATCCTCTCCATGAAGCCCCCTCTGACTTACATCAGAGGGGGCTTTTTTTAGATGTTGTTCGATGAAAGCCATGGCAATACCACATTACTCCAAATTATATTGTTTGAGTTTATATTGGAGTGTTCTAAGTGAAATCCCCAGGATCTCCGATGTCTTCCGTCTATGGCCTCCGGTAGCCTTCAGGGCGTTTTGAATGGCTGCCTTTTCCATGGCATCCAGGGTGGTCAAAGGCAGGGATGTGCCTTCCTGTGGCATAGTATTCAGCATCTGCTGTTGCCTTATCATGGGCTGGTCCTGTAGTTCGGGCAACACCAATTCATCACTGCTCAGGATCACAGCCCTTTCCAAGACATTATGCAGCTCCCTAACATTACCAGGCCAGGAATAAAGGGTCAGTTTGTGCAGTTGTTCATCAGACAATTGCATGTTTTTTTTACCTATTTTGGCACAGATGACCTGCACGAGATAAGGGGTCAGCTTCTTTATAGCCCCAGGTCTCTGCCTTAGGGGCGGGATGGTTATGGGAAATACACTTAAACGATAGTACAGGTCTTCCCTAAAGCGCTTTTCCTTCATGAGGGCTAAAAGATCCTGATTGGTAGCTGCAATGACACGAGCAGATGTTGTGATGGTGCTTATACCGCCTACCCGTTCAAAGGCCCTTTCCTGAAGCACCCGCAAGAGTTTTGACTGAAGGGCAATGGGCATCTCCCCGATCTCATCTAGAAAGATGGTACCCTGGCTGGCTAACTCGAATTTCCCTTGTTTGGTCTTGACAGCGCCGGTGAATGCCCCCTTTTCATGGCCGAATAGCTCGGATTCTATTAGGGTTTCTGGCATGGCCGCACAATTTATGTCTACGAATGGCCCCTTTCTGTCACTCAACTTGTGAATATATTTGGCAATTAGGCTCTTGCCGGTACCGCTTTCGCCGAGAAGCAATACCGTAGCATCGGTCTTGGCCACCTGACGTATCTCATACTGTATGTGCTCCATGCCCGCAAATAAGATATCAGGTCCTGGGATTCCATCTGCAAGCTGTTTTTGCCAGAGCGTGTTGGCGGCTAAAAGGGATTGGCGTTCCAGAATGCGGGCTACGGACAACTTTATCTCATCAGGGTCCTTTAATGGCTTGATGAGATAGTCTATGGCGCCTTCCTTCATGGCCTGCACAGCGGTCTCCACTGTGGCAAATGCTGTAATGAGGATGAAGTCCATTTCAGGCCGTTTAGAGCGGATTTGATGCATGACCTCTATGCCGCTCATGTCCGGTAACTTAAGGTCGGTTATGACCACGTTGGGTGAAAAATCCTCGCAACAGCGAATAGCGTCCTTTCCGCAGTATACTGCCTGTACTTCATGCCCGGCCTGTTGAAGGATGCGTTGCAAAAGGGTTGCAAATGTCTTTTCATCATCTACCACCAGTATGCGGGCCTTTTCTTGTTCCATGGTAAGTGTAATTCCTTGTTCTTTTGAAGTTTATCGTATTATAATTACAAAAAGGTTATTTGCAAAACAAAAACAGGAAAATACGATGAAACCCATACAAAACTGGCTGGAACTAACCATTTTGCTTCCACCGTTAACCAACCCCGCTTCTGCCTTACAATGGCAGGATACTGTTGCAGAAGAACTGGTTACACTCATAGGCCGAGGGGTGGAGGTGACTACAGATTCCCTGAGAATTAAGGCATATCTTACGGAAGAGGAGGCTGAAACCCAATTGCCCCTCTTACAAGACCTTTTGCAAAGACTTGGGGCTATGGGGCTACAACCCCAGCCTCAAATACAAATTCGAGAGATGGAAGACAAGAACTGGATGGAGGAGTGGAAAAAGGGATTCAGGCCCTTAAGGATCGCTAACTTCCTCATCAAACCCAGTTGGATCGACACACCTTGTACACAGCAGGACCTGATCATTGAGATAGATCCTGGCCAGGCCTTTGGTACTGGCACACACGCCACTACCCAATTGGTTTTGGAGGCCCTAAATGAACTTGTTTGTGAGATTAGTACTCGAGATAAAAGTCTGATGGACGTGGGAACAGGTACAGGCATTCTGGCCATAGGTGCTGCACGCCTGGGTTTTTCACGCATCCTCTGCATAGATAACGATTCGCTGGCAGTGGAGGCGGCTCAAGAAAATATACAGCGAAATGGAGTAGAAGACCTGGTCCAGGTGTCAGGCCAAGACATCTCCACAGTAGTTGAAACCTTTGATGTGATCTTGGCCAATCTGGACAAGAATACCCTGTTGGCCCTGGCAGAGCCCATTATAAAATGTCTGAAACCTCAGGCCCATCTCATTCTCTCCGGCATTTTGACGGACCAAAAGATGGAGGTGGAGACATGCTTTTTAAGCAAGGGGCTGGCCCTGGTGCGTAACATTGAGGAACACAGCCCTTCGCCCGAGTGGGTCTGTCTGGTTATGAGAAAGGATAGTTAGTAGCTCATGCCGACCCCTCCCCATCTATTTGCCTCCCCTGAAACCCTGTCTGGGGCTCAAGATGAGTTTCAGTTGACTGGATCGGAGGCACTACATGCCATTCGAGTCCTGCGTATGAGGCCTGGAGAGGAGATAGTGCTTTTGAATGGACAGGGTCAGCTGGTCCGCTGCCAGATAACCCTTGTGAAGCGCGATACATTGGTTATGAGATGTCTTCAACGGGTCTGCGTTGAGGATGACAGGCTCCCTATTTATCTCGTTATTGCCCTCTTACGGCCTGAAAAGATGGATGTGGTGATTCAAAAGGCCACGGAATTAGGTGTGCAGGAGATCTGGCCAGTCTTTACTGCCCATTGCGGATGTCAGAGTCCGTTTGCACCTGCCCATCTGCAGGCCAGGTATGAGAGATGGCAGGAGATAGCCAGGCAGGCCCTTAAACAGTGCAGGGGAGGCTTTTTACCCAAAATACGCCCCATAATGTCCCTTGAAGAGGCCTGTGCAGCTATTGATGCTGATTTTAAGGTCCATACGCGCTTATTTTGTTGGGAAGGGGCAAGGTCCTCATCCCATCTTCTATGGCCTGCGATCACGCCTCCCTGTATTTTGACATTAGGTCCTGAAGGTGGCTTTTCTAAATCTGAATATAGGATGTTAATGGAGCGAGATTTTTTGCCGATTTCCTTAGGCAGACGCATATTGCGCGCGGAAACAGCCGCTATTTCAGCCATCTCCATAACGAATTATCTCATCTCAAGGAATAAAAACAATGACTGAAAGTCATGCCCTGATACTGGCCGGAGGATTCGGGACCCGGCTTTGGCCATTTAGCCGACAGGAATGTCCTAAGCAGTTTCTTCCCATACTGGGAGGCAACCGTTCTCTTTTGCAGGAGACCATCAGCAGGCTGTTGCCCTTGTTTCCATATGAACGGATCTGGGTGATCGCCAAACCTGAGCATAAAGAGGAGGTCTTGTCGCAGTGTAGGTACGGATTTAGCCCTCCATTACTGCTGAAGGACAGACTGCTTTTGGAACCAGTACCGAAGGGTACCCTTGCAGCCATATCATGGGCCGTCCAGCACATCTCAGATCTCCATGGGGATGTACCCATAGGTGTATTCCCTACTGATCACTACATAGCTGACCCTGAAGTGTTTCAAAAAAGCATTCAACTCGCCATAAACTGGGTTGTTTTACACGACCAGTTGGTGGTCTTCGGCATCCTGCCAACCCGTGCCGAAACCAATTACGGTTATATAGAAAAGGGTATTCCATTGGAGACCATTGGTGAACAAGAAGTGGTAAATGTGGCATTTTTTCACGAAAAACCTGACCAGGCCCAGGCAGAACAATACCTTTCCACCGGGCAATTCCTGTGGAACAGCGGCATATTCGTCTTTCGTTCATTCATGTTATTAAGTGCCATAAAGATACATCTCCCAGGTCTTTATGAGCTTTTAACCAAGATATCCCATCTCAGAAGCGAGGGCTTGTTAACCCCTTTATTGTCTTGTCATGGTCCTGGGACTGCCATCAAAGGGATATATGAAAGGATGCCGGACAGCTCCATAGACAAGGGTCTATTGGAACCGCTGGTGCGGCTTGGGTCTCCTCGGCCCTCAGTAGTGGTGTTGCCTTGCAGATGGACCTGGTCAGACATAGGGCTTTGGAACACCTGTTATAATTTATATTCCAAGGATGCAGATGGTAATGTATTGTCAGGCAAGGTGCTGCAGAAGGGCTGTTCAGGCTGCCTTGTGCGCAATGAGGAGGACGGTTTGGTTGCGATGGTGGGGGTGAAGGACTTGATAGTGGTGCACAAGGGGGATGTGACACTCATTTGTCATAAGGAACAGCTTTCGCTGGTGCCGCAAATACTCCAAGAAATCAAGGAAAGAGACTGGAAGAGATTTTTATAAGCACCCTCATATATAATGAGGTGGATGGTGGCATCTCAGCCAGATGTCTTTTAATTATTGTGGGTTAAGTTTCTTACGCAACACGCCGGAAGGTTTGAATGTGACCACACGGCGAGGTGGTAATATGATAGTCTCACCTGTATGGGGGTTGCGTCCCTTTCTGGCCTTTTTATCCTTCACCATAAACTTTCCGAAGCCGCTTATGAGGATATCCTCGCCTTCGCTCAAGCGCGATTTTATGATCTCCAGAAAGGTCTCAACCACTTTGGTTGCATCTGGCTTGCTCAGGACCTCTTTTTCATAGATTCGTTTTATAAGATCTGCTTTTGTAATCGTCATAAGATTCCCCCGTCCATTTGTATGGAAAATAAATTAAAGGCACAATAATGTCAACAGATTACTATATCCTAAATTCGCGATACTTTTCCTGCACATCTTCATATTCTACAGTACAACCTGCATAGCCCAGTATCTTTTGTATCTCATCCATGAATTCAGCGTGAATACAGGTTCGGTAGCGATCAGGCAGACACATGACCACACTGCCTCTCTGGGGCAAGGATACCGTCATATTGACTGGATATTCACCTGGATAGCGAGCAATAAGGGCCTTTATCTCCTCCAGGACCCATGGTCCTATTTTATCGGCCTGTAGGGTTATTTTGACCGCCTTTGCCCTTTGATTTGTGATAGTCTCCAGGCCCATTATCTTTTTTGCCAGGACCTTGAAGGTTGCCTCTTGTTCTTCGTTCTCATCGTCCCCCCCTTTTTCCCGTTGCAACTCACCTTCTATCCAAATTGGGCCTTCTTGTGCGATTGCCTGCTTGAGTCTTACATAGGCTTCAGGAAAACAGACTATCTCCACTGAACCATTCAGGTCTTCCAGGGTTAAAAAGGCCATGCGATCCCTTTTTTTGGTGGTAATCTCTTTTATCGACCTTATCAATCCCACTAAACTCACAGTGTCTCCATCTGCGGCGGTATGAAGTGTAGCAGTGGTATGGCTGGCCACTTGGCCTATGGTATCGGCGTATGTGTCCAGAGGATGCCGGCTTATATAAAATCCAATGGCCTCCTTTTCTTTTTTCAGCAGCTCATCGTCAGGCCATTCCGAAAGCTCAGGCAGCCGCAAAAACCCCATGGTTTTCCCCTGTTCCCCTTTTGGGTCAGGGCAATTGGGGTCGTCGAATAGCCCCCGGAACTGAACAGTGCAGGCCAGTTTTTTCTTGATCTGGGCGATATTGAGGCCTTGTTCCAAGGCGGCAAAGAGCTGTGAACGTTTATGCCCCATGGAATCAAAGGCACCGCACATGATGAGGCTCTCCATGACCCTTTTATTTACGCGCCTGGTGTCTATTCTGAGGCAAAAGTCCTCGAAATCCCGAAATGGTCCGTTGGTGCTCCGCTCCTCTTGAATGGCCTGTATGGCCCCTGTTCCCACATTTTTTATGGCTGCCAGCCCAAAACGGATGCCATCCTCATCCAGTGTAAAATTGTCTTGACTGCGATTGATATCCGGTGGCAGTATGCGGATATTGCTCTTTTTACACTCTGCTATGAATTTCATTACACCATCGGTGTTCCCCATTTCATTGGAAAGCAATGCTGCCAGAAATGGGACGCGATAATGGGCCTTCAACCAGGCGGTCTGGTATGCTATGAGGGCATAGGCAGCGGAATGGCTCTTGTTGAAGCCGTATCCGGCAAACTTGGCCATGAGCTCAAAGATCTCCTCAGCCTTATCCAAGGGCAGTCCCTTTTCGGCAGCGCCCTTTAAGAACCGTTCCTTTTGAGCAGCCATCTCCTCTGGCTTCTTCTTGCCCATGGCCCTGCGCAACAGATCCCCTTCTCCTAAGCTATAACCAGCCAGCTCCTGGGCGATCTTCATGACCTGCTCCTGATAGACAATGACACCATAGGTCTCCTTGAGTATGGGTTCCAATTGAGGGAGCAGGTATTTTACCTGAATCCGGCCGTGTTTGGCCTGAACATATTGCTCCACCATGCCGCTGTCCAACGGACCAGGCCTGTAAAGGGCCACAAGGGCAATGAGGTCATCGAAACAAGAAGGCCGCATACTCCGAATCAGGGCCTTCATACCCGAGCTTTCCAATTGGAATACGCCTGTGGTATCGCCGCTGGACAAAAGGGCGTAGGTGGCTTCATCATCCATAGGGATATTGGATAGGTCTATTGTCTCCCCTGTCTGCTCCTTTATAAACTGAAGCGCCATGTCCATGACCGTCAGGGTCTTTAAACCCAAAAAATCAAACTTTATAAGTCCGACACGCTCCACTCCCTTCATGTCGAACTGGGTCACAGTCTCCCCCTTCTGCCCTTTTGCCAGGGGCAGGTATTCCATCATGGGTTTATCTGAGATCACCACCCCTGCTGCATGGGTTGAAGAATGCCTGGGCAGTCCCTCCAATGCCAGGGCTATGCGCCACAACTCCCCTACTTTTGGGTCCTTTTCCACCAGTTCCTTGAGTCTGGGCTCT
>Ga0209162_1001149_pt1 | contig 26969 bp, 21 predicted proteins | sample YNPNPMetaG_FD_187121 | JGI IMG/M metagenome (GOLD analysis project Ga0209162, IMG submission 187121) | Anoxygenic and chlorotrophic microbial mat microbial communities from Yellowstone National Park, USA - YNP NP MetaG (SPAdes) (version 2) ...
TGGGGAATAAAAAAAATCTGGATGGATATTTTAAGAATTAATACCTACATGTTAGGACTTGCTGAAAGATTAGGCTTCAAAAAACACCACATTGAAGAAGATACAGTTAAAGTGTTATTAAATCTTGAAGCACTTCATGAGTGAAAGAATTCTTATAGTAGATAGTGATAGTAATTTAAGGGAAAATTTAAGAAATTATCTAAAAAAAGAAGGCTTTATTGTAGATTGTTCCGCTACACTTCATGAAGCAATTAATACTTATGCATCATATATTCATGATTATGTAATTATTGAAATAGAACTACCTGACGGAGACGGATTAGAATTTGTTACAAAAATTAAAACACTTAATCCTTCTGTAAAAACTATTTTAACAACTTCTTATCCATCAATAAGTTCCGCAATAAAAGCTTTAAAGTTAAAAGTTGATGACTACCTAATAAAACCTTTTGTTTATGATGAAATAATAGCTTCACTGAGAGAATTATTAAAAGAACCCGCATTAAAAGAAGAAAAAGCTGAAAAGCCGCAAAAGACAAAACAAACAGAAGAATTTTTCTCAATTATTGGCGAAACAGTTGAAATAAAACTTCTTCTTGAAAAAATAAAAAAAATAGCAAATACTCCAACAAATGTTTTACTTCTTGGCGAAACAGGAACAGGTAAAGAACTTTTTGCAAGAGCAATTCATGAAGCAAGCTACAGAAAGAAAAAACCTTTTGTGGCAATCAATTGTGCAAGTTTGCCAGAGAATCTTCTTGAATCAGAACTTTTTGGATTTATAAAAGGAGCTTTTACAGGTGCTACATCTGACAAAAAGGGGCTTCTTGAAATAGCTGACGGTGGGACAGTGTTCCTTGATGAGATTGGAGACTTGCCATTAAGTCTTCAAGCTAAACTTCTTAGAGTGATTGAGGACAGAGAAATACGTCCCTTAGGAAGCGTCATTAGCAAAAAAGTTGATCTAAGATTCATTTCTGCAACAAATAAAGATTTAACTAATGAAACTAAAGAAGGTAAATTCAGAGAAGACCTTTTTTTTAGATTAAATGTTATAACTCTTCAGATTCCGCCATTAAGAGAAAGAGTTAAAGATATTGAAATTCTTGCATATCACTTTATGAGAAAATTTGCAATCAAAATGGATAAAAATATTAAAAAAATAGAACCATCTGCTTTACAGCTTTTACTTAAATATCCCTGGCCTGGGAATGTAAGGGAATTACAAAATGTTATTGAACAGGCAGTTGTATTTGCAGACGAAAACACAATAAAGACAGAAAACCTTCCTGAATATATACAAAAAATGGAAAAGGCTTTGGAAAAAACAGGTGAAATTCCTATTTTATCAATAGAGGAATATACTAAAGAATTTATTTTGAAGTACCAATCAATCTATACTGAGCAGGAACTCGCAAATATGCTGGGCATAACAAGAAAAGCTCTCTGGGAAAAAAGAAAAAAGTGGGGTATCCCAAAAATTTAGTAACCTTTTTACTCATTTTTGTTACTTTTAGTAACATTCTCCTTTAAAACTTCCTGATTTTAAGCTGTTTTTTTGTCTGGCATCAATATTGCTTAATGTTATTGCAAAACTTTTATTTTTGAAAGGAGGAAAAAAATGAAACAGCCCCCAAAAGAAGTAACAGTTACAGAAGCTGAGGTCGCCGCTCATTGGGTGGAAGAAGAATATGTATATCCACCCGAGGAGTTTATAAGGCAGGCTAATGTTAAGGACAAGTCTATACTTGAAAGGTTTAAGGAGGAAAATTTTCCAGAATGCTTCCACGAGTATGCAAATATGTTAACATGGGACAGGTACTGGCATACCACCCTTGATACTTCTAATCCACCTTTCTGGAAGTGGTTTGTTGGCGGGAAACTAAATGCATCTTATAACTGTGTTGATAGGCATTTAGAAGAATACAAGAACAAAGCAGCTATAATCTGGGTACCTGAACCTGAAGAAGAACCCGATAGAGTTATAACTTATCAGGAATTATATGTCAGAGTTAATGAATTCGCTTCTTTACTTCAAGAGCTTGGTTTAAAAACAGGTGATACCATTACTTTTCACTTACCAATGGTTCCTGAACTGCCTGTTTCAATGCTTGCCTGCGCAAGACTTGGAATAATTCATTCAGAAGTCTTTGGAGGATTCAGTGGACAGGCTTGTGCTGACAGAATAGTTGATGCAGGAAGCAAAATATTAGTCACAATTGATGGATATTACAGAGGTGGCAAATGGATAGACCATAAAGCTAATGCTGATATTGCTGTAGAGGCAGCTGCAAAACAAGGGCATAAAGTTGAAAAAGTTCTTATATGGAGCAGATATCCAGGGCAGTATAAATCACAATCTAAATTAGTTGAAGGCAGAGACTTCTTAATTGATGAACTTCTTAAAAATCATAAGGGTAAAAGAGTTCCTTATGTTCCTATGCCTGCAGAGGCACCACTTTTTATAATGTATACTTCAGGGTCAACGGGCAAACCTAAAGGATGTGTGCACAGTACTGGAGGATATCTTGCGTATGTTGCAGGAACATCAAAATATATTCAAGATATTCATCCTGAAGATGTTTATTGGTGCATGGCAGACATTGGCTGGATTACTGGGCACAGCTATATTGTATATGGACCTCTTGCAATTGCAGCAACTTCTGTTATTTATGAAGGAGTGCCTATTTATCCAGATGCTGACAGACCCTGGAGAATTGCTGAAAGATTAGGAGTAAATATATTTCACACTGCACCTACAGCAATAAGAATGTTAAGAAGAGCAAACACAAATCCTGCAAAATATAACTCTTTATTTAAGCATATGACAACAGTTGGTGAGCCAATAGAGCCTGAGGTTTGGAGATGGTATTACAAAGTTATTGGTAAAGGTAAAGCAGTTATAGTAGATACATGGTGGCAAACTGAAACCGGAGGATTTCTATGTAGCACCATTCCTGGCATTATGCCAATGAAACCAGGAAGTGCAGGACCTGGAATGCCAGGAATCTATCCTGTAATATTTGATGAAGAGGGCAAACCAATTGAGGCAGGGTCAGGTAAAGCTGGATATATCTGCATCAGAAATCCATGGCCTGGAAGAATGCTCACCATATGGGGTGACCCTGAAAAAATGGTAAAAATATATTATGAAAGATTTTGCAAAGATAAAAACAGCAAAGACTGGCGTGACTGGCCCTATATGGCAGGTGATGCTGCATTACAAGCTAAGGATGGATACTTTAGAATTCTTGGAAGAATTGACGATGTTATAAATGTTGCGGGTCACAGATTAGGGACAAAAGAAATAGAAGCATCAGCTCTCACTGTGGAAGAAATTGCAGAAGCAGCAGTTGTTCCAAAAAATGACGAACTTAAAGGGCATGTGCCTGACCTTTATGTTTCTCTTAAACCAGATTATATACCCAGCAAAGAAATAGAAGAAAAAGTTAAAAAGGCTATCTCAACCCTTATAGGACCAATAGCTCGTCCAGCGAATGTATATATTGTTCCAGACATGCCGAAAACTCGTTCCGGTAAAATAATGCGAAGAATTCTTGCCTGTATATCAAACAGGAGACAAGATTTAGGAGATGTTACAACACTTGTAAATCCAGCGGTAGTTGAAGAAATTAAAGAATTAGTGCAGGGCAAAGAAGAGGTTTAAGTCTTAATAAAAGTCAGGGCAAAAGGTTTAACCTTTCTGCTCTGACTTTATCATTTTTAATTTTAAGGAGGAAAAAGATGGAAGAAGTTAAAGTTTTAGGGATGAAGGCAGAAAGCGGAAGATGGTGGTATGTTATTTTTGGTCTTGTTATAAATATCTGTCTTGGTGCAATTTATGCATTTAGCATTTTCAGACCTCCTCTTGAAAAACTCTGGGGAATAACAGCAACACAAAGTGGATTACCTTTTATGATATTCTTAGCTGTTTTTGCCTTAGCAATGCCTTTTGCTGGGAATTTAATGCAAAAATGGGGACCAAGAAATACTATGTTCTTGGGTGGGATTATGGTTGGAATCGGATGGATTGCTGCCTCTTTTTCTCCAGATATCAACACTTTAACTTTATTATATGGAGTAATTGGCGGTGCTGGAGTCGGCATTATGTATGGAGCTCCGATTGCTACTTCTGCTAAATGGTTTCCTGATAGGGGTGGATTGGCAATTGGACTGACAGTCGGCGGATTCGGACTCTCTGCTTTAATAACAGCTCCTATCATCAAACAGTTAATTGGAACTGTGGGACCTTTAAACACCTTTTTATATCTTGGTATAGCCTTCCTTATTGTATTATTAATCCTGTCTATTCCTTATAAATTCCCTCCTGAGGGATGGAAACCTTCTGGTTTCGTTGCAAAAACTTCTTCTGCTTCTCCATCAGTTAGTGTAGAGCTTGACAGAAATGAAATGATAAAAACGGGTTCTTTCTGGGCATTGTGGTTTACTTATACAATTGGTTGCTTAGCTGGATTAATGGCAATCGGAATATCAGCTCCTGCAGGAAAGGAAGTCGGATTGACAGCTGAAATTGCAGCTTTAGCAGTTTCTTTATATGCAATTTTCAATTTCGTAGGTAGACCCATTTTTGGAGCATTAACAGACAAAATTAAACCCAAAGCTGCTGCGGTGCTATCTTTTCTTATAATCGGAACCGCTTCTTTACTAATATATGGAGTCAGAGAAAAAATAGTATTTGTTATAGGTTTCTGTTTGCTATGGCTGAATTTAGGCGGATGGCTTGCCATAGCTCCAACAGCAACAAAGATTTTTTATGGCACAAAGTTTTACGGAAAAAACTACGGATTAGTTTTTACCGCATACGGTGCAGGAGCAATAGCAGGTGTCTTGCTTTCAGGCCAGATAAAAGACATTACAGGTTCTTATTTTTCTGTATTCCCCATCGTGGCAGGATTATGTCTTTTGGGAATAGTTATTGCCCTAATTGGATTAAAACCTGCAAAAAGAGCCTAAAATGAAATAAAACTATCTAAAGGATATTTAATGGTTACGGTTATTGAGGATACTATAGAATTTCTGAAAGATATTCCTCCTTTTGAGTTTCTTGATGAGGAAGAACTGCAAGCTGTTGCTATAAAAACTTCTATGGAGTATTATCAGAGGGGGATTCATATCCTGCTTCAGGACGGATCCCCTTCTGAATTTCTCTATATTATTAAAAAGGGGGGTGTAAAGGTTTACAGAAAAATAAACGGTGAGGATATAGTTGTAGACTACAGAAGCGAAGGTGAAACTTTTGGATTTCTCTCGCTTATGAGTGGTGATAAATCTCGTGCAAATGTGGTAGCTTTAGATGATACCATCTGTTATCTTATCCCAAAAGACACTATTCTAAATCTTATTAATCATCATGTAAAAGTCAGAGACTTCTTTGTCAAATCTTTTATGAATATATATCTTGATAAAGGATATAAAGAAGAACACTCCAAGAAACTATTGTCTGTAACCACAGATAAAATACTTTTCACAACTACAATTGAAGAAATAGCATCAAAGAATGTAATCCATGTTCCTGAAACGATTTCTATAAATGAAGCTGCCAAAATAATGTGTGAAAAAAACATAAGTTCTCTTATAATTACGAGTTATCAAAATATTCCTGTTGGAATAATTACAGATAAAGACTTAAGAAAAAAAGTTGTAGCAACTGGAAGAAATGTTACTGAACCAGTAAAAAATATTATGAGTTCCCCAATAATAAAAATTGATGCCAAAGATTATTGTTTTGAAGCAATTTTAAGAATGCTTAAATACAATATTCATCATCTTCTTGTGATAAAAGACGGACAAATTAAAGGTGTAGTCACTAATCACGATATAATGTTACTTCAGGGTGTTTCCCCATTAACAATTGTAAGAGAAATAGAAATTCAACAATCAACTGATGGTGTTATTAATGCATCTAAACAAGTTAACAACATCATCGGTAATTTACTTCAGCAAGGTGCTAAAGCTAGCAATATTACTAAAATCATAACAGAGATAAATGATAAAATAGTTAGAAAAATCATTCAGCTTGCTGAAAGAGAACTTGGACCACCACCTGTATCTTACTGTTGGATTGCTCTTGGTGCTGAAGGAAGAAAGGAACAAACCTTCAAAACAGACCAGGATAATGCATTAATTTATTCAGACACATCCCCGGGACAACAGGAATCTATACAAAAATATTTTCTTGATTTTGCAAGCTTAGTAAAAGAAAATCTTTTAAAATGCGGGTTCCCTCCCTGCCCCGGAGATATAATGGCAAGTAATCCAAGATGGTGTCAGCCTCTTAAAGTTTGGAAAAAACTTTTTTCGCAATGGGTCTATACACCGAAGGGTGATTCATTGATGTTTTCAAATATATTTTTTGACTTTCGTGGAATTTATGGAGATTTATCACTTGAAGAATCTCTACGAGACTATCTTTTAAATCTCGTGAAAGACCAGAAAATCTTTTTAGGCTACCTTGCAAATCTTGCGGTAAAAAACAGGCCTCCTCTTGGTTTTTTTAAAACTTTTGTTGTTGAAAAAGGCGGGGAACATAAAGACAAACTTAATCTCAAAATAAAAGGGATTGCTCCTCTTGTTGATATTGTAAGGCTTTTTAGCCTTGAAAAAGGCGTAAGAGAAACATCAACACTGGAAAGAATAGAATCGCTTAAAACAAAACATGGTATTGTAAAAGATTTAGGCGAGGAACTCATTTACGCGTTTGAATTTCTGATGCTTTTGAGGATAAAACATCAGTATTCTCAGATAATAAAAGGACAAATACCCCATAATTTTATAAATCCTGAAAATCTGAGTAATCTGGAAAAGAAAATGCTTAAAGAAAGTTTTCATCTAATTTCAAAACTCCAAGATATATTAATTGAAAGATATAAAATAATGATTATTTGAAATGTTAAACATATTTAAAAAGAAAAATATAATTAATAATTTTAAAAATATTTTTATTGATGAAGCAGATTATACTGTTATTGATACAGAGCTTACAGGGCTTAAAGAAAATAAAGATACAATAATAGCCATCGGTAGCATAAAAATGAAAGGCAAAACAATAAAAATAGGAGAAATATTTTACAGAACCATTAACACTAATACCCCCCTAAACAATGAAATTGTGAAAATTCATGGCATAACTCCTTCTGAACTTAATAAATGCCCTGATATTAAACCAATACTTAAAGAATTCCTGTCATTCTGTAAAAACTCTATTCTAATAGGACATTATGTAATGATAGACCTCTGTTTTCTTAAAAAAGAAATCAACTCGCATCTTGATAAAACATTTGATCCACCAGCTATAGATACTTTTCTTATTTACAGGTGGCTTGTTAATAAAGGTATTTTAATTGACAAAGAAAATTATAAGAGCTCTTTACATGATATAGCTCAGTCTCTCGGAATTCAGATTAAAAACTTACATCATGCCTTATCTGATGCCTTTATAACCGCTCAAATTTTTCAAAGATTTTTAACTTATCTCGGAGACATTAAAATATATACCGTGGAAGAATTAGAAAAGATCGGAAAACCCGATTTATCAAAATATATGGGAATCATAAAAAATGAAGCATATCAGCTATAAGGGAAAAAAATGAAAGAAAAAATATTAAACTCTGAAGAGTTTAAACATCTTGTTAAAACGAAAAAAATTGTTTCTTTTTTACTCACACTGATAGAAATAATCATTTATTTTGGTTTTATTTTTTTAATTGCATATAAAAAAGCGTTTCTCTCTCAAAAGATTTGGGGAGACATTAATATTGGTATAACACTTGGTATAGTAATTATTTTAGTTTCATGGATACTCACAGGAATTTATATTATTTGGGCAAACAAAATCTATGATGCAAAGATAGCACTTATAAAAGAAAAAATAGAAGAAGGTGAGTAATGGTGAATACTACTTTAGGGGAAATCACTTTTACTGGATTGTTTTTCTTTTTATTATTTGTTGCCATTACATTATATATAACTTACAAGGCAACGGAAAGGACACGAACCACCACTGAATTTTATACTGCAAGAAGAAGTATTACCGCCCTTCAAAATGGGCTGGCATTATCTGGTGATTATATCTCAGCTGCGTCATTTTTAGGAATTGCTGGATTAGTTTCCCTGAAAGGATTTGATGGATTGATTTATGCTGTTGGCTGGATTGTAGGATGGCCTATTATAATGTTCTTAATTGCTGAACCATTAAGAAATATCGGGAAATACACTTTCGCAGATGCTGTTGCTTATAGACTAAAACTAAAGCCAATTAGAATCTCAGCATCTTTAGGAACGCTGACCACTGTCTTATTCTACCTTATTGCACAGATGGTTGGAGCAGGTTCATTAATAAAACTCATATTCGGAATTCCCTATGAAATAGCAATAATAATAGTTGGTGTTCTCATGATTTCTTATGTGCTATTCGGTGGCATGCTTGCAACAACATGGGTTCAAATTATCAAAGCATGTATGTTATTAGGAGGAGCAACTTTACTCGTCGTTCTTACGCTTTATCAATTCGGATTCAATTATTCAGAACTTTTTTCAAATATAACACAGAAATATGGAGAAAACTTTATTCAACCCGGAAGGCTGATTGAAAATCCTGTTGAGGCTATATCTCTTGGAATTGCTTTAATGTTTGGAACAGCAGGACTTCCTCATATCATGATGAGATTCTATACTGTCCCGGATGCCAAAGAAGCAAGAAAATCTGTCTTTTATGCAACAGGGTTTATTGGTTATTTTTATATTCTTACATTTACAATAGGCTTCGGAGCTGCAGCAGTTGTTGGGCATGAAATAATAAGCATGATTGATAATGGTGGCAATATGGCAGCACCTTTGCTCGCTGAAGCTCTTGGTGGTGGAGTGTTTCTTGGTTTCCTTGGTGCTGTTGCTTTTGCAACAATTCTTGCAGTTGTTGTAGGTCTCACTCTTGCAGGAGCCTCCGCGGTATCGCATGATATTTATGCAGGTGTAATAAAGCATGGAAAAGCAGATGAAAAAAGAGAAGTAAAAGCTGCAAAAATCTCAACTTTGGGTTTAGGCTTACTTGCAATAATCCTTGGTATTTCATTTAAGGGACAAAATGTGGCTTATATGGTTGGTCTTACTTTTTCTATTGCTGCCTCTGCAAATTTTCCTTCTCTTTTCATGTCAATTTTTTGGAAAAAATTCACTACTTATGGTGCTATATGGAGCATTTATACTGGATTAATACTAAATTTAGTTCTAATAATTCTTAGTCCTTCTGTATGGGTTGATATATTAAAAAATGATTTTGCAATATTCCCATTTAGAAACCCTGGCATATTTTCATTCTTTGCCTCTTTTTTAGCAGGGATAGTTGTCTCTTTTTTAACAAAAGAAAAAAAGGCTGAGGAAAAATTTGAAGAAGAAAGGATAAAGTCAATTCTCGGTTCAACTTCCGATTAAAATTTCCACTGAAAATTGCTTATAAAGAAAAAAATGTCTTGTTTAATTTTTTATCGGCAATTTTGGAGTTTCTATATTTTACTAAAAATCAGCAAATAAAAAATGTTAAAATGTATAGAAAAAGGAAGGAGGAAGGTTTATGACAAACGGAATTGATGTATTGTTAGATGAACAGAGGATTTTCCCGCCACCAAAGGAAATTTCAGAAAAAGCCTATATTAAAAGTATGGATGAATACGAAGCTTTATACAAAAGGTCAATTGAAGACCCTGAAGGCTTCTGGGCAGAAATTGCAGAACAAAATATATCCTGGTATAAAAAATGGGACAAAGTTTTAGAGTATAACTTTGAAAAGCCATATATTAAATGGTTTATCGGTGGAAAACTCAATGCATCTTACAACTGTCTTGACAGAAATCTTGCCAGCTTAGGAAATAAAGCAGCCATTATCTGGGAAGCTGATGATGGTGAGGTTAAAACTTATACATACTGGCAACTTTATAGAGAAGTCAATAGATTTGCTAATGTTCTTAAAAAACTTGGTCTTAAAAAGGGAGATAGAGTTTCAATATATCTTCCTATGATACCTGAACTTCCAATTGCAATGCTTGCCTGTGCAAGGATAGGAGTTATTCATAGTGTAGTTTTTGCAGGGTTCTCATCCCAATCTTTAAGAGAAAGAATAAATGATTGTGGAGCAAAACTTTTAATTACAGCAAATCAGGGAGCAAGGGGTGGAAGACTTATTTCTCTTAAAGCAAATGCTGATCAGGCTTTAGAAGGAACTCCTTCTGTGGAGAAAGTTATTGTTGTAAAAAGAACTCCAAATTATGTTGACATGGATCCTGAAAGAGACTTCTGGTGGCACGACCTGATGCATGACTCTGACATTGAAAATTACTGCGAACCGGAACAAATAGATGCTGAAGACCCTCTGTTCATACTTTATACATCAGGTTCTACAGGTAAACCAAAGGGAGTGTTACATACAACAGGTGGCTACATGGTTTATACAAATATTACCTTCAAATGGATTTTTGACTATAAACCTGAAGAAACCTTTTTCTGCACAGCAGATATCGGTTGGGTAACGGGACATAGCTATATAGTTTACGGTCCTCTTAGTGCTGGAGCCACATCTCTTATGTTTGAAGGTATTCCGACTTATCCAAACCCTGGAAGATTCTGGGAGATAGTTGAAAAACATAGAGTAAATATATTTTATACTGCACCAACAGCAATCAGAGCATTAATGAGAGAAGGTGAAAAATGGCCCAATAAATATGACCTTTCAAGTCTGAGAATTCTTGGGACAGTTGGTGAACCTATTAATCCTGAGGCATGGATTTGGTATTACAAGCATATTGGTAAGGAGCGCTGTCCAATAGTTGATACTTGGTGGCAGACTGAAACAGGCGGAATATTAATTACTCCATTACCAGGTGCTATACCGCAAAAACCAGGGTCAGCTACTCGTCCATTCTTTGGTATTTTACCCACCGTGCTTAAAGAAGACGGTTCACCTGCAGGATTTAATGAGGGTGGCTATCTTGTAATTGAAAAACCCTGGCCGGGAATATTAAGAGGTACTTGGGGAGACCCTGAAAATAAAAGAATTAAGGAAATCTATTTCTCAAGATTTCCTGGTAAGTACTTTACAGGAGATGGTGCGAGAATAGACGATGATGGTTATTTCTGGTTAATGGGAAGAATTGATGATGTAATAAATGTCTCTGGACACAGAATTGGAACAGCAGAGGTTGAATCAGCTTTAGTTGCCCATCCAGCAGTTGCTGAAGCAGCGGTAGTAGGTTTTCCTCATGATATAAAAGGAGAAGGAATATATATTTATGTTGTTTTAAAGGAAGGATATGAGCCTTCAAAAGATTTAGAAAAACTCCTTATCTCCCATATAAGACAGATGATTGGACCAATTGCTACTCCTGATAAAATTCAGTTTTCAGCAGGCTTGCCAAAAACAAGAAGCGGAAAAATCATGAGAAGAATTTTAAGAAAAATCGCATCTGGTGCAGTTGAAGAACTCGGAGATACATCAACTCTGGCAGACCCTTCTGTCGTTAATGAATTAGTTTCAGGAAGGAAATAATGGTAAAGGGTGAGAATTTCTCACCCTTTTATATGCCGAAGGCGGGACTCGAACCCGCACGGGTTTCCCCACACGCCCCTCAAACGTGCGTGTCTACCAGTTCCACCACTTCGGCTAATTATAATAATAGCAAGAAATGCTCTTTTGTTTCAACATAGCTCACTGAAATTTTATAATATATTTTATGATTGATATTTCAAATGTAGCTAATTTACCAGGTGTATATATTCTTAAAGACAAAAAAGGAAAAGTTCTTTATGTAGGAAAGGCAAAAAATCTAAAAAATCGCCTTAAAAGTCATTTCCAGCATGATGAATTTGACCAGCGTAAAGCAAAAATGATTGAATTGGTTAAAAATTTTTCTTATATTGTCACATCAAATGAACTGGAAGCACTTGTTCTTGAGGCAAATTTAATAAAACAATACAAGCCTCCTTTCAATGTTTTATTAAGAGATGACAAAAGCTATCCTTATTTAAGAATAACTATGACAGAAGAGTGGCCTAAAATTGAGGTTGTGAGGAAACCAAAAAAAGATGGAAATCTATATTTTGGTCCTTATGTTCCTGCTCAATCAATGTGGGAAGCTTTATCTTTTATAAGAAAAAATTTTTCAGTAAGAACTTGTAAATATAGCCTGTCAAAGCCTATCAAGCCTTGCATTCAGTATCAGATGAAAAGATGCCCTGCTCCATGTGCAAGGCTAATTAGCAGAGAAGATTATATGAAAGGCATGGAAGATGTGATTATGTTTCTTAAAGGACAAAAAAAAGAATTAATTGAAAAATTGCGACAGGAGATGTTGAGTTTGAGCAAAGAGTTAAAGTTTGAACAGGCGGGAAAAATTAGAGACCAGATAAAGAAACTTGAAAGAATCTTTGAACAACAAAGAGTTGTATCAGCAAATCTTGAAGATATGGATATAATAGGGATATTCATACAAAACTCCAAAATATCAGTTAATATTCTTTTTGTACGAAACTGTATACTTATAGGCTCAAAAGATTATGTTATCAAAAAAGCCTTCTATGAAAATGCTTCAGAACTCACTCATTCAGTGATTGAAGCTCTTTACTCAAAGGAAGTATTAATTCCACCTAAACTAATTATTTTAGAAAAACTTCCTGAAAAAATTGATGGACTTAAAGATTGGCTAACCATGAAAAGAGAATCTGAAGTTCAAATCAGAACTCCTTGTTCAAAAGAAGAAAAAGATTTACTGGATATGGCATTGAATAATGCAAGGATTCATTTAATACAAAGGATTACCTCAGAAGAAACTTTATTGCAGGAGTTAAAAGAAAGATTAGAAATAAAAGCCTTACGCAGAGGCAAAGCCGAAGGTTTAAAAATAGGTGCTTTTGATGTTTCAACTTTATTTGGTGCACACTCTGTTGGAAGTTTTATCTATTGGCAGGATGGTTCTTTTAATAAAAACTTTTATAGACATTTAAAGATAAAAGAAACCGAAGGCATTGATGACTATTCTGCAATGAAAGAAATTGTATTGAGAGTTATAAAAAAATTTTGGGAGGGTGAAATTCCAACTCCAGATTTAATTTTAATAGATGGAGGCAAGGGACACTTAAATACTGTTTTAAAGATAGTTAATGAACTAAAAGAAAATTTAAATATCTTTGCCATAGCTAAAGATCCAAACAGACTGATTTTACAAGATGGCAAAGAAATATTGCTTGAAGATAAAAAACCTTCATCACTACTTTTAAGAAAAATAAGAGATGAAGCACACAGATTTGCAATAAGCTACCATAAAAAACTTCGCAAAAAAGCTACTTTTGTCTCAATTCTTGAAAAAATATCAGGAGTAGGCACAAAAAGAAGACTTATGCTTCTTAAGCATTTTGGTAGCATTTCAAAGATAAAAGAAGCCTCTCCTCAGGAGATAGCTTCTTTGCCTGGTTTTTCAATTAATCTTGCAAATAAAATTCTTGAAGCTCTCAACAAGACCTGATAGTTTCAATTATCTTAAGATGTATTTCTATGCTGCCTTTTTTATTTTTTCCATTATTTTCCAGCTTTTAAGAATATCAATTGCTCTCTGAAGCTGAGAATCATCTTTTTCATCAACTTCCTGCGGAGCTTTTTCCTGAGGCTCAACCTTTTCACCTTTAAGGTGTTGCTCTAACTCCTTTTCTCTTATTACAGGAACTTCTTTACCATTTTTGCTTTCAAGCTTAACAACTATATCAGGTATTATACCTACTCCATGAATGCTCTTTCCCTTCGGTGTATAGTATTTTGCTGTTGTAAGCTTTAAAGCAGAGCCATCACTTAAAGGAATAAGACTTTGAACTGAACCTTTACCAAAAGTCTGGACACCGAGAATTATCGCTCTACCCCAATCCTGCAAAGCACCTGCAACTATCTCTGAAGCAGAAGCTGAACCCTGATTAACAATAACAATCATGGGGATATCTTTATAAAAGGGCCTTAATCCTTCCGTATAGTATTCCATCTTTTCTTCTGACCTTCCCTTGATTGATACGACAAGATATTTAGGAGGCAAAAACTGTTCAGAAACATCCACAGCACTATTAAGAAGTCCTCCGGGATTGTTTCTCAAATCAAGAATCAATGATTGCATACCAGAGCTTTTAAGAATTTTTAATGCATTTGAAAGGTCCTGCGCTGTAGACTCCTGAAACTGTGTAAGTTTTATATATCCAATCTCCTTATCAATCATCTTATATTTTACGCTTTTAATTTTTATAATATCTCTTATAATAGTAATATCCTTCGGTTCTTTCCATTCATCTCTCTGTATTGTAAGAACTACTGGCTTACCTTTCTGTCCTCGCATCTTTGATACAGCATCATTTATGTTCATATCTTTTGTTGGCTCACCATCAATTTTTATAATTTTATCACCTGCCTTAATTCCTGCCCTGTATGCTGGAGTATCTTCAATCGGTGCTATAACAGTAAGAGCATTGTCCTTTATCCCTATCTGAATGCCTATTCCGCCAAATTCACCTTTAGTTTCAGACTGAAAATCTTTGTATGCCTCAGGTGTTAAATATGCAGAATGGGGGTCAAGCGAGTTAATCATGCCTTTTATCGCAGACCTTATAAGCTCCTTTGGTTTAACTTCTTCAACATAATTCTTTTTTATTGTTGAAAAAACTTCGGTAAAAGTTCTTAAATCTTCATAAACTGAATCTGTATTTTGAGCTGCTGACCATCGTCCTATCATAGCGCCCATAAATACGAAAATCAAAATTACAGTAGCAACTATAAATTTTTTTCTCATCTTTATAAAATCCTCCTTTATTATTATCTTTTAAGCCACTGTTCAGGATTAAGAGGCTTTCCTCTATACCTTACTTCAAAATAAAGAGCAGGCGTGTTAATATTTGAGTTTCCTCCTACAGTGCCTATTATTTGCCCTGCTTTAACATAATTACCTTCCCTTACATTCAGTGCATCAAGATTCCCATAAACAGTATAATAACCATCACCATGACTTATTATAACAAGGTTTTCATATCCTTTGAAATAGTTAGCATGAACAACTTTTCCTTCAGCTGATGCTTTTACTGATGTTCCAGGTGAAGCTTGAATATATATTCCACTTCTAAACACCGGGACATTAAATACAGGGTCTTTCTGACTTCCGTAATGAGCTACAACTGTGCCTCTTACAGGCCATAAAAGAGCACCTCTTCTTTTTGTAAACTCTATTCCTTCAGGTAATGACTCTACTTTTCCTACTGTTTTTTCTTTTTTCTCTGTTTCCTGAAGAAGTTTTGTAAGCCTTCTGGCATTGTCTTCAAGTTCTTTAATTTTTCTCTTATAAAGTGATTTATCCTGTCTTACTTTTGCAAGCAATACTTCCTTTTCTTTCATTTTCTGTTTTTGATTTTCTTCTGCATTCTTAAGTGATTCTTCTTCTTGCTTAAGCGCGATATATAAATTTTTTAATTCTGTTTGCTTGATAACTAATTGATTAAGCTCAGCCCTGTATTGTTCTATTAATTTTTTATCAATATTTGTAATTTTTTGTGTATTTCTAATCATACGAATAGCTTTATTAGTATCCTCTTCCATAAAAATAATCATTACAGGGTCAGGCTGACTTGCTAATCTCTGAAGTCCCCTTATTCTTTTAGCAAGATAGAGTTTTCTTGATTCAAGCTGTGCACTATAACTTTTTATGCCTTTTTCTGTTTCTATAATTTTCTGCTTAAGAGAGTTTATTTTTGCTCTGTGATTTCTAATTTTTCTTTCTATTTCATCAAGCTCCTTTGATACTTTCTGAAATTCTTCAAGAACATTCTGCTCAATTTTTTTTGTTTCTTGAAGCTTTTTTTTATGAATCTTAATCTGTTTCTTAATCTCTTTAAGTTCCTCTTTAGGTTGAGCTGCGTTTAAAACTGAAAAATTAAAATGCAATGCATTTTTCTGAGGCGAAGCAGAAAGTACCAAAATTAAAATAAATGTGCAAAAAATTATAAATTTTCTAAGCCTCATATTTTTCTATTTATATTTTATTTTACCAAGAGCTAAAAATGAAGAAATCATTCCTAAAAATAGACCAAAAAGAGGCAATGCATAAAAAGTCTCCTGAGGGAAAGATATTCTGCTTATAGCTGGCAAAAAATCTGCAAAATTCCTGGAATGGAGAATAAAATACATAATAATCATAAAAAATATTGTAAATAAAGCTCCTGCAAGCCCTAAAATTCCTCCTTCTATTATAAAGGGAAACCTTATATAAGAAGGGGTTGCACCAAGAAGTTTTAAAATCTCTATTTCTTCTGTTTTTTTCCAGTAAAAATTCTTAACAGTTGCATAAATTATAAAGCAGACAGCAAGGGCAAACAAAGAAAATATACTTATAGCAAGATTCCATAAAGTTATTCTGATTGTTTTTAATACAGAAATAAACTTTACAGGATAGTAAACATCATCCACTAATTGAGAAGTTTTAATTTTCTTGGCAATTTGTTCAATATATTGAAGGCTTTCATCTTTTACATAGCATTCTATAGTATCAGATAAAGGATTGTATCCGATAAGATCCAATAATGAAGGGTCTATAAGATTTTTCATCTCCTTTAATGCTTCGTCCTTTGATATGTATTGAATACGGGAAAAATCCCCTGAATTTTTCAGTTTTTCTAAAAAAGAGCTTACTTCTTCCGCAGGTGCCTCTTCTTTAAGATAAATAACCACTCCCGCTTTTGTTGAAAGATTCTTTGTAAAAATCTCAAGATTATAAATAGCTAAAAAAACCCCAGTAACAATAAAAAAGCATATCCCTATGCTCAAGATTGCCATTATTGTATACCATTTATTAATCCATAATCCTTTAATTGCTGATAAAATATGCCTCTCCATTATGAAAGTCTCCCTTCCTTCAAACTTAGCACTCTGTAAGGGCTGTTTTTAAAAAGCTCGGGATTATGAGTTGCAATCACAACTGTACAACCCTGTATATTAATCCTCTTAAAAAGATTCATCACATCTGAAGAAGTTTCAGGGTCAAGATTGCCTGTTGGCTCGTCAGCCAAAATGATCTGAGGATTGGTAATAATGGCTCTTGCTATGGCAACTCTTTGTTGTTCACCTCCAGAGAGACTTTTTACAATGCTATCTGATTTATGACGAAGACCCACATCCTTTAATGCATCAAGAACTCTTTGCTTGATATTTTTCTCTCTTTCCCCAATTACTCTTAATGGAAGTGCTATGTTATCAAAAACTGTCAAATCCTGTCTCAGTCTAAAATCCTGAAAAACAAATGTTACAATTCTTCTTAAAAAAGGAATTTTTGCATGTTTGATATTGGAGAGTTCAAAATCTGCAACTTTTATCTCACCCTCGTCAGGAGTCTCGCCTCCAAAAATCAGCTTAAGAAGAGTTGTTTTCCCTGCTCCAGAAGGTCCTGTTATAAAAGTAAGTTCACCTTTGTTGATATGAAATGATACATTCTGTAAAACAGGTAATGAATCATAATATTTATAAACTCCTGTAAAAGTTATCATTCTTTTAAATATTTTTTAGCTGTATTAATAATATTTTCTGAAGTTAAGCCATAAAATTTAAGAAGTTCTTTCCATGAACCTGAACAACCAAAACTATCCCTTATCCCAATTCTTTTAACAGTCACAGGATAGTTTTCCGAAATAAACTCACTTACCGCAGAACCAAGCCCTCCTATAATTGAATGCTCTTCTGCTGTTAAAATAAGCCTTGAAGATTTTGCAATTTTTAACAAAGCTTTTTCGTCAAGAGGTTTTACAGTAGAAAAGTTCGCCACACCTGTGCTAATTCCTTCTTTATTCAAAATTTCAGCTGCCTTAAGTGCTTCAGAAACCATTAATCCATTAGCTATGATGTTCACATCTTTCCCAAAATTAAATATATGAGCCTTACCTAATTGAAATTTATAGTTTTCAGGCATAACAGGAGCAACTTTTGCTCTACCAAGCCTTATATAAACAGGACCGTAATAATTAGCTGCAAAATAGATACTTTGAGAAGTTTCATAAGCATCAGCTGGCACAATGACTGTCATTTCAGGAATAACTCTCATAATCGCAACATCTTCAAGTGCCTGATGGGTTGCTCCATCCTCACCAACTGTTATCCCTCCATGCGTGGCAACAATCTTTACATTTGCATTTGAGTAACATACTGTCTGTCTGATCTGTTCCCATGCCCTTCCTGTTGCAAATATAGCAAATGTTGAAGCAAAAGGAATCATCCCTGCAAGTGCTAATCCTGCTGCTGTCCCAATCATATCCTGTTCAGATATTCCCATATTAAAAAATCTTTCTGGAAAACTTTTTGCAAATTTAGCAGTCTTTGTAGAGCAACTTAGGTCAGCATCAAGAACAACCACTCGTGAATCTTTCTTGCCCAAATCTACAAGTGTAATCCCATAAGCATCTCTTGTTGCCATTTCCTTTCCATAAAGTTCTGTTGAGTTTGGTAAGACACACCCGCAACTTTCAGTTTTTCCCATCTTCTCCAAGCTCCTTAAGTGCGATCTCTAACTCCTCCTGATTAGGAGCTACTCCATGATACTGGACTTTTCCTTCAAATATTGAAACGCCTTTCCCTTTTATAGTATTTGCAACAATTACCGTAGGTTTACCTTTTATTTTCTCTGCCATATCGAGAGCTTCAACTATCTCTTGCATATTATGTCCATCAATAGTAAAAACATTCCATCCAAAAGCTTCAAACTTTTTTTCAATTGGTTCTATATTCATTACTTCTGAACAATTACCATCAATCTGAAGCCTGTTGTGGTCAATAATAGCACAGATATTATCTATCTTATAATGAGATGCGGTCATTGCTGCTTCCCAGACCTGTCCCTCTTGAATTTCTCCATCACCGAGCAAACAGTAAACTCTTGCAGGACTTCCAGCAAGTCTTAATCCAAGAGCCATTCCATTCGCAACAGAAAGCCCCTGTCCAAGTGAACCTGTTGAAACTTCAACCCCAGATAAAAGCTTGCAACAAGGATGCCCCTGTAAAGGAGAATCTATCTTTCTTAAACTTCCAAGCAAAGATTTGTCAAAATAGCCTGAAAGAGCAAGAGCGGTATAAAGAACAGGTGCTGCATGCCCCTTTGATAGAACAAATCTATCTCTATCCTTCCATTTAGGGTCTTCAGGATTGTGTCGCATTTTATAAAAAAATAATGCGGTCACAATATCTGCGGATGAAAGACTTCCGCCTGTATGCCCAGAACCAGCCTGAGCAAGCATTTTAACAATTTCTATCCTGACTTGTCTTGACTTTTCCTTTAAATTTTCAATATCTACCACTATGTCCACCTCATTTAAAAGTTAACTTATAATTATAAATTAAAATAATAAAAAAAGGCATCTTAAGGTGCTTTTATCCCTTTATTTTCCCTTTTATTTGATACACAAATACAAGAATTTCAGCAACTGCTTTATATAACTCAACAGGTATTTCTTCATATATCTCAAGTTTTGAAAGAACCTCTACAAGTGCGTGATTTTCCTTTAAAGGAACCCCGTGCTTTCTTGCAAGCTCAATAATTCTTTCGGCAATCCAGCCTCTTCCCTTTGCAACAACTTTAGGAGCAGAATCTTTATTTTGTTCATATTTTAATGCTACTGCTTTTTTGCTCTCTTCAGTCATGCTGTCACACTTATTAATCCTTCTTTAATGCTCCATTGTTTTATAAGTTCTTCTATTTTTGTAATATAATTTATACCTCCAAGAGCCAGACCTATTTGATGAAATCTTTCTTTAAGGTTCTTTTCATGATTTTTTATCACCTGCATTATTTCAGAATCTCCTGAAAAATTTATAAAGAAACTTTTGTTTATCATTGTAACAACAAAAGAAAGAGTTTCTTCCTTTTTAATTTTAAGAGTTACAAAAACTGTATGATATTCTTTGCCCTGTCTTTTAAAGGATTTAAAAGCAAAATTTCCGCCTTCAATATCTTTCCAGAAAACTGGAAGAAATGTAAAAAAGCTTTGATAAGTTTTTGAAAGAACCTGATAACCATCTATCTGCCTGAGAATCTGTTGAGCTTTATCTACAACCTCTTCAATGCCTTTAGTCCTGGCGGAATTGATTATATTATTAAGAACGGACTTCAAATCCTCTTTAATATTTTCAAGATTGGCATCTTCAGCATAGCCTGCTGAAAGTGCTTGTTTTAGCTTCGCTTCAAAGGCTGGTCCTGAATTTAACAGAGCCTGTTTCATTTTTTCTGGTGTTATATCTGTATCAGAAATTAATAAATTTTTTAATTGTGCTGTCAATTCCTTAAACTCTGATTTGTTTTCTAAAAAACTAATAAATTCTTGCAGGTTTTCTACTGTTGAATTTCGGTTTGAAAAAACTTCTATCAGCTTCTGCAATAATGAAGCTTTTTCTGTGTCAGATATTTTCTCTAATGGCAAAGACAAAAGAGTTTTTATTAAATTTAAATGGGATTTTTCATCTAACTTTGTATCTGGAATCTGTTTTTTGTAAATGTCCTGCTGGCTTGGCTGTACAAAAATATCTTTAATAAGTTTGAAAAATTTTTCTGATATTTCTTGCTCTGCATTAGATAAATTTCTTTGCATCTGCTGAACTTCGTTTGTAGATAAAATTCTTAATGTAATGGTTCCGTCAGAAAGGGGTTTTTCAACTTTGACATATACAGTATCTCCCTTATTAAGAGGCAGTGGTCTCTGGGTTTGAGCATTCAAAACTCTATTATTTATCTTAATTTGAATCGTGCCAGTCGGGAAAATATCTATTATATCTGCGGTTAAAATCTCTCCTATTACAAGCTTAATAGGCGATGTTTGTTTTCCTTTGAAAATATGAATAATGCCTGACTGGTCAATAATTGGCTGAATCATCGGAGCACATCAATGCCCATATAAGGTCTTAAAGCTTCAGGAATAATAACTGAGCCATCCTTTTGTTGATAGTTTTCAAGAATGGCTACAACTGTTCTGCCAATTGCCAGTCCTGAACCATTAAGAGTATGGACAAACTCAGTTCCTTTCTTACCTCTTCTTCTAAATCTTATATTTGCTCTTCTTGCCTGAAAATCTTCAAAATTAGAACAGGAAGAAATCTCTCTATATCGTTTCTGACCCGGAAGCCAGACTTCAATATCATAGGTTTTTGCTGCAGAAAAGCCTAAATCTCCCGTACATAAAGAAACAACTCTGTAATGTAACCCAAGTCTCTGAAGAACTTCCTCAGCCTCTTTTGTAAGCATTTCAAGTTCTTCATAAGAGTCTTCAGGTTTTACGAATTTGACAAGCTCAACTTTGTTGAACTGATGTTGTCTTATAAGTCCTCTAACATCTTTACCATGTGAGCCAGCTTCTCTGCGAAAACATGGCGTAAAAGAAACATAGTAAATAGGCAAATCATCCTCTGATAAAATCTCTTCTCTGTGAAGATTTGTTACAGGAACTTCTGCTGTTGGTATAAGATAAAACTCAGGCTCCACTGTTCTAAAAAGCTCTTCCTCAAACTTAGGAAGTTGCCCTGTGCCAGTCATAGATGCTCTATTAACCAGTAGAGGTGGAAAAATTTCAATATATCCCCTTGAAATATGCAAATCAATCATAAAATTAATTAAGGCACGCTCAAGCCGGGCGCCCGCTCCTTTCATTACTGCAAATCTGCTTCCTGCAATTTTACTTGCTCTTTCAAAGTCTATTATTCCAAGAATCTCTCCAATATCCCAGTGATTTAATGGCTCAAAATTAAATTCTCTCTGTTTACCCCATCTTCTAATCTCTATATTTTCTGTTTCATCCTTTCCTAATGGAACTGAATCATGAGGAATATTCGGAATAAAAAGTAAAAAATCCTGAACCTTCTCCTCAATCTCACGAAGTTTATTTTCAAGATTGTTTATTTCATCTCCAAGTTCACGCATTTCAGAGATAAGCTCTTCAACCTTTTGCCCATCTTCTCCAGACTTTTTCAGTTTTGCTATATCCTGAGAAACTGAATTTCTTAGGGCTCTTTTCTGCTCTATTTCTCTTAAAAAATAAAGTCTTTGCTTTTCCATAGTTAAAAAATTGTCGAAATTAATTTCATATCCCCTTTTTTTTAAGGAAGCTATAATTTTTTCAGGATTTTCTCTTACAAATTTTATATCAAGCATATAAATCTCCTAAATATCAAGATTTCTTGCTTCAAGAGCATGTTTTACAATAAACTCCTTTCTTGGTTCAACTTCATCTCCCATAAGAATTGTAAATATTTCATCAGCTCTTTGAGCATCTTCAATGGATACCTGTAAAAGTGTCCTTTTTTCAGGATCCATTGTTGTCTCCCATAGCTGTTCAGGATTCATCTCGCCAAGCCCTTTATATCTCTGAATTGTTAATCCCTTCTTTATTAGCTCCATAACTTTGCTGTAAAGTTCCCACAGCGAAGCTGTCTTTATGACATCATTTTTTATCTTAATGATGTATTCGTTATCTTGTCTTGCTTCAGGAATTAGTTGCATTTTTTCATATATGTCCTTAAGTGCCTGAAGCTCCTTCAATTCAAAAATTCCTCCCTCGCTTTCTTCAATAGATAAATTCAGCATATTTTCTATATAGGATGAAGAAGCTCCTTTTCTTTCAAAAGCTTCAATAATTCTTCCGTACTCAAATAGTAAATTTAAAAACTTTTTCTTTTTATCTGTTTCCTGCTCTGCTGTAGTTACTGAAAACTCTATTTCCTCAACTGCTATATCCATAAGAAATTCATTAAACTCTTCTTCTGTCTGTATATATCTTTCCCATTTACCTCTCTTTATTCTGTAAAGAGGTGGCTGAGCAATATATAAATAGCCTTTTTCTATTAAGGGATACATCTGCCTGTAGAAAAATGTTAAAAGAAGTGTTCTTATATGAGAACCGTCAACATCAGCATCTGTCATAAGAATTACTTTATGATATCTAATCTGTTCTGGCTCAAAATTATCTTTTCCTATGCCTCCACCAATTGCTGTAATAAGTGTTTTTATTTCTTCAGATGTTAGCATTTTATCTATTCTTGCCTTTTCTACATTTAAAATCTTTCCCCTTAAAGGCAATACTGCCTGACAGCGTCTGTCCCTTGCCTGTTTTGCAGAGCCACCAGCGGAATCACCTTCAACAATAAAAATTTCCGCATTGGAAGGGTCTTTTTCTGTGCAATCAGCAAGCTTTCCTGGCAAAGTTGTATCTTCAAGAATTCCTTTTCTTCTTGTAAGCTCTTTTGCTTTCTTTGCTGCCTCCCGAGCTCTGGCAGCATCCTTTGCCTTTTCAACAATTCTTTTTGCATAGGCAGGATTTTCTTCAAGCCATCTACTTAATCCTTCATTTAAAATAGTTTCTACTATGCCTTTAACTTCACTATTGCCAAGCTTCATCTTTGTCTGACCTTCAAACTGAGGTTCAGGAATCTTGACACTTATTACTGCAACAATACCTTCCCTTACATCTTCTCCAGAGAAAACTTCTTTGCCTTCTTTAATAAGTCCCATTTCAGTTGCATAACTATTTATTGTTCTGGTCAGGGCTGATTTAAAGCCAACTAAGTGTGTACCGCCTTCCCTTGTATTTATGTTATTTACAAAAGTTACAATCTCTTCTGAAAAACCTTCATTATACTGAATAGCTATTTCAACAATAATTCCGTCTTTTTTTCCCGTAACAAATATGGGCTTAGGATTAAGTATTTTTTTTCCTTTGTTTAAATCCTCAACGAAAGAAACTATTCCTCCCTGAGCAAAAAACTCTTCTACTGAACCATCCCTCTCATCAAATAAAACAATTTTTAAACCCTTGTTTAAGTAGGATAGTTCTTTAAATCTTACGGCTAAAATATCTTTTGAAAACTCCGTTACTTCAAATATTTTAGAATCTGGCTTAAATCTGACTTTTGTACCTGTTTCCTTTGTTTCACCAACAATCTCTACAGGTGTAACAGGAATTCCTCTTTCATACCTTTGTCTAACAATTTTTCCGTCTCTTTTTACTTCTATCTCTAAAAACTCTGATAAGGCATTTACAACGCTTACTCCAACACCATGAAGCCCCCCTGAAACCTTATATGCCTTAGATTCAAACTTTCCACCTGCATGAAGCTCCGTAAGAACTATTTCAAGCGCGGTTCTACCTTGAGGGTCATCAGGATGAATATCTATAGGTATTCCTCTACCATTGTCAATAACTGTGCAGGAATTATCATTATGTAAATATACTTCTATTCTATTACAAAATCCTGCAAGTGCTTCATCTACGCTGTTGTCTATAACCTCATAAACAAGATGATGAAGTCCTTCTATACTTGTAGAGCCAATATACATCGCAGGTCTTGTTCTTACGCCTTCAAGCCCTTTAAGAATCTTTATATCTTCTGCTTTGTAACTTTCTCTTTCTGTCATACTAAAGCCTCATTGGCATAACTATACATTCATATTTAAAACTTCCTGTATCTTCTGAATCTGTAATATAAACTGCTTTTTCAGGCTCTTTCATTTTAATTAAAACCTTGTCTGAACTTATTTCTTCAAGCGTATCTATTAAATATCTTGCATTAAATCCTACAACTATTGGTTCTGCGGTGTATTCAATATTTAACTCATCCTGAGCCTCACCAAACTCAGGGTCTGAAGAAGAAATGCTCAATGAATTTGCATTAAATTCTAATTTCACAGCGTTTTGACGCTCTCTGCTTAAAATTGATACTCTTTTTAAAGAGTTTACAAGAGACTTTTTATCTATAACTGCTATTTTATCATTATTTATAGGGATAACAGCTTCATAATCAGGATAATTCCCTTCTATCATTCTTGTAAGAAAGCTCACTCCGTCTATTTCAAACATAACATGCGTCTTCCCAATATAAAATGAAACATCGTGCTGACTGTCTGATAAAAATTTTCTTAATTCATTCAATGACTTTTTAGAAAGAATAACTTTCTTGTCTTCTGTTATTTCTGCTCCACTAAATTTCTGCTCTAAGGATTTAAAAAGTGCCAGTCTATGTCCATCTGTTCCAACTACTCTGAATTCAGATGATGGTGTCAAATGAAATAAAAGTCCGTTTAAAACATACCTTGCATCTGCCTCGCCAGCAGCGTAAATTGTTTTTTCTATTGCTGTAAGAAGAAAATCTCTTGAAAGCTCAATTTTCAATGCATCTCCAATTTTTGGCCAAACAGGAAACTCTTCTGCATCAAGTGTAACAATCCTGAACTGAGATTTTCCTGATTTGATTTTTAACCACTGCTCTATTAGAGAAATTTGAATATCTTCTTCAAGCTCTCTTATTATTTCGTAAAATTTTCTTCCAGGGATACAAACCCTTCCTTCTTTTAAAACTTCTAAAGATACGGGCTCTTTGACTGCTGTTTCAAGGTCAGTTGCAATAATAAATGAACCTTGATTAGAAATCTCCATTAAAAAATGATTTAGAACTGGCATTATGCCTTTTTTTTCAAGAATTGTTTGAATTTTTGAAAGTTTTTCCTGTATCTCTGCCTTTTTTAAGCTTGCCTCCATTTTATTCCTCCTTTAAATTATGTCCCCTGAATTTTCTTTATAATTCCTTCTATTAGTTTGCTTAAGTTTTCATCTTTAAGGCTTTCATTTTCAACTTGTTTACATGCATATATCACTGTTGCATGGTCTTTACCTCCAAAGGCTGCTCCTATTTCAGCAAGAGAAAGATTTGTTAATTTTTTTGCTACATACATGGCAATTTTTCTTGCATTAGATATTTCTTTTGTTCTTTTTCTTGACTTAATGTCCTGAAGCTTAATCCCAACATGCTCACATACTGCCTTTTGAATGATTTCAATTGTTACTGGTTTATTTTCATCAGGAAGTAGGTCCTTTAAAATATGTTTTGCAGTTTCTAAGCTTATTGGAATTTTTGTTAATGCAGTATATGCACACAACTTTATCAATGAGCCTTCAAGTTCTCTAACATTTGACTTAACTCTTGAAGCTATAAAATATGCTACATCTTCGGGAAGTTTAACCCCTTCAATATCTGCTTTTTTATATAAAATTGCAAGTCTTGTTTCAATCTCAGGTGGCTGAATATCTGCTATTAATCCCATTCCGAATCTTGAACGAAGCCTATCTGTTATATCGGAGATTTCCATTGGAGGTCTATCGCTTGATATAACAATCTGCTTCTGTTTGGTATAAAGTTCATTAAATGTATGAAAAAATTCCTCCTGTGTAGAGTCTTTCCCTGCAATAAACTGAATATCATCAACTATAAAAACATCTACATTTCTATATTTTTCTCTAAAGTTCTGCATTTTTTCGTGTCTTATAGCGGTAACAAACTCTCCTGTAAACTGTTCAGAAGGAATATAACAAACAATGTAATCCGGATTTTTATCCAATATATAATTACCAATGGCTGTTATAAGGTGTGTTTTTCCAAGTCCAACTCCTCCGTAAATAAACAATGGATTATATGATATTCCCGGATTTTCAGCTGCTCTTTTTGCAGCAGCGTGAGCAAACTGATTTGAAGGACCCACAACAAAACTTTCAAAAGTATATTTAGGATTTAAATTTCCTCTATTAATAATTTTTTGTTTTTCAGTTAAATGATTTATATTTTTATCTTTACCACTTATAACATAAATAACATCTATTATTTCTCCGGAAATCCCCTCAAAACTATCTTTTATTATTGTAGGATAATTGTCTTCTATCCAGTCTTTGAAAAACCTGTTTGGTATCTCAATATATAAATTTGACCCCTTTTTATCTAATAGTTTTAAAGGAGAAAACCATAACTCATAAGTAGATTCTCCTACTTTTGAATATATATCATCTAATATTTTTTTCCAGATTTGTTCTAACTCTTTCATTTTTGATACTTTATGCCTGCCTCAGGAAAATATTTCATATTTTCAACAACTTTTAAA
>Ga0209162_1001150_pt1 | contig 26968 bp, 26 predicted proteins | sample YNPNPMetaG_FD_187121 | JGI IMG/M metagenome (GOLD analysis project Ga0209162, IMG submission 187121) | Anoxygenic and chlorotrophic microbial mat microbial communities from Yellowstone National Park, USA - YNP NP MetaG (SPAdes) (version 2) ...
CCGCCAGCCTCCACCCCCAACGCATCGTTGCCGGAGCGGCGGCAGTGGTTTATAATTCGGATCATGATTCGGATCGCGGAGTGAACCCCATGTGGCATCGTTTGTTTGCTTCTTCCAGCGCCGAGCCGCGCTTTGCCGCCTCGGCCATGCAGATGCTCCACGCCACCGCGCGCAATCTGATCGCCGCTACTGCGGGATTGGCCGGCCTGGCGCTGGTTGGCCGCTGGTTGGCCGCGCCCGCCGACCTGGATGTGGTCGCGTTGCCGTGGCTTACGGTGGCCGTGCTGCTGGCGTTGGCGGCGCTTTGGCTATTGCCCCGACATTTCCTGGCCGCGGTGGTCGGCTGGCAGGTGGGCCTGGCCGCGCTGGTGATGGCCGGCATGGTGGCCCTGCGCGAACCGGCCCTCGGCCTGCTTTACGCCTTCTTTCCTCTGCTGGCGGTCATCATCCTGGGGTGGCCGGCTGCCCTGGTCTCCGGCAGCGCGGTGGCCGCGATGGCCGCATGGCTGGCCGGCGCTGCGCTGCCGGTCGCCTGGCCCGCTGAATATAGCCGGGCACTGGCCGCGGGCGGGCTGATCTCGGCCGTGCTGGGATGGGCCGCGTCGCAGTCCCTTTACACGATCACCGGCTGGGCGCTGCGCAGCTTCGCGGAGGCCGAACGAAAGCTCGAAGAAGCGCGCAACCAGCGCATGTACTTCCGCCAGGTAGAAGAGGACCTGGTGCAGGCCAATCGCGAACTGGCCCGACTTTCGGATCGGCTCAAGGCGATGTATCAGGTGGCCGAAGAGGCGCGGCGCGCCAAGGAAGAGTTCGTCGCCAACGTCAGCCACGAGCTGCGCACCCCGCTGAACATGATCATCGGCTTCTCCGAGATGATCCTCCACGCGCCGCAAGTCTACGGCGGCGAGCTGCCGCCCGCGCTGATGGCCGACATCCTGGCCATCCAGCGCAACAGCCAACACCTGGCCCGGCTGGTGGACGACGTGCTCGACCTGAGCCAGGTGGAGGCCGGCAAGATGGTATTGACCCGGGAATGGACCGCGCTGGATCAGATCATCGAAGCCGCGGCTCTGGCGGTGCGGGCCCTGTACGATTCGAAGGGCCTCTATCTGCGCACTTCGGTGCCGGCCGATCTGCCCCCTGTTTTTTGCGATAGCACCCGCATCCGTCAGGTGATCCTGAACCTGCTGAGCAACGCGGGCCGCTTCACCGAGCGCGGGGGAGTCGAGGTCAGCGTAACGTACAACGCGCGCGAGGCGACGGTTTGCGTGGCCGACACCGGGCCGGGGATCGCGGCCGCCGATCAGGAGCGGCTGTTTCAGCCCTTCCAGCAGCTCGACGGATCGCTGCGGCGCACGCACGGCGGCACGGGACTGGGACTGAGCATCAGCAAGCGCTTCGTCGAGATGCACGAGGGGCGGATGTGGCTCGTCAGCCCCGCGCGCCCCGCGGCCGATGACGGCGGCGGTCCGGGCACGGCGTTCTATTTCACGCTGCCGCTGATCAGCCCGGATGTACAGGCGGGGCGGGGAAGCAACCAGCCGGCGGCCCTGCGCTGGCTCAATCCGTATCAACCCTACGAGCCGCGCTGGCGACCGCGACAGGGCGAGCGGCCCGCCGCCCCTGCCGAGCGCTACGTGTTGCTCGATCAGGGTACGACGCTGGTGCGACGCTTTCGGCCTTTCCTGGAAGGCTGTGAGCTGGCGGTGGTGCACGATCTGGCCCAGGCGCGCCGCGAGCTGGCCCGCGCGCCGGCGCGGGCCCTGTTGGCCAATGCCCTCTCGTTGCCCGAGCTGTGCGCCGATCTCGATCAGTTGCGTGATCTGCCATATCAGACGCCGGCCATCGCCTTTTGGATTCCGACGGAAGACGAGGCGGCGCGCCGGTTGGGGGTGGTGCGCTATCTGGTGAAGCCGATCACCCGCGAGGCGCTGCTGTCGGCCCTGGCCGCGCTCGGCCCACAGGTCAACACGGTGCTGCTGGTAGATGATGAGCCCGATGTGGTGCGCCTGCTATCGCGCTACATGGCCTCTTGCGAACGGCCCTATCGGGTGATCCGCGCGACCGACGGCCAGCGCGGCCTCGATCTGCTGCGGGCGCGACGACCCGATGTGCTGCTGCTGGACCTGATCTTGCCCGGGCTGGACGGCTTTCAGGTGTTGCGCGAGAAGAACGCCGACGAGGCGATCCGGGATATCCCCGTGATCGTGATCTCATCGCGCGATCCGGTGGGCCAGCCGATCGTAAGCGACCGGATCATGGTATGTCGGGGAGGTGGGTTTTCGATCCGCGACCTGGCCGGTTGCATCCAGGCCATCAGCGGGGTGCTGGTGCCGACTGCGTCAACTGGCGATCGAGCGCAGCCAGAAAATCGGCCCGACTGACCGGCTTGCGCAAGAAGTCGCTGGCGCCCAGCAACAGCGCCAGGTCGCGTTGGGCCAGGATCGTGTGTACGATGATCGGTACATCGCGGGTGGCCGGGTTCTCGCGCAGCCGGCCGAGCAGCTCCCAGCCATCCACGCGCGGCATCATGACGTCGAGCACGATGACTTGGGGCGCCACCCGCACAGCGGTCTTCACCGCCTGCTCAGGGTCACTTGCGGTGATCAGCCGGTAGCGTGAGCCGGCGGTATAGCGCTGCAAGAGCTGAAGCGCATCGGCCTTATCGTCGATCACCAGGACCGGGATTTGCTCCAGGGCCGGCAAGGCGAGCGTCGCGTCGAAGCCGCGCGTATCGGCCGCCAGGTTCAGCCGACAGCTGCACACTTCGGCAAGCTGGCGCGCCAGGTTCAGGTTATCGGCTTCGTTTTCCAATGGCGGTCGCGGGCCCGAGGGGTATTGCGGACAACGGATGGCGATCAGCACGTCCCACCCTTGGGGATAGATCTGCACTTCCACCGCGCCGCCGGCCGCGCGGGGAATGGCCACGCTGAACAGATGGATGAGGATCTGGCGGAGAGCTACGGCCGACAGAGTGACGCGCGGCAGGCCCTTGGCCTGATTCACGTGGAGGGTCACCTGATGGCGGTCGGCGAGCTTGCCGGCGAGCGCCAGGACGGCCGGCAGCGCTTCGGCCAGATCGGTGCTTTCGCTGCTGTTGGCCTCTTTTAACCAGGCCAGCTCCTCTCGCAGTCGAGCCTGTTCGTTGTCGGCCGAGAATGTGCCCGCCGATTCGTCGGGGATTCGGTCGGCCAGCCGGTATTGCTCCCACAGCAGGTCGGCCAACGCCTCGATGGCGGCCGCCTGCCAGCGACGCAGATGACGCGTGCCGATGCCGAGCTGATCGGCCACTTCTTCAGCGCTCAGTTGCTCGACATAACGATAGAAGAGTGGTTCGTAAATTTGCCAGGCGGCCGATTGGGCCGGCTCGCCGGCCGGCGGCTTGAGGGCTGCGATGGCGTCGATCAAGATGCGTCGGAGCGCGGCCGCGGTGTCGAAGCGGTTGGCCACCCCGAAGAGGGGGGCCAACGCGCTGTGGCGAAGCCGTTCGGGATCGTACAGGTAATTGAGCGCTTCGCGCAGATGCTCGATCAGTTCTTCTCTCGTCACGCCATGTCCGTCTGGATGTCCGTTTTATGTCCGATCGCGGCCCTGAAAGCTCTTGCAGGAATCGTCGGATTGTGTTATTAATTATATATGCACCATGGCGTGCCGGCAAAAAGCCCATCGGTCTCTGTTTCGGCGCGACGATTGCATCTCCCCTTCGCCGATCGTCGTTTGTTTTGTCCTGTCATGCCATGGTCGGGTTGGATGTCCAATGTAACTGCTTTGCCCCTGTCAAGGATCGAACATCCGGATCGCAGCTTTCGATTCCACACCATTTAGACTCAGGAGGGAAGAATCATGGAAGGCAAGAAGCATTTGAGCCGGCGTGACTTTCTCAAACTGACGGCCGTCGCCTCGACGGGTGCCGTGGCGGCCGCCTGTGCGCCGTCTGCGCCGGCGCCGGCCGCGCCCGCCAAGCAGGAAGCCGCGCCCACGGCCGCGCCGGCCGCCAAACAGCCGATCACCGTGCGGCTGTGGGTGGCCTGGGGCAACATGAACAAGCTGTTTCAGGATGAAGTCTGGTACAAGATGCCCGAGTACGAGACCGTGGTGGGCAGCAACATCAAGATCGAGTACAAGGGCAATACCGGCGACCAGCCGGTACAGACGGCCATCGCCGCGGGCGACCCGCCGGAAGCCGCTTCCAACATCTCCTACGCACAGCTCGCCATCAAGGACGTCTTCCTCGACACGCAGCCGCTCATTGACACCAGCAAGTACATCAAAAAGGAAGACTATATCCCGGCGGTGTGGGACTTCTGCAAGTTCTGGACTTTCAAGGGGATGTTGGGCCTGCCGTGCTTCGAAAGCTATCTGGATTACGGCCTCAACTACAACACCAAGTTGGTGAAAGAGGCCGGCCTGGATCCCGACAAGCCACCCACGACCTTCACCGAGGCCCTCGAATGGCACAAGGCGCTGACCAAGAAGGACGCCGCGGGCAACTTGAAGCAGTTCGGCCTCGATCCTTACGACGCAATGGGCGGCGACCCCGACGGCATCCAGGTGGCGACCCTCGTCAAGTGGTGGGACGACAAGACCGGCAAGTTCAACTTCACCGACCCCAAGATCGTGGATTACATCGCGATCACCAAGCAGTACTACGATATCATGGGCCCCGATCAGATCGCCGGCCTGCGCCAGGCGGAAGGCATGGGCGGCTGGGGCGGCTCCTACAACGCGCAGGCCCAGGCCATGATCATCGAAGGCTACTGGCATCCGGGCGAGACCACGGTGCAGGCGCCCGACGTGGCCAAGCTGAACAAGGCAAGCTGGACCCTGGTGATCGACGCAAACAAGGGCAAGAAGGTCCAGGAGGCCGGCGGCCATACCCTGGCGATCTTCAAGAACTCCAAGTATCCGAAGGAAGCCTTCAAACTGGGCGAGTTCTTCAACCAGGATACGCCGCTGAACACCCTCTTCAAGGAAGTCGGCTGGATCGTCGGCAAGAAGTCGTGGATGGAGAAGTACGTCAAGCCGGACGCATATCCCGGCCTGGACTTCTATTTTAATAAGGTGAACGAGACCACCGACTGGTTCCAGCTCCGCCGCTGTCCGTTGCATGGCTTCCTGTGGAACCAGTGGACTGAGGTGCGCGAGATGGTCTACCGCGGCAAGCTCACCCCGCAGCAGGGCGCTGCGGAGATGCAGAAGCGCGCCGAGACCGAATGGAAGAACCAGGGCCTGCCGAGCTGAGTGCGTTCTGAGGCGCCGCAGAGGCACGTGGTAGGGGCGCACGCGTGCGCCCCTACCATCGTTCCCCGTCTCCAGCAGTGAGCGGATGTGACGTCTGTTGGTGGTGGAGGTGAAGCGAGATGGCTGTTGCTGTTGCGAATCGCAGGCGTTTGTCCAAAGGAGAGACCCGCAACCTTATCACCGGGCTGTTGTTTGTTTCGCCCTGGTTGTTGGGATTTCTCATCTGGACGCTCTATCCCCTGGTATCCTCGTTGTACTATAGTTTTACGCGTTATGACCTGGTGCGACCGGCCATCTGGATCGGGCTGGATAACTTCAGAGAGATCTTCACCGACGATCCGCGCTTCTGGACGGTCGTGTACAACACGCTCTATTACGTGGGCCTCAGCGTGCCGCTGGGCGTGGTGACCGCCTTTTTGATGGCCAGCCTGCTCAATACGAAGCTCGTCCTGCGCTCCACCTTTCGGGCGATCTTTTACGTTCCTTCCATCGTCCCGGCGGTGTGCTCGGCCATGGTGTGGCTTTTCATCTACAATAACCAGTATGGGGTGATCAATAACTTCTTGCGCGCCATGGGCCGGCCGATCATCCCGTTTCTGTCCAGCGTCGAGTGGGCCAAGCCGAGCCTGATCATTATCTCTCTCTGGGCGCAGGGCACGGCAGTGGTGATCTTCCTGGCCGCACTGCAAGATGTGCCGCGCTCCCTTTACGAGGCGGCCACCGTGGACGGCGCGAACGCATTCCATCGCTTCTGGCATATCACCATCCCCATGTGTAGCCCGATCATCCTCTACAACCTGGTGATGAGCCTCATCGGCGCGTTCCAGACCTTCCTGATGCCCTACCTGCTGACGAACGGCGGCCCGATGGCTTCGACCGAATTCTATGCCATGAATCTCTATCGGCAGGCGTTCGAGTTCTTCCGCATGGGCAAGGCGTGCGCACTGGCCTGGATCATGGCCGTTTTGGTGGCCATCTTGACCGCGATCCTTTTCCGCACGTCCGGCCGCTGGGTCTTCTACGGCGGAGGTGAACGATGACATCGGCTACCCGATCGGCTACCCAATCGCTTGCAGCCGCTACGCGGGTCTCCTATGCCGGCAAATACAGCACCGGCCGGATCGCGGCCGAGGTGTTGAAGTATGCCATTGTGATCACGCTGGCGGTTTCCTATGCGTTCCCGCTCTACTGGATGATCAGCTCCGCGCTGAAGGATGACCCACAGGTGTATCGCATCCCGCCGGTGTTGGTCCCGAATCCGGCCCACTGGGAGAACTTCATCAACGCGTGGAAGTCGGACAACTTCACGCTCTACACCTTCAACTCGATCTTCCGCTACGCGCTGCCCTATACCCTGTTCACGCTCTTCTCCTCCTCCATTGTGGCCTATGGCTTCTCGCGCATCCGCTGGCCGGGCCGCGACAAGCTGTTCTACCTGTGCATCGGCACGATGTTGATCCCCTACACCGTGACCATGGTGCCGCTCTTTATCATTTTCAAGCAGTTGCATTGGACCGGCACCTACCTGCCGATGGTGGTGCCGGCGCTGTTCGGCAATGCGTTCTTCATCTTCATGTTGCGCCAGTTCTTCATGACCCTGCCCGAGGAGCTGGCCGAGGCCGCGCGCATTGACGGTGCCGGCGAGCTGGGGATCTTCTTCCGCATCATTCTGCCCCTCTCCCGGCCCGCTCTGGCCGTCGTTGCGCTCTTCGCATTCATGGGCACCTGGAACGACTACCTGGGGCCGCTGATCTACATCAACAAGTATACGATGTATCCGCTGGCCCTGGGCATCCAGAAGCTGCGCGCGATGATGTCGCAGGTGGGCAACGCACCCCTGGCCTATCCGTATCTGATGGCCGTGAGCACGATTGCGGCCGCGCCGATCATCATCATCTTCTTCTTCGCCCAGCGCACCTTTATCGAGGGGATCGCGCTGACGGGGTTGAAGGGGTAAGAATCGCTTTCCGGAGGTTTTCGAGCAGACCGCACGCCGCGCACGACGTGCGGTCTGTCGCGAGATGCGCTAGATGAAACAAGATCATCCTTTCGACCGCCTTGATCTGCTTTTGGCCGGCACGCTCGGCCTCCTCTGCCTGGCGCTCTACATCCGCACGCTCGTCCCGTGGCTATTGCCGGGCGATAGCGGCGAATTTCAGGTGCTGCTCTATCAGGTGGGGATCGCCCACACGACCGGCTATCCGGTCTACATCCTTCTGGGCAAGCTCTTCATCGCCCTCGTGCCGTTCGGCGACGTGGCCTACCGCGCGAACCTCTTCTCGGCGTTCATGGCCGCGGCGACCGTGGCGCTCGTCTACGCGGCGGGCCGGCTGGCGGCCGGCAGCCGGTGGGCCGGCCTTTGCGCGGGGCTGGCGCTGGCCGTCTCCTACACCTTCTGGTCGCAGGCGCTGATCGCCGAGGTGTATACTCCGGCCGCGGCGTTCCTGGCCGCGGTGCTCGTCGCATTGCTGGCGTGGGAGCGCACGGGCCGGTCCGTCTGGCTCTTTGTCGCAGGACTGGTCGGCGGGTCAGGATTGGGCGTGCACGCGAGCGTCGGCGTCTTTGCGCCGGCCGTCGCCCTCTACCTGGCGCTCCAGCGCTCTTTCTGGCGCGGTGCCTGGAAGCCTGCCGTGGCCGGCGCGCTGGCCGGCGTGGTTCTCTACGGCCTGGCTTTCCTGGCCGTAGACCTGCATGCGCCGCCGGCCAATATCTTCAACGCGGCGTATGGCCCGGCGCGCTCGGCCTGGGGGCTGAGCGCGGCCGATCTGCAGAATCCCCTTCGTCGCATTCTCTTCATCGGCACGGGGCGCCAGTGGCGCACGGCGTTGTATCCCGATCCGCCGGGCATGGCCCGCAAGATCGGCGAGTATGTCCAGAAGTTTCCGCGCGAGTTTTCCGCGCTGGCCGTGTTGCTGGCGGCCGCGGGCTTCCTGGTGCTTGTCCGCCGCGCGCCGCGGCCGGCGGCCCTGATCGGCGCGGGGTTGTTCTTCTTCTGGGCTTTCTACTTCAACTATCACGTCGGCGACATCTACGTGTTCTATATCCCGGGCTATATGCTGATGGCGGTGCTGGTCGGCGTGGGCCTATCCGGTGTGGAGCGGTGGCCGGCGGCCGGCCGCCGGCCACCGCTGAGGATCGTTCGGCCGCTCCTGCTTGGCGCGTTGGTGATCGCGGCGCTTTACCCTGTCGTCTCACCGCATTGGTCGGCCGTGGTCAAGGGAGAAGCGCCCTTCCTGCGGGCGCGGGAGTATCCGGCCAATCCCACCACGGCCTATCTGCGGGCCGAGATGGCCGGCGTGGTGAAGGAGCTGGAGCGGGATGCGATCGTCTTCGTGGATTGGGGCCGGCTCTATCCGCTCTACTACGCTGCGCAGATAGACGCCGATCGCTTCGATCTGCAGTTCATCGAGGCCAGGCCGCGCAACGAGACGGGCCGGCTCGCCGATTCGACGGTGGAGTTCGTGGCCGGCCAGGTCGAACGGCGGCCGGTCTATTTCGCGGATCGGCTCCCGGAGCTGGAGCGCGCCGGCTTCGCGTTTCGGCCGGTCACCAAGGGGTCATTGCGGTTGCTGCGGGTGGAGCGGAGATAGCGCGATCGGAAAGGCGAGCCGTCCACAACGCAAAGGCGAATGCACGAATCTCGGCCGGCGTGATTCGTGCATTCGTGTCTCTATTCGTGGATGACCCCCGGTGCGTCGGGCGCCGGACGGCCGGGCAACCAGCGCGCCCGCGCCAGGGTCAGCGCGCTGACGTGCGCCGCACCGGCCGCCCGCAACGCAGCCGCGCACGCCTCCAGGGTCGAGCCGGTCGTGCAGACATCGTCCACCAGCACGATCTGCCGGCCATTGGCCGGGCCGCGACAGGCGAACGCGTCGCGCACGTTCTCGCGGCGCTGCGCGGCGTTCAGCAACGCCTGTTGTTGCGTGGCCTTGTGACGGATCACCAGCTTCTCGTCGAGGGGGACGCCTACCGAGCGGCTCAACGCGCGGGCCAGGAGCGCGGACTGGTTGTAGCCGCGCTCGGCCTGGCGTCGGGCGTGCAACGGCACGGGCACGATGCAGTCGGCCGTCATGTCGGCCCCTTGCCAGGCATCCACCAGATAGGCGGCCAGCGGCGCGGCCAACGCCCGGCCGTTGTTGTATTTGAGCTCGTGGATGGCGGCGCGGATCGGCCCGGCAAACACGACCGCCGAGACGATCCGGTCCAGGTGGCTCGCGCTTTGCCGACAGGAATTGCACAGTTCGGCCCGTTCGGTCGGCCGGCCACAGCGGGGACACACGGGCCCCGTAATCGGCTCCACCTGAGACCGGCATGCGTCGCAAAACAGCTCGCCGAGGCGACCGCAGCCCGGACAGCGCGGAGGGAAGATCAGGTCGAGCACTGCGTTGCCGGCGCGGCGCAACGCCTCCTCAAAGCGGCCGGCCGACACAGATGGCAGATTCATGGCGAGAATGCTGCTTTTGCGACCAAACTGAAAATGAGCGACGCTTACGTGCCGGGCACTCTGCAAGATGCCGGGCACGTGACAGCTATTTGACAGCTATTTTCAGGTTAGTTGAGCGGCCGCCTAACGCCCCGGGAAGAGTCCTTGCAGCGTGTTGACGACCCACAGGCGCAGGTCGTCCCCCACGATCAGCAGGATCGCGATCACGATGATGGCGATCAGCACCACGATCAACGCCAGCTCGATCAAGCTGGCACTGGACCCCTGGTTATGCATGGATCACCTGCTCCTGTCTCTCAGCCGACGATAGCTCAGCCGCAACACGGTGAAGGCCGCTTTGAGGATCTCGCGCTGCGAGATCTTGGAACGGCCGAGCCGTCGGTCTACGAAGATGATCGGCACCTCGCCGATGTTGAAGCCTGCGCGCTGACACCGAAAGAGCATCTCGATCAGATAGGAATAGCCGTCGGCGCGGATGGTGGCGGGGTTGATGGCCTCCAGCACCGCGCGGCGATAGCAGCGAAACCCGGCCGTGCAATCGCGCGCCTTCAGCCCCAACACGCGATGCGCGATCATGTTGGCCCCCCGGCTCAACGCGCGACGCCGCGCGCCCCAATCGCGCACGCCCCCGCCCGGCACATAGCGCGACCCGATCACCAGATCGAAACGCCGGCTGGCCTCCAGCAAGGCCGGAATATAGCGCGGGTCGTGCGAGAAGTCGGCATCCATCGTCAAGATCAGCTCGGCCCCCTGGGCCAATGCCGCCTGAAAGCCGGCCGTATAGGCCGTGCCCAGGCCCAGCTTGCCCGGCCGATGGATCACCTGGACCGTGGAACTGGCCGACGCCAACGCGTCGGCCACCGCGCCCGTGCCATCGGGCGAGCTGTCGTCCACGATCAAGATATGGAGCGGATCAGGCAATGCCTGGAGAGCAGAGACGATCCGTGGCAGGTTCTCGCGTTCGTTGTAGGTTGGCAGCACCAGGAAAGCCCTGGGTTGGTCTGGCATGCGTTCGCTGATCTCCGTATCGAGCTCGCTGCGACGGCCGTCGCAGCGATGAAGCGATCGGAATTCTAACACACAATGGCACAGCGAACAAAGTACCGCGCGGCCTTCGTTTATCCGTTGCCCTCCGCTGCCGGTTGTTCTCCTCGCGCGCCTTGCGCCCTGCGCCACGCCTCGTATTCCTCTTGCGCTTCGGCCGAGAGCGGATAGTATTTACGCAGGTGACCCCCCTGGCTCAGGCGCAGGCGGGTAAATTCCTCCCAGTCGCGATGCTCGCTGGCGCGCTTGAGCAGCTCGGGCGCCAGCTTGATCGGCACCACCACCGCGCCGTCGTCGTCGGCGATGATGATGTCGCCCGGCATCACCAGCACGCCGCCGCACGCGATCGGCACGTTGACCGCGAAGGGAAAGATGTTGGTCTGGGTATGGTAGTTGGGCGTGACCCCGCGCAACCAGAGCGGCAGGTCGAGGTGCTTGACGTGCGTGTAATCGCGGATGCAGCCGTCAACCACGACGCCGGCTCCTCCGCGGCCCTTGAAGAAGGTGAGCATCATCTCGCCGAAGATGCCGCTGGACATGTCGCCGCGCGCATCTACCACCACGATATCCCCCGGCTGGGTGTGGTAGAGGACGTGGCGGTGGAGTTGCGTCTCTGGGTCCACGTATTCGCCTTCGGGGTAGATGTCTTCCCGCTTGGGCATGCATTGCAGCGTCAGGGCCGGGCCGACGACCGACTTCCCCGGCGTCCAGGCGACCGGCCCCAGGATGTGCGGATTGCGGATGCCCAGCCGATGTAGCTCGCCGCTGGCAGTGGCGCTGCCGATGCGCGATAGGCCTTCGATCAGTTCTTTCGGCGGACGGACGATGTCGGGTGTAGTGATCATGGCGCAATCTCCTGCTGATAATGTAGGGCCGAATTCATTCGGCCCTCCCTCGACGAGCGAGATGTTACACCAATTCAGCGTTTTTGTCGAACTGTAGTAAAATGTTGAACGGTCTCTATGGAACCAGGTTTCTTCGAACGCGTCTATCGTCTTGTCCGCCAGATCCCGGCCGGCAAGGTCGCCAGCTATGGCCAGATCGCCGCGCTGTTGGGCCATCCGCAGGCCGCGCGCACGGTCGGCTGGGCGCTGAGCGCGCTGCGGGGCGACCAGGCCGCCGCGGTGCCCTGGCAGCGCGTCATCAACAGCGCCGGCCGCATCAGCATCTCGCGCGTCGATCTGAGCGCCGACCTCCAGCGCGCGCTGCTGGAAGCCGAAGGGGTGGAGTTCGACGCGCGCGGCCATGTAGACCTGCGCCGCTTCGGCTGGGAAGGTCTGACGTGGGAGGAATTGGAGGCGTTAGGGGAACGTGAAACGTGAAACGTCAAAGCAATTCTTCGCGTTTCACGTTTTACGTTTGACGTTTCACGCGCAACTTGCCAAAATCGAACATTTGATCTATCATGCGTCAAGATTCCAGTGGCGGAGGGGCTTTTCATGCGTGAAATCACCGTCGCGCTGGCGCAGATGGCGCCGGTGCTGAACGACAACGAAGAGAATCTGCGTCGCATGGCCGCGACGATCCAGCGCATCTGCAGCGAGCAGCCGACGAACCTGATCGTCTTTCCCGAGCTGGCGCTGTCGGGTTATGAGTGCGGCCTGAACTTCACCCGCCTGGCCGAACGCGTGCCGGGCCATGCCGTGTCGTATCTGGCCGGCAAGGCCGCCGAGTTCAGCGTGCACATCGCGTTCGGGATGCCGGCCAAGGAGCGGGTCGAGAGCATCCTGTTCAACGCGGCCGTGCTGATCGGCCCCGACGGCGAGCTGATCGGCGACTACCGCAAGCTGCACCTGCGCGGGGAGGAGAAGCTGGCCTTCCGGCCGGGCTATCGTATGCCGGTCTTCGAGACCGAGTTCGGCAACGTCGGGCTCCTGATCGGCTGGGACCTGGCGTTCCCGGAGGTGGCGCGCAGCCTGACGCTCGACGGCGCGGAGCTGATCGTGGCGTGCGCGGCGTGGGAGGCGGCCTACATGGACGAGTGGCGCGCCTATACCATCGCGCGGGCCTGTGAAAACGCGGTCTACCTGGCGGCTGCCAACCGCGTGGGCCAGGAGCCCAGCTACACCTTCGGGGGCGAGTCCGTGCTGGTCGGCCCGCGCGGGCAGGTCCACACCGCGCTGGATGAAGCGATCGAAGGCTATGCCGTGGCGACCATAGACCTGGACGAGATCCGGCGAGCCCGCGAAGAGCAACAGATCCTACAGGCGCGCCAGCCGGCCGCCTATCGCGCGCTGGTACGCAAGTATTGAGGCCGCGCCGACGCCGTCGAGGTCGGCCTTGCGGCGGACCGCGGCAGATCATTCCCTCATGGAGGTCTTTGCATGTCCCCTGTAGACTTGCGCAGCGACACCATCACCAAACCCACCCCCGCCATGCGCCGCGCCATGGCCGAGGCCGAGGTGGGCGACGACGTCTTCGGCGAAGACCCGACCGTGCGGCGGCTGGAGGAGATGGCCGCGGAGCGCATGGGCAAGGAAGCGGGCCTCTTCGTCGCCTCGGGCACCATGGGCAATCTGGTCAGCTTGCTGGCCCAGTGCGGCCGCGGAGACGAGGTCATCCTGGGCGATCAGGCTCACACCTACATGTACGAGCAGGGCGGGATCGCCGCGTTGGGCGGCATCCACCCGCGCGTGCTCAAGAATCGGCCCGACGGCACGCTCGACCCGGCCGAGATCGTCGCGGCGATCCGTGATCCCAACAACCCGCACTTCCCGCGCACGAAGCTGATCGCCCTGGAAAACACGCATAATCGTTGCGGCGGCGCGCCCCTCACGGTCGAGTATATGCGGACGGTCGGCGCGCTGGCGCGCACGCACGGCCTGCTCCTCCACGTAGACGGCGCGCGCATCTTCAACGCCGCGGTCGCCCTGGGGGTGGAGGCGCGGGAGCTGGTGGCCGATGCCAGCTCGGTCACCTTCTGCTTGAGCAAAGGGTTGGCCGCGCCGGTCGGATCGGTGGTGTGCGGAAGCCGGGCGTTCATCGCCGAGGCGCGGCGCGCCCGCAAAGTGGTGGGCGGCGGGATGCGCCAGGCCGGCGTGATCGCCGCCGCGGGCATTGTCGCGCTGGAGCAGATGGTGGAGCGCCTGGCCGAGGATCATGCCAACGCGGCCGCGCTCGCCGCCGGCCTGGCCGAATTGCCCGGCATCCAGGTGGAAGAGGTGCCGGTGCGCACCAACATCGTCTATTTCAACGTGACCCGGCCCGACCTGACCGCGGCCGGGCTCGCGGCGCGGCTGGCCGAGCACGGCGTGCGCGTGTTGCCGGTCGGACCGCAGCGCATTCGCGCCGTGACCAACTATCATGTCACGGCCGACGACATCCGTTCGGCGTTAGCTGCCTTCCGGGCAGTCCTTGCGTAATGCAGAGTTGATACCGCTTCCGATCTGGAGAAAAAACATGGAACGTCGGCAGGGTTGCCTGGAAGGCTTGTTGGAGCTGTTTCTGCTCAACGTGGTGTTCGACTGGCTTCAGCGGCGCTTTGGCTTCGGCCGCGGCTGTTCGTGCAGCGGGTGCGGGTGTGGCCTGCTCCTGGTGATCATCTTCATCATCCTGTTCGTGGCCACCTGTACGGGCACCGACTGGACGCGGCTATGGTAGACGCGTGAACGCCCAGCCGAAGCCGTTTCCTCCAGTTGCTCATGCACCGGTCGGCGCACAACGCGCGCTGAAAATGGGCGGCGCTTACGTGCCAGGCATCTTGCAGAGTGCCTGGCACGTGACGGCGATTTTCAGGTTAGCGTTCATCCGATCGTGACGTGCACCTTGTGCCATCCGCTGGCGCCGTCGGGATGCGGAGGCGCCGGCTGCGGCGTCTGCTCTTCGCCGTTCCCGTCCACCGCGCGCACCGCGATCGTGTGGTCGCCCGGCGGCGGATTGTGCCAGTCGTAGCGCCAGCGCACCCACGTCAGATGGCTGAGCGGCCGGTCGAGGACGGCCGGCCGAAACTCGCCGCCGTCTATCTGCACCTCGACCGCCTGGATGCCCCGCCAGCCGGCGAACGCGATGCCGCCGATCCGGGCGACGCCGTCCTGGACACGAATGGCGCCGGCGCCGTCAATCACCGATGTGGTCTTTACGATCGCCTCTTTGTCCCAGCCCAGCCGCACCCAGTAGCCGGTGTGCGGCTCGGCGACCAGCTCCAGACGGGTCAACCACTTCGGCCCTTTCATCCCGTAGTGGTTGGGGTTGTAGACGCGCAGCGGATAGCCGTGTTCGGGTTGCAGGATGCGGCCGTCCATGCCGTAGACCAGCAGGGTGTCTTCGTGCATGGCCTTGTCGAACGGCATGGATTCGCTGTAGCGATCGGCCGCGTACATGACCACTTCGGCCACGTCGCCCTGCGGCCGCGCCAGCCGCAGCACATCGGCCATGCGCGCCGCGCTGAAGAGGGTGGTGCCGATCAGCCGGCCGCCGACTTCGTTTGAGATGCATTCCAGCGTGCCGTAGATGTCCACGCGCGGCAGCGCCAGCAGCTCCTCAAACGTGAGCGCCAGAGGCCGTTCTACCAGCCCCTTCACTTCCAGCCGCCAGCGGGCCAGATCAATGCGCGGATACTCTGCGCCGATGTTGACGACAAAGAAATCGAGCAGGGGGGTGATGTTCGGCCGCGTGCGGGCCGCGGGCACGAAGTCCGATGGCGCCGGCCCCGGCGTCGCCGCGGGCGGGGCAAGGACGGGCGTCGAGGAGGCCGGCGCGGCCGCGGTGGAGGTGGACGCAGGGGACGCTGGCGTCGCGGCGGCCGCGGCCAGGTCGGCGGTGGCCGGCGTTGCCGTCAACGACGGAGACGCGGCCGGAAGATCGGCCAGGGGCGCGGCCGGCGGCATCGGCCGCCAGCGCCGCCCCAACCCAAAGCCGCCGGCCGCCAGGCCGAGGGCCGCAGTTGCAAAGCCGACCATAAACCGGCGGCGGGGCATTGTCGCTTTCGACGGATCGGCAAGTGAGCCGCCTTCCCCGATCCGCTCCGTGGCCCAGACGACCGCCGACGCCCAGGCCGCGTAACTCGCCAGCAAAGCGGCCCACGGAGCCGGCCCCATCGGCAGGTCGGGGCCGACGGTCGTCCGCACCGCGGCGGTCAGGAGAAACGCGCCGGCCGCCAGCCCGGCCGCTCTGGCCCAGGCCGCCAGGCGCGTGCGCAAGGCGGCGGCCAGCGCGGTCAGGCCGCCGCCCGCCAGGATGACGATGAGCGCGCCGATCCAGCGCAGGATGGGCCGCGCCCATTCGCCCAGGCGCTCGATGCCGGCCGTGGCCACGGCGCCCGGCGCCAGCCGGATGATCAGGTCGGTGACGACGAAGGCCGGGAAGGGGACCTCCGGCACGATCTGGTGCGCGGCAAAGAGGCATCCGAGCAGGCCCGCGGTGGCGAGCGCTCCTATTCCGGCAGCGGTTGCATGCATTCCACGTGCGGACATCGCGCACCCGTTCAATCCGGCAACAGCAGCAATTGCCCCAGGTCGCGCGCCGAGCGCACGGCCTGGCCGTTGTGATGGTTGTTGAAATAGACCAGGGTGAGCGGCGCCGCGCGGTCGAGCTGGCGCAGCCTGGGCACCCACTCGCGCAGTTCGTCCAGGGAATAGGCATAGTCGTAACGTTGCCACGCTTCCTGATGGTCGTACCAGCGGGCCGCGTTGCGGCCGTGAAAGCGCACATACGCCACAGGCCCCGTGGCGACCGCGACCGGCGGCATCAGGCCCGGCAGGCGCGGCTCGTCCACGCTGCAGAAGCCCAGGTTCAGGCCGCGCAGAAGCTCGAAGGTGCTCTCGCGCACCCATGCCGCGTCGCGGAATTCGACCACCACGGGCAGGTCGGCCAGACCGTCGCGCAGCCGGCCCAGGTAAGCGCGATTCGCCGGATCGGGGTGAAACGAGTAGGGGAATTGCGCCAGTACGCAGGCCAGCCGTTGCGCCTCGACCAGCGGATGCACCGCGGCGACGAACGCGGCGAAGTCCGGCTGCTCGCGTTCATGGGTCAACCCCTGGAACGCCTTCACCGAGAAGAGGAAGTCGTCGGGCGTGCGGCGAATCCACCCTTCTACCGTGCGACGGTCGGGGAGACGGTAATAGGTCATGTTGATCTCGACGGTCGGGAATTCGGCCGCGTAGAACGCCAGATGTTCCCGCGCCGGCAGATGGGGGGGATAGACCGGCCCCACCCAATCGGGATAGGAGAAGCCCGAAGTACCGATCTTGATCATCTCTCCTCCGATCTTCGCCCTTACAAGATTCCGTGGTACAATGGCGCCGCATTGTGATTATACCGCAGGAGGGCTCGGATGCGAATTTATTTCTTGCGCCATGGCGAAGCGAGTTGGCCCGATTGGCGGGGCTCCGACTCGGAGCGCCCCCTCACCGAAAAGGGCATCAAAGAGATGGAGGTCGTGGCGGAGGGGATCGCCCGGCTGCGACCCGATGCGCTCGTGTTGACCAGTCCGTTGCGTCGCGCCGCGCAGACGGCGGAGATCCTCGGCCGGGCGCTGGCCGCGGCGGCCGCGGTGGAGCCGCGCTTGGCGCCCGGCTTCGACCTTCCCCAGTTGCGAGCCCTCATCGAACAGCACCCCGGCCGCGATCTGCTGCTGGTGGGGCACGAGCCCGATTTCTCGCACGTCATCGCCGCGTTGACCGGCGGCCGCGTCAGGATGGCGAAGGCCGGCTTTGCCTGTGTCGAGCTGTCTCCGGGGCCCGATCTGGTCGGCGAGCTGCAATGGCTGGTGCCGCCCAAGGTGTTCAAGGCCGCCTGATTGCAAGAGAGGGAGGTGGGGCGATGCAACTTCTGATCGCCATCGTGCAGGCCGAAGATGCCGATGTGCTCGGAGAGCAACTGATCAAGAAAGGGTTCCGCTTCACGCGGCTCAACTCGGTGGGCAGCTTCCTGGCGCGCGGCAACGCCACGATGCTGGTGGGCGTGGAGGACGACCAGGTGGAGTCGGTGCTGGAGGTCCTGCGCGCGACGTGCAAGACGCGGCAGGCGTTCCTGAACGCGCTGCCGCAGATCGAAGCGCCGCACGCTTCGCTGGCCGTGGTCATGCCGCTGGAGGTGACGATCGGCGGCGCGGTCGTCTTCATCGTGCCGGTGCGTCGGTTCGTGCGCCTGCGTGGGGGCTCGGCCCCGCCGGCCACCGACCGGACTTTCCCGTCGGCCTCGCGTCCCGTGCCCTCTCAAGTCGAGGGATCAGGAGAGCGGCCCGCCATGTCCGTGCTGATCGCCGTCTTGCAGAGCGAAGACGCCGGCGCCGTGGCCGACAAACTGATGGCGGCCGGCTATCGGGTCACGCGGCTGAACACGGCCGGCGGCTTCCTGCGCCGCGGCAACGTCACCCTGCTCGTCGGTGTGGAAGCCGAGAAGGTAGACGATGTGCTGGGGATCATTCAGGCGGGTTGCCGGCCGCGCGAGGCGGCGCGGCCGGTGGAAAGCGGCATGCCCTCCTACGCCGCAACCGTCTTCGTCCTGGAAGCTACGCAATTTCTGCGAGTATAGGAGCCAGACCGTGACAGAGAGCATCGAACAGAACGTCAACACATTCTCACGTCCTTCGGCCCTGCGCATCACCGACATGCGCATCGCGAACATCGTCGGCGCGCCGTTCCGCAGCACGATCATCCGCATTGACACGAATCAGGGGATCTCGGGCTACGGCGAGGTGCGCGATGGCGCCTCGGCCAGCTATGCGCTGCTCCTCAAGAGCCGCATCCTGGGCGAAAACCCATGCAACGTGGACAAGATCTTCCGCAAGATCAAGCAGTTCGGGCATCACGCGCGCCAGGCCGGCGGGGTGGCGGCGGTCGAGATGGCACTGATGGACCTGGCCGGCAAGGCCTACGGCGTGCCGGCCTATCAACTGGCGGGCGGCAAGTTCCGCGACCGGATCCTCTGCTATTGCGACACGCCCACCGTGCCCGATGGCACGGAAATGGGCCGGCGGCTGAAGGAGCGGATGGCGGCCGGCTACAAATTCCTGAAGATGGACGTGGGGATCGGGCTGTTGCGCGATGTGCCGGCCGCGCTGAGCGCGCCGCCCGGCATGTTGGAGACGACGCACGTCCAACACCCCTTCACCGGCATTCAGGTGACGGCCAAGGGGGTCGAGCATCTGGCGGAGTATGTGGCGGCCGTGCGCGAGGTGATCGGCTACGAGGTGCCGCTGGCGGCCGACCATTTCGGCCACATCGGCCTGGAATCGTGCATCCGGATCGGCCAGGCGCTCGATCGCTTCACGCTCGCCTGGTACGAGGACATGTTGCCGTGGCAGTACACCGATCAGTATGTGGCGCTGGCGCGCGCGGTGCGCACGCCGCTCTGTACCGGCGAGGACATCTACCTGAAGGAGGGCTTCAAGCCGTTGCTCGAGGCGCGGGCCGTCTCGATCATCCATCCCGATCTGGCCACTTCGGGCGGCATCCTGGAGACCAAGAAGATCGGCGATCTGGCGCAGGAGCACGGCGTGGCGATGGCCATGCACATGGCGGCTTCGCCCATCGCGACCCTCGCCAGCGTCCATTGCGCCGCGGCCACCGAGAACTTCCTGGTGCTGGAGAACCACGCCTGGGATGTGCCCTGGTGGGACGATCTGGTGACGGGCCTGCCGAAGCCGCTGGTGCAGGATGGCTACATCGCCGTGCCCGAGACGCCCGGCCTGGGCTTCGACGGCATCAACGAGGAGCTCTTCCGGGCGCATCTCAATCCCGCCGCGCCGATCTTCTTCGACACGCCGACCGACGCGTGGGACAACGAGCGCTCGTGGGACCGCCTGTGGAGTTGACGCGCGAATGAGGGTTTTGCCGGACCGGGAAACCGTCCGGCAAAACCCGCTGCTTTGAGGTTAATAGAGGAACATCGGCTTGCCCAGCATATCGGTCACCTTGGGCCGATAGTGCTCTTTGTCGTACATCTCATCCACATCTACCCGCTTGATGCCCGAGATCACCGTGTTGAGCGGCACGTGCGTGTACTTGCCGTCGCGCAGCGCCACCATGCGCCCCGAACGCCCCTTGGAGATCAGGTCGGTGGCCAGATTGGCGTAAGCCAGGGCAACCATGCGATCGAGCGAGTCGGGTGCGCCGGAGCGCATCAGGTAGCCGAGCTGCTGGTAGATGTACTCCTCGCCCGTGATCCGCTTGAGATCCTCGCCCACCTGCGCGCCGATCCCGCCCAGCTTGCGGTGGCCATAGGCGTCCGGCTCGCCCCGTTCCATCGCGCTGCCGCCGATCGGCACCGCGCCCTCGGAGACCGCCAGGATCGCGTAGTTGCTCGGATTGGCGCGCTTGTCTTCCAGCAGCAGGCCGGCCAGGCGCTCGATGTCGTAGGGCACTTCGGGGATGACCGCGCGATCCACGTTGGCCAGATACGCGGAGAAGAGCGTCGTTTCGCCGGAATTGCGGCCGAACAGCTCGACGACCGCGATCCGCTCGTGGGAGCCGGTGGGGGTGCGCAGCGCGGTGATGAAGTCCACGCTGCGGGTGATGGCGGTGCTGAAGCCGATGCAATAATCCGTGCCGTAGACGTCGTTGTCCATCGTCTTGGGAATGCCGACGATCGGGATGCCTTCCTGGTGCAATCGGGCCGCGTAGCTCAACGTGTCGTCTCCGCCGATGGCGATCAGTCCGTCTATCTTCAGATATTCGAGCACGCGCAACACGTGCGGAGTGAGATCGGCGGTCGGTTCGGCGCCGGGTTCGGCCGGCGCGGCGAAGACGGCCGAATCCCGCAAGAAGGCCGGCAGCTCCCTGGCGCGCACGGCCGAGGGCTGGATGCGCGAGGTGTGCAGGAAGGTGCCGCCGGAGCGGTCTATCTTGCGCACCACGGCCTTGTTCAGGCGCATCACCCAGCGCCAGTCTTCCGAGGGATCGTCGGGGTTGATGTTGAGCGGCCCGGCCCAGCCGCGGCGGAACCCCAGCACCTCGTAGCCTTCGTCCACGGCCCGGTCTACCGCGGCCTTGATGCAGGGGTTCAAGCCCGGCACATCGCCGCCGCCGGTCAAAATGCCGAGCGTTCTGATGGGTGTCATGTCGGCCTCCTCAGGATCTCTTTGGTCTTGTCACAACTGTGCAAAGGGGATTATACCGGGCGCCGCAACGGAATGCAAGGTACGACTCGTTTGACTTCGCTGCCGATCTGGCCTACAATCTGCTCTGTTGCGGAAAGTCCTTGGGGTGCCATGTCTGCTCGAATCCGCTTTTCTCTGAGCCTCTGTGCTCTATGTTTGACCGTGCTGACGGCCGGATGTCGGCCCGCGGCCGGCGAGTTGACCGTCTCGGCCGCGGCCGATCTGACGTATGCCTTTCAGGAGATCGCGGCGCAGTTCGAGGCCGCGACCGGCCAACGGGTGGCCTTCAACTTCGGCTCGACCGGCCAGCTCGCCCAGCAGATCGAGCAGGGCGCGCCGGTGGACCTGTTCGCGGCGGCCAACATCAGCTTTGTGGAAGACCTGGCGGCCAGGGGGCTGGTGTTGCCCGATACGGTGCAACTCTACGCCCGCGGCCGCATCGTGCTGTGGACGCGCGCGGATAGCGGGTTGCGCCTGGAGCGGCCGGAAGACTTGCTTCGGCCCGAGGTGCGGCGCATCGCCATCGCCAATCCCGATCATGCGCCCTACGGCGTGGCCGCGCGCCAGGCACTCCAGACGGCCGGCGTGTGGGATGCGGTGCAACCCAAGCTCGTGTTGGGCGAGAATGTGCGCCAGACGCTGCAATACGCGGAGACGGGCAACGTGGACGTGGCGATCGTGGCGCTTTCCCTCAGCGTGCCCGCGGCCGCCGGGTCGGCCGTCGCGGGGCGCTGGACGTTGATCCCCCAGGAGCTGCACGCGCCGATCGATCAGGCGCTGGCGGTGGTGAAGGGCTCGCGCAGAGAGGCCGCCGCGCGCGCGTTCGCTGCGTTCATCAACGGGCCACAAGGTCGGCCCATCATGCGCAAATACGGCTTCATCCTGCCCGGCGAGGAGCCGATCCGCTAGCGGGGACGATCCGATGAGCTGGCATCCTCTCCTCCTCTCGCTTCAGGTCACCGCCGCGGCGACCGCGCTGATGCTGGCGGTCGGCTTGCCGCTGGCGCTGCTGCTGGCGCGGCGACGCTTTCGCGGGGCCACGTTGGTCGAGGCGCTGGTCAACCTGCCGCTGGTGTTGCCGCCCACGGTGGTGGGCTATTACCTGCTCCTGGCGTTGGGCCGCGGCAGTCCGGTCGTCGAGCTGCTCGGCTGGCGCGTGCTTTTCACGTGGGTGGCCGCGGCCATCGCCTCGGCCGTCGTGGGCTTGCCGCTGCTCGTGCAATCGGCGCGCGCGGCGATTGCAGGGGTGGACCCCGCGCTGGAGAACGCCGCGCGCACCCTGGGCTCGTCGGAGCCGGCGGTGTTGTGGCGGGTGACCCTGCCGCTGGCGCGCCGCGGCATCCTGGCCGGCCTGGTGCTGGCGGCCGCGCGGGCCCTGGGCGAGTTCGGCGCGACCTTGATGGTGGCCGGCAATATCCCCGGCCGCACGCAGACGCTGCCGCTGGCCATCTACGACGCGGTGCAAAACCGGGATTATGCCGCGGCCAATCGGATGGTGCTCCTGATGACGGCATTGGCGTTCCTCAGCCTGTGGGCGGTGCGGCAGTTCGAGCGCCCGCGGCGGCCCGCCTCGGCCCGCGTCTCTCCGGGCGAGGAGCAGAGACGGACATGACGACCTCCGGGCAGGAATCCGTGTCCCCGCGGCTGATGGCCGATTTCATGTTACAGCGCGAGGGCTTTCGGCTGCACGTCCAACTGGCGGTCGGCGTCGAGGTGCTGGTGCTGTTCGGGCCGTCGGGCTCGGGCAAGACGACCACCCTCAACGCAATCGCCGGGCTGATCACGCCGGAGCGCGGCCAGATCGTCCTGGATGGCCGCATCCTCTTTCGCCGGGACGGCGGCTCGCCGATCAACGTGCCGGCGCGGCAGCGGCGCATCGGCTACGTCTTTCAGCATTATGCGCTCTTTCCCCATTTGACCGCCCTGCAGAACGTGGCGTTTCCCCTGCGCGGCGCCGCCGGGCAGGCGCAGGCGCGCGCGTTGTTGGAGCGCATGAACCTGGCGCACCTGGCCGACCGTTATCCGCATGAGCTGTCGGGTGGCCAGCAGCAGCGGGTGGCCATCGCTCGCGCCCTGGCCGCGCGGCCGGCCGTGCTCCTGCTGGACGAGCCGTTCTCGGCCCTGGATGCCGGCATGCGGCAACATCTGCAAATCGAGCTGGCCGCCTGGCAACAGGAACTGGGCCTGGCGGTGATCTATGTTACCCATCGGCTGGAGGACGCGTTCGCGCTGGGACAGCGGCTGGCGGTGATGCGCGACGGCCGCGTGGAGCAGGTGGGCCCCATCGAGCAGGTGTTCCGCTATCCGGCCAGTGCGCAGGTGGCGCAGGCGATGGGCATCCCGAACATCTTCCGCGCCCGGGTAATCGCCGCCCGGGCCGATGGCCTGGTGCTGGACTGGGACGGCCTGGAGCTGATCGCCGGGCCGCAAGACATCGCAGCCGGCACGATCGTGACCGCTTATGTGCGGCCGGAAGATGTCAAGGTGCTCTATCCCGACCGGCCGCTGGTGGATGCCATCCGCTATAATCAGGCGGCCGGCCAGATCGTCGCCGGCCGCCTGGTGCCGGGCGGCCGCGTCCTGCGCGTCCGCCTGAGCAACGGCCACGAGATCGAGGTCCATCACGGTCCCTACACCTATGCCCGGCTCAACCTTCAGGTGGGGGATGTCGTGCAGCTTTCTTTGCGCCGCGAGGCGTTGGTGGTATTTGCCAGGTCATGAAAGAAATTTCCATGGCGTCGGGCGTTCGGGCGCCCTGCCGCGATCCTCAAATCCGATCGGAGCAACCATGAAGATCAACACCGTCAAACAGCGTCTGCTCGCCGGCCGGCCGGCGATCGGCATCGTGTCGAGCCTCGGCTCGGCCGTGGTGGCGGGCTTTCTGGCCCGCGCGGGATTCGACTTCGTGCTGGTGGACAATCAGCACGGCAACTGGGACGACACGACCTCGTTGCACGCGTTCCAGGCGATCACGCTGGAGGGAAGCGCGCCTTTTACGCGCGTGCGCAAAAACGATTTCTATGCCATCGGCCGCATGCTCGACCGCGGCGCGCTGGGGATCGTTGTGCCGATGGTCAACTCGGCCGCGGAGGCCGGAGCGGCCGCCTATGCTATGCGCTATCCGCCGGCCGGCGGCCGCTCCTACGGCTTCACGCTGGCGGAGTATCACGGGAGCGGCTACGGGAGCTGGATAGACGAGCAGGTCTACCTCGCCGTGCAGATCGAGACGGCCGAGGCCGTGGCGCGCGCCGAAGAGATCCTGGCCGTGGAGGGGGTGGACGGCTGTTGGATCGGCCCGACCGACCTGGCCGCATCGCTGGGCACGCAACGCGGCTCCGAACAGCATTCGGCCGCCATCCTGCGCGTGTTGGATGCCTGCCGGAAGGTCGGCAAGGTGCCGGGCATCCACACCTACAGCGTGGCCGAGGCGCGGCGTTGGCTGGAGGCCGGCTTCCGCTTCGTCACGATCGGCGCGGAGACCGGCCTGCTGCTGGAAGGGGGCCGGCAGGCGCGAGAAGGATTAGGGATTAGGGATTAGGAACTGGAGGGTGCGGGGGTAGGTGGCGCGAAAGGTGGTGCCGGTGGTGGGCGAGCTGTCAAAGGTGATCCTGCCGCCGAGATAGCGTTCGGTCAACAGCTTCATGCTATAGGTGCCCAGGCCGCGGCCCCGGCCCTTGGTCGAAAACGAGCGCTGGAACACCTGGAGCTGCACATCGCGCGGCATGGCCGTGGGGTTGTGCACCCAAAACTCGATCTCGTCCCCCTCCAGCCGATATCCGAGCGTGACCGTGCCGCCTGCCGGGGTGGCCTCCAGCGCGTTCTTCAGCATGTTGCCCAATACGCGGCGCAACAGGGTCGGATCGCTGACGATGATGGCCGGCCCAGGGGGCAGCGCAAGCTGGACGGCGCGGCCCTGCGCCACCTGGTGCTGGCGATAGCTTTCGACTAGCGTGCGCAGGAGCGCCTGCGCGTCGACGGCCTCCGGCTGGACGACCAGCTCGTGGTTCTCGGCGCTGAGCAGATCGCGCTGTGCTTTGATCTCTTCGATGAGCTGTTCGGTCATCGTGTTCAGCAGCTCGGGCAGGTCTTGCAGCTCCGAGGGCTTCATCTCCTGGATGATCTGGGCCGCGGTGCTGATCGCGCCGGCGATGTTGAGCACGTCGTGGAAGAAGATGCGCTCCAGGACTTGACGCCGCTTTTCGTCCCGGATGTCCTGGACGGTGAAGATCGTCAGCTCCTCGCCGTCCATTCGATAGGGCGTGGCCCACACGCGCAGATCGAGCGCATCGTTCGAGTCCCGCACCAGGATCCGGCATTCCTGCACGTCGGATTGGCCGCGCTGACTGGCCAGGATGGCGCGCACCGCGCCGCACGTGCTGCAGAAGGCCGTGGTGCCGCATCCTCCTTCGCGCTCAAAGGCGTGAACGCAATTCAGCGCTTCGCCGGGGCGCAAGCCGAGCAACTGCGTCATCTGGCGGCCGGTCAGGGTGAGGGCGCTCCGATTGGCAAAGACGATCTGGCGCTGCCGATTGAGCGCAATCACGATATCGGGCACGGCATCCAGGATCGCCTGCAGATCTGGACAGAGGGCCAGGAAGCGTTCGGCCTGCGCGGCCGTCTCCTCGGGTCGGGCGCGCCCGGCGGGCGCGAACTCCGTGGGCAAAGGTTCCGGCACAGTTGCAATCGAGTTATCGTTGCCTGGCGTCATGATCGTCATCTCCTTCGGAGGTTTCATTCTCGTGACTGATAGATCGGCCGCGCGGGGCGGCACCTTTCGCGCGTTGCGCCATCGCAACTATCGCCTCTGGTTCTTCGGCCAGGGCATCTCCCTCATCGGCACCTGGATGCAAACCATGGCCCAACAGTTGCTCGTCTACCGGCTCAGCGGTTCGGCCGCCGCGCTGGGGATGATCAACTTCATGGGCCTGATCCCCCTGTTGCCGCTGGCGCTGTGGGGCGGCTCCCTCTCCGACCGTTTGCCCAAGCGCACGGTAATCCTGGGCACGCAAACCGGCATGCTCCTCCAGGCGCTGCTCCTGGCCGGGCTCACGCTCAGCGGCGCCGTGCGCGTGTGGCACGTCTACGCGCTGGCGTTTCTCCTCGGCGCGTTGCAGGCCGTGGATCTGCCGGCCCGCCAGGCCTTCACGGTGGACATGGTCGAGGGCAAGGAGGACCTGACCAACGCCATCGGCCTGAACTCGGCGCTCTTCAACGGCGCCCGCGCACTCGGCCCGGCCCTCTCCGGCCTGGTCGTGGCCGCCACGGGCGAAGGACTGGCGTTCCTGATCAACGCGCTCACCTTCGTCGCGGTGATCGGCAGCCTGCTGCTGATGCGCAACCTGCCGCGCTCATCGGCGCCGGCCACCGTGGGCCTGGCCCGCCACATGGCCGAGGGGATCGGCTATGTGGCCAGACAACAGACGCTCCTGGTGCTGATGAGCCTGGTGGCGGTCAGCTCTTTCCTCTCCATGCCCTACAGCACGCTGATGCCCGTCTTCGCCAACGACGTGCTGCGCCAGAGCGCCGGGCCCGTCGTGCAGATGTTGTGCTATGGCCCCTGGCCGTTCCTGCGCTGTCAGACGCCCGAGGCGCTGCCGCTGGGCATGCTCTTGACGATGGTGGGCATCGGCGCGCTGATCGGCGCGCTGATCATCGCCTCGCTCCCCGATAACGCTCGGCGGGGCCGCATCTTGACCGCCGGCAATCTGATCTTTCCGGCCGCGCTGATCGTCTTCTCGCTCTCGCGGTCGTTCGTGCTGTCTCTGGCATGTCTGGCAGTGGTGGGCTTCAGCTTCGTCTCGCAAAACGCGCTGGCGAACACCCTCATCCAGGTCTCCACCCCCGATTCGATGCGCGGCCGCGTGATGAGCCTCTATTCGCTCACCACCCAGAGCATGATGCGGCTGGGCGGCCTGCAAGCCGGCATCGTGGCCGACCGCATCGGCGCGCCGCTGGCGATCGGCCTGGGCGCAACGCTCTCGCTGGCCTACGGCGCGTTCGTCGCGGTCCGTTTCCCGCGCGTTCGGCAGATGCGCTGATCCCAACCCGCAAATCTCGCTTCATGTGCCAGGCACCCCCCTCAGGTGCCTGGCACGTGAGACACGCCCATCTGCGTTCACACCCGCGGCCCGATGACGTTGATCGCGAACTCCTTCGCGCCCCACACCTCGGCGGCCGTCTGCTTGCCGTTGGCCACCGCG
>Ga0209162_1001151_pt1 | contig 26959 bp, 21 predicted proteins | sample YNPNPMetaG_FD_187121 | JGI IMG/M metagenome (GOLD analysis project Ga0209162, IMG submission 187121) | Anoxygenic and chlorotrophic microbial mat microbial communities from Yellowstone National Park, USA - YNP NP MetaG (SPAdes) (version 2) ...
CTAGTGGGCACCCTCTATTACCGTTTTACGCAGCACAGGAATATAGCGCACGGCTGCAGAATAGAACAGGACAGCAGCGCAGATGGCAGCGATGGTGATCCCCCATTCCATCCAGTAGGGCATGTAGCTATACTCAGATGGCGCGGCCAGGGCAAACCAGGCGATGGAGAGGCGGTTGATAGCGATGCCCAGCACCACACCCACTGTGGCAACGATCAGCGCTGCCTGGCTGGAGCGGGCGCGAGAAGCGAAGATGATCAGCGGCACAATCACCCCCACGACCATCTCCGCGATGAACAGGAGACTGAAGCGCCCACTGCCGAAGATCAGCCCCAGCTCGCCTGAGACCAGCAGATCACCCAGCTTCAGGATCAGATAGATCACCTGGATGACGATGATCACCCTGATCAACCCCTGCAGCAGCTTCATCGGCGCCTCCTGACCCATCGCGCGCCAGGTGACAATGCCCAGGAAGACGGCCACAGAGAAACCGGTGAACAGCGCCGAGGTCAGGAACAAGAGGGGCAACAGTGGTGTCCACCACAGCGGATGCAGCCGCAGCCGCAGGATAACGAAAACGGCCCCCAGCGAACTCTGATGTACCGTGGAGAGCAACACGCCCACAGCAGCGACCAGCACGATCAGGCGCTTGAGCCAGGTTATCACTACGGCGTCGCTGTGCTCAAACACGACGCTCAGCATCTCCAGAACGAGTACGCCGAAGTACAGAGTGATGGAGATGGCGACCTCGAACATAAACGAGTGGAGATTCCAGCGCCAGGGCATCAGCACGCTATAGAACTGGTCCCAGCGCCCGATGTCCATGATCAGCACCAGGATGACCATCAGGTAGCCCAGGAAGCCGGCCAGGACGGTAAGACGCGACAACCCGTGGTACTTCTCCTGATTAAAGATGTGGACCACGGCGGCCATGGTGAAGGCGACAGCGGAGAAGGGAATGGTGAAGACATCAAAGGCGATCCACATGCCCCACGGGTAACCGCTGTTAAGGTTGGTGGTAGGCCCCAGGCCACGCACCAGGCGGATGACACCCAGCACAACGCCTGCAGCGGCAATAGCCGCCAGGATCACGTAAGTGACAGGGACGGTGACTTTTTCTTTAGTTACGGCACTCATCGCTATTTCTCCTTTGCACGCTCCTGCATTCCTTCAGCCCGACGTTTGGTGAGCCAGTATATCCCGCCCAGCAGAGCCGCCACACCGAGCAACATACTCGGCGTGCCGTAAGTGGCGATAGCCTCGCTGAGTTCAGGGATAGGCTCCTCGTCCAGCTCAGGGAAGCCGAGTGCCGTGAAAGGCACCGGGGAGATATACAGCCATGATGTGCCGCCCGCCTCCTTTTCACCGTAGATGTGGTTCACGTACTTATCCGGACGGGCGGCAATACGTTTTCTGGCTTCAGCGAGCAACTCGTCGCGCTCGCCATAAGTCAGCGCATCGGTTGGGCACGCTTTGACACATGCTGGCTCCAGCCCCGCACTTTGCCTATCAGCGCAGAAGGTGCACTTTTTGATCGGTGGCAGGACCTCGTCCCAGTTGATGCGGGGGACGTGGAAGGGACAGGCGAGCATACAGTAGCGGCAACCGATGCAGTTCTGGGCTTTGTAGACAACCGGGCCACTGCTCAGTTTTTGCAAAGCGCTGACCGGACAGGCCGAGACACATGCCGGGTGCTCGCAGTGCATACACTGTCGCTTGGTGAAGACCCAGTGCAACTGACCGCTTTCGTCCTCCACCTCTGTGAACCGGATCAGGCTCCAGGTATCGCCGGTGAAATCCGGTGGGTTGTCATAGCAGCCCAGACAAATAGTTGTGAGATCGCCCGGGTTGTCGTTCCAGGCCTTGCAGGCCACCTGGCAGGCCCGACATCCCATGCAGCGAACCAGGTCCACAAGCACTGCCTTGCTCATCACGCGCCTCCTTTCTTAACCCGGACCAGGAAGGCCTTATATTCAGGGATCATTGTGTTGGCGTCGCCCACATGCGGGGTAAGCTGATTGGCGCTGTCGCCTGTGCACAGACCCGCGAAACCCCAGTGCCACGGCAAACCGATCTGGTGCACGACTTTGCCCGCGATCAGCATCGGCTTGAAGCGTTTGGTGACAATGGCCGTCCCCTGGACACTGCCACGTATAGATTCCACGGTGACCAACTCGCCGGTCTTGATGCCCAACTCCTCCGCCAGCTCCTCACTCATTTCCACAAACATCTGCGGCATCAATTCGACCAGCCAGGGGAGGTTACGGGTCATCTGCCCGGCCTGCCAGTGTTCCGTCACCCGGAATGTGGTGCAGACAATGGGGTATTCGTCTGGGTTAGCGATCTCCTCGGGCCGCCAGACTTTGATGGTCGGGTTATTCTGCGTGCCGGATAGCAGGTTGCGGACCGGGCTTTCCACCGGTTCATAGTGCTCCGGGAACGGACCATCCACCAGCCCGGGCCCGAAGATATGGGCCATCCCCGTCGCTTTCATGATAAATGGGTAACGTGTGCCCTCCATATTCATCGGAGGCCACCCGCCGTCAGGCACGTCGCCGACCCAGCCTCCCTTGCCCTCGTTCGCTGCCGGATCCCACCTGATCACAAAGTGTTCAGCATCCCACGGCTTCCCCTCCAGGTCCACCGAAGCCCGGTTGTAGATGATGCGCCGGTTCATAGGCCAGCACCAGCTCCACTTCGAGTAAAGCCCTATCCCGGCAGGATGATAGTCGGTGTTATCGCGTGACTGCTGCTTGTTCCCGTCCTTATCGGTATAGGAGTTGGTGTAAATCCAGCATGCCGACGAGGTGGAGCCGTTATCCTTAAGGTGGGCAAATGTGGTAATAAGCTGGCCTTTCTCATACTGGACTGACCCGTCCTCGTTGAGGATTTGTGTCTCAGCCCAGCCGTTGATCTCGCGGGAGACCAGATCAACCAGGCTGGTGGCCCCGCGCGGGAGTGGACTGGCATCGTACCAGTTCTTCCAGCGCAGTTTCGTGACGGCATCGGCCACCGGGCCGCCTTCCTTTTCGTAGAGTTCGATGATCCTGAGCATCAACTCCACAACGATCTCAAGGTCAGGGCGGGCCTCACCAACGGGCTCCAATGCCTTCCAACGCCACTGGCTCCAGCGTCCGCTATTGGTGATGCTCCCTTCTTTCTCAAACGAAGCGGCTGCCGGCAGGACAAAGACCTCGGTCTTTACTGAGGCCGGGTCTATTCCAGGCTCCTGCCAGAACAGGCAGGTCTCCGTCTCCCACAGGTCCACGCTGACCAGCCAGTCCAGGTTATGAAGTGCCCGGCGCTCGAGGAAGGAGTTGGGCCCCCCTACAGCCGGGTTCTGTCCCCAGCAGAACAACCCTTTGATATTACCCGCAGCCATAGCCTCGAAGAGGGCGATGTGGGAGTAGTTGGTGCCGGGATTGAGTTTGGGCAGCCAGCTATAGCCGAAGTCGTTGTCGGGCGTCGCGTTATCACCATACCAGCTTTTGAGCAGGCTGACGAAGTACTTGGGGTAGTTCAGCCACCAGCTCGCACTCTTCGGATCGGAGGTGGCATAGACGGCCAGTCTGGCTTTCAGGTGATCCTGCAACGTGGCCTGATCAGCCGTGGGAGGGCTGAGATAGCCGGGCAGGGTGTGGAAAAGCAAACCATGATCGGTTGACCCCTGGACATTGCTCTCGCCGCGCAGGGCGTTGACACCTCCGCCCGCCACGCCGATATTACCAAGCAGCAACTGGAGAATGGAATAGGCACGGATGTTTTGTGTGCCATAGGTATGTTGTGTCGTCCCCATCGCGTACAGGATGGTGCCGCTCTTGCCCACCGCTCCCGTGCTGGCATAGGCTTCGCAGGCCTTCAGGTAAGCAGCCTTATCCGCCCCGGTGATGCTGCAAACAGTGTCCACGTCGTAGCGGGCAAAGTGCTTTTTGAGCAGTTGAAAGACGCAGTTAGGGTCCTTGAGCGTCGGGTCTCGCCGTGGTATGCCGTTCTCGTCCGTCTGCCACTTCCAGGTGCTCTTGTCGTACTTGCCAAAGGCAGGGTTCTGGTCGCTGGGCTGGAAGCCGGAGAACTTGCCGTCCAGTTCGGCAGCCGTCTTGAACGCCGGATCGATCAGGAAGCTCGCGTTGGTATATTCGAGCAGGTAAGTCATGTTGTACTTTTCGGGATGGGCTTCCATGTCGTCCAGCACCCACTTGATCATGCCGCCGATAAAGGCAATGTCCGTGCCGGAACGCATACGGACGTAAATGTCGGCCTTGGCGGACGAGCGCGTGAAGCGCGGATCCACACTGATCAGCGTCGCACCGTTCTCCTCGATCGCTTTGGTCACCCATTTGAAAGCCATCGGGTGGTTTTCGGCAGCATTGCTACCGATGATCATGATGCAATCGCTGTTCTTGATATCCGTCCACGGATTGGTCATTGCTCCTCTACCGAACGACTCTGCCAGAGCCGCAACAGTAGGGGAGTGTCATATGCGGGCCTGGTGCTCTATATAGACCAGCCCCAAAGAGCGCATCGCCTTACTGATCAGTGCACACTCTTCGTTGTCCAGCGCTGCACCGCCCAGGCTGGCGATAGCTTCCAGCCGGTTAACGGTGCGGCCCTCACTGTCGGTTTCGATAAAGTACCGATCTCGAGTGTCCTTGACCAGCCTGGCGATACGATCCAATGCCCAGTCCCAGTCTTTCTCCTCCCACACGGAGGAACCAGGAGCACGATATCTGACCTTCTGCAAGCGCTTAGGATTGGTTTTTCCGTCAACTGTGTTGATCTGTGCCAGCGCCATGCCCTTGCTGCACAGGGAGCCCTGATTGGTGGGGTTATCGGGGTCGCCCTCGATATTGAGCACCCGGTCACTCGCCGTTGCTACAATGGCGCCACAGCCGACGCCGCAGAAGCAGCATATGGTGGGCGTCTCACCAACGGGCTTGTGCAAAGGGAAGCTGGCTGCGAGTGCGGCCTTCGACAGGCCGGCGGGAAGCATTATGCCGCCAGCCGCGGCCACTGAGAGCTTCAAGAAATCCCTTCGACTGAGTTCCATACCGACAACCTCCTTAGATGTAATGTCAGGTTTAACTTTCTGGTGACTGGTGACTCAATAGCGTCGCTTCACCTCCTTAAGAAATAAAAAGACCTGCTATCCCATCAGAACGGATGGGATAACAGGTGTGCTTCTGGACCTTCGTTTGCAGTGTTGATAGCAATGTCATCATCAACAGTACTGCAACCAGCAAGACTAAGTGCCTATCCTGAAAACGTAACCGACGCATCCCTATGCGTCGGTATAAGCGGCATAGGGATGCCGCCTGTACGGTTTTTCGGATAAGGCTCTAAAGGTATGTGACCGCCGACAGCCACATATGCGCCCACAAGGAGGCCTTCAGTGCCCGGAATTACGGCATATGACAAAATCAGGTAGAGCGGGCAGGCACAAAGTGTGCTCAACGTCGGCTGCCAGTTATGCTACCCCCAATGCATGCCCGTCCGTTCTCCGCTGCCGAAATTATATTGGATAGGGGTGAAAAGTCAAGTCTCCTTTTTTCCCTGCGGCACGCAGGACAACTGCGAGCGGTTCTCCCATAACCGATGTCGTCACGACCGGCCATAGTGAGCTCTCGCCCCCTTCTGTGCTGCACGGTCAAACCCGCACCTGTAGCCCGTCGAATTGTTTATTTTTATGGAAGGTGCTCCAATATCTGCGCTATGCCCGGACGATCACCGGGGTTGCTCCCGATGTAGCTCCACAAAATGTCGCCATTTGTGTCAATTACGAACACAGACGGTGCCGCCAGCCCATCATTAAGCAGGTTGTATACCCCATATGCTTCGGCAACCTTATGGTCTGGGTCGGCAAGCATGGGATATGCAGCCCCGATGGCCTGACGTACCCCGCCAACGGCAGAAGCAGAAGCAACGGCCAGTGCCACCACCTGGGCGTTATTCTCCAAAAACGCCTGATAATTCTGTTGCAACTGCACGAGTTGCGTCCTGTCCGGCCCTCAGCCACATCGCTGAAAGAACACCAGCACTACAGGCCCTGATGCCAGTTGTTGGGTCAGTGTGAACCATCCTCCGTCAACACGCTCAAGCGTGAAATCCGGAGCGGTTGTTGGAAGACTTGCAGCCAGACCGGCAGGTGTTGGGGAACTCACGACAGGCGGCGACGCGGTCGGGGAGGGCAGCACAGTCGGCGTCGGAGCCACTGCCAGGGTAGTCGGGGTTGGGAACACAGTGGCCTGCTGAAGCTCTGTATTGATCACTACTCTGGCTTCTGCCAGCCTGCCTTTCAGCCAGGTGCCCTCATCATACCCCTGCGCTCTCAATGCTTCGATGGCCGCCTGCACCCTGAGGAGACGGCCTACAGATCGCTCCAGCGCCGCCCTGCTCAGACCGACCTCCTGCAATGCTTTGACTACAGCGCTGTCCTCAACTCCCCAGCTCCGCTCCATGGCCGCGATATGTGCTTCGATCTCTGCAGGAGATGGAGACCGCACAGAGGTAAAGGCCTCCAGTATCAGCGCCTCATTGATCAGACGCTGCAGTGTCTCCTCCGGCGTCGGAGCAGGTTGCCCGGCCATGCCACTCATGACCTGGTCTAACAGCACGCTTTCCACCCAGAGGGTATGCGAGATGGCACGACCGTTTACGGTCGCGACAATCTGCTCCCGGGGTGGACCAGGCGAAGGCTGCGGGACCGGCGTAGGTGTAGCTGTGGCAGCCTGATTCAGGAACATCATCAGCAGCCCTACCCCGCTCAATGCCAGAATACCTACTATCAACAGAGCCAAAAAGCGAAATGTACTGCGTCCATTCATAGACTGTGCTCCATATTTCCGGAAAATTTGGCCGCCCTCTGGCTAAAATGGCATATGACTGTCAGCCATACACATCACAGGCCAGACTTTGCAAATATGATGTTACAAACGGGCCGCTGCGCATTAGCGCCAGCCACCGGTTTGCCGCTCAGCCGCGCCGCCGAAGGCAGCGTCGGCTGGAACTCACCCGGCCCGGCGGGTATTCCCACCGGTGAAACGGCCGCTTCTCGGGAGCGGCGAGTTAGCCCGCCACTACTTTTTGGTCACCGTTGGTGAGTGTTCGCTTTTCCATTGTTTCGGTGTGTAGCATTTTTTGCATGCCCAGGGTGCGCAATAATTTTGCCTTCACCCCTTCTCCAGGATAAGGCACGCATGAGACTTGCCACTCTGGATAGAAAAGGTCTTCCGGCAATCCTTGCTCTCTCCACCTGGTTTGAAGTTCAGAAAACTGATTGTCATCCAAATTAAGAACCCAACAACAAGTATCGTCATGATGGTCAAACTTGCTTACAATCCCAGCCTGGGGTACGGGTTTATCATCCATAAGCAAACAAAACAATTCATCGGTTATGGAATTTTCAAAGAGCCACTTGAGCAGTTCCGCGACAAATGCTTCCTTTTCCTGAATACCACTTGGTAAAGAGCCACTTCTTTCCAGTAGTTTAACCCGCTTTGTGGTCGGAGCAATAATCTTTGCGTAAAAGTAATCGCACCACCGGGCAACAACTGTTGCTGTGACCATTACGGCTTTTCGGAAAGGGAATCCTCTTTGGTCTTGCAGGTAGTAAATTTCAGCCAAATAGCGCATACACGCTTCAGGTAAAGTGATCAGGCGGGCTAATCCACCAATAGCACGACTCAAAACAATGGAATCTGAACCGCCTCCTGCTCGACAGGAGGGTCCAATCCGAGCATGTTCTTAAACGCATTCCTGTCCAGCTCCCGCTCTGCCAGGAGGAGGCGCAGGTGACGAAACTTCAGAAACTGCCATCCGCCAGACGCGACCGCCTGAGCCAGGCGAGGATCACGCTGCAGGCGGAATTTGACCAGCCGCGCCCGTCCTCCTGGTATCACCAGATAGCGCTGCAATACGGCATCCTTTTTACGGCCGGCAAGCATGTAACGCCCCAGCGAAGCCGTTGATGAAATGGTGAACAGGTAAAGCTCGTCTCTGTCAAGCCAGCGCACTTCCCACTTCGCACCTGGTTTGACCACGAATCCCAGATGCCGCCCCAGTTTCATCAGATCGCGCCTGATTTCTTTAAGCTCTGCTGTCCGGCGGTGAGGGACATCCTCAGGCCTGAGACGGAGCAGTTCCCCATCCCGCAGGCTGTAGGAATCCACACAGAGCATTATAAGCGCCAGTTCAGGTGTCAGCGGACCGTGGAAACGCGCGTAGACCGCGTTCACCAGCTCATCCGGCTGCCAGACCGGCTGACGGGCCAGCAGTTCCCACACCAGCAGCTCGACGCGGTCGCCCAGCGGCAGGGCGGCGCGCTTTTCATCAGGGAGCCACCACAGAACCTCCTCGTCCCGGCCCACAAGTTGGAGGAGTTGAGCGCGCTCGAAGCCGCAGCGCACCGCTTCGGCAACAAGTGCGAATACGTTATTATGCTGTTCCTCAGGGAGGGATGTGGCACTTGCTGCAAGCCCACTCGCCGCCAGAGCTGCGTAGACGCTGCCGTAGAGCTGCATGGAACCGGTCGGCTCTCCCCGCTCGCGCAATGAACGCAGGACCGCCTCCTCTGTCTGAACAAGCAGTTTTTGTTTCAGCGCCTCTGTGTTGACGGGTTGCGGCTCACTCTGCGCCCGGCGGGGCCGCCGGCGCCATACTGACCGGTAACCGACCTGAGGGCTGTAGCCCCATCCCTCAAGTTCATATCCCGCCCCACAGGCGGCCAGGGAAACGGATTCCAGCAAAGCAGGGCTGGGATCAGAGAACAGGATGAGCAGATGGCCCTCAGGGGTGAGCAACGGGGCGACCGCTTCAAGTGATACCCGCAGGGCGCGGCAGTGCCACTCCCAATCGAAGCGACGACGCGCCAGGAAAGGCCACATAGGACGGGCAGCCTGTGAGCCCCACAGCCACCCCGTCCATAGAGCCGAAAGGGCCCAGAAGACACCATCAGGGCGGGGCGGATCGGCCAGTATCAGTGCCGCACTCCCAGGCGGCACAAGCTTCGGCACTCCGCGGGCTGCGCACTCTATTACCGCATATCCCCCAACCTCTCCTCTTATCAAAGCGGCAACGTCTGATGCTTCTGCCACCCCTGTGCTGGCCGAAGCATCATCACCACGTTGGAGGCCTGATAGTTCCTCTTCCAGGCACAGCCACACGTTACGCTCCAGGTAGCGGGATGGGAGGCGCAGGGTACGTGGGCGTGGACGTCCCTCACCGTAGGGGTCAAGGCTGCTGCCACTGTCCAGACCGCCAAGGAGCAGGCCGGTCAATGCCATGCGCGTCCGCTCGTCAGTATCAATGCTCTCCAGACGGGTCACCAGGTCCATCAATGCGGACAGGTTGCGCGGAGTGTACAGCGCAACGAGTTCGGCAGCACGTTCTCTGGCCGGATGGTTTAGCGGCACTGTGCGGTCGAGTGCGTAGTAGTAAGCCAGGCCACGGGACGGGATGCGACAGGCGGCCGCCCTGTCATCATCGTCTGTTGGCCCCTCACGTGCCTCCTGACAGCGCGGGCAGTCCACCATTTTGCGAAAGGGATGAGTCCCTTCGCGCTCCCAGGCAAACCACCTGGCCACTCCTGGAGTGCCACAGTGCGGGCAGGCCGAGCGATACAGAGCATTCAGATGATGGCGGAGTAAAGTGTCTCCCTTGGGGCTATCGGCCAGGCGGGTGAAGGCGCGGTTAAGGGCGTGAACATCGGTGCATTGCAGCTCCAGGCGGGTGATCAGGACAAGCAACGGATTGACGCTGAAGCCCAGCACACGACGGCCGGCCATGCTCACCTCGCGTAGAGCAGCTCCCCCCTGGCAAAACAGGTCCAGCACCAGCTCGCCCGGGCGGGTGAAGTGGCGCACGTAAGACTCCACCGCCCGCGTCGCCTGGATGGGGCGATAACGGGCAAGCGGCCCCGGAGGGGGGCCCGGCCTGCCGGGGATAAACCAGCGCTGTTCCATCGGGTGCGTTTTCAACGGGGCATAAGCAGCTCAGACGCGCGAGGAGAGACGCTCAAGCATAGGCACGAGCCTGTATTTGCGCCGGTGGGTGCTCAACAACTGTCTCAGGTACGCCTCCCATTCTGCCCCCCGGCCTGCAGCCAGCAGGATGTCCCGCCCGCGCTGCAACCAGTCCACAGCGATGCCGTACTGGTCCGCTTTACCAGCGTCAATAATTTGTTCGGCCTGTTCACGACATTTCCGGAAGGCCCAGTCAGGATACTCCCCCTTAACCGCGTCTATAACCTTTCTCAGGTCACCGAACCAGGGTTTGCGTTCCACAAGCTCCATGGCCTGACAGTACATATGCTCATAGAGGTAAATGTTCATGACCTCTGTCAGGTGCTGGCTTGATTCCACCAGCTTCAATGCCTGCGGCCGTAGCTTCGGCCATTGCTCTGCGTGTTCTGCCAGCCACAGGTAGCTGGCAAAGGTAACGTCTGACTCCAGGGCCTTCCATGCGGCATCCAGGGCCAGCTCTGTCCGGCCGCGGGAATACGCTTCATCCCTCAACCAGACGGCCAGCTCCCCCTTGCCACTGGACGACTCAAGGCTGAGACCGTATGCAGCCAGCTCCAGCCCCTGCTCCACATCGCCATGCTCCACCAGTGCACGGGCAACGACATGCACTTCCTGAGGTTCGATCAGGAATTCCAGCGCCTCTTTGAGCGCCGTGTCACTACGTCCCAGGCGGATCAGCATCTGAAGGTAGAGCAGGAACTGCCCCTCGGCCTGAGCCAGGTTGAGGTACTCCTCAAACCGCCCGCGTCGCTCCAGGATACTCAGACGGATGAGAGCCAGATCATCGGCGAATTCTGGAACCTCGCCCTCCCAGGCGCCATCTTCGGTGATGTGCCCCTGCATGGCAGCGACCAGCGGCGGGTAATCCCATCCGTGCCCGGCGGCTGTTACAGCGATATCCAGTGCTTCACCACCGGGCATGGTCCTGGCCCAGTTGCTCAGAGTCTTGCTCCAGTGCGCCCGCTCCTGAGCAGTCAGATCGGCCTGGAGCAAAGCCTGGGCCCATGATCTACCCAGGTCGGCCAGGCGCTCATCTCCATAAATGTAGTCCACCATATCCTCATCCAGAGTCCGAATCCCGTCTATCCAGGCTAAAGTTGCAGCCTCCAACACAGCGAGTGCCCCGCGGGCATCATCTGCTGCCAGCAGCGTCTCCACACATTTAAGGGCAGGCTCCAGGGCGGCACCGAACTCCACGTAGTCACCGTCCCAGTAGTCATCGTAGTACTCGCGACAGGAGGCGCGCAGGTCAGCCTTGATCTGCCGCTGGAGGACAGCAAGGTCTACAGGAGGCTGAGTTACCACAGGTGAGGTGGGCGTAACAGGGGCAGTGACAAGTTCTTCCACTGTATCTACGATTTCGGGGTGGATTTCGGCCAGGTGCAGGAGAAGTTCCAACAACCGCTCATGGCTCAGATCACTCAAAAGGTCGGCCAGTGCCGGGCGGACTTCTATTTCCTGAGGGCGGTGGAGCAGGTAGAGCAGGGTGGCGATAATGTGTTTGCAATCGCCGCCCCAATCGTATGGACAGTTACAATCTGCTGAGAGGATCGCTCCCCCGGGGTCGAAAGTTACCTGCACCAGGTAAGGCTCGTACTGGCTCCCCTCCACCCTGGCGGTAAGAGTGCCATCCCGCCAGACAACCTGGCTCACACGGCCCTCGTAGAAGTACTCAACCCCGCGTTCCCAGGATTGAGGGGTGGCGCGTCCGCGGATGGTAGTTTCAGTAATGACAGGGAGAGAAGGCATTGTGAGACCTGGAACGAAATGTCATCAGGGCAGGCTACCCGAGGTGTCGGATGACCATCACCACTTTGCCCTGTACCTCGACCAGCCGGGGATCGTCCACGTAAATGGGTTTCATGGTGGGATTGGCCGGCTGCAACCTGACGCGCCCTTCCTCAAGGTAGAAACGCTTGAGCGTCACCTCTTCGCGGTCTTTGAGCCAGACGGCGGCCATTTCGCCGTTCTCAACCTGTTGCTGATGGCGCATGATGACTATGTCGCCGTCATTTACGAGCGCATCTATCATAGAATCTCCCTCGACCTGGAGGGCGTACAGCCCTTTGGGATCGCCTACCAGATCGCGGGTCAGTTCAACCACCTCGTCTCCCATCAAGGAGAAGTCGCTCGCCGGGACGGGAATGGGAGCGCCGGCCACAATGCGGCCAAGCAACGGTATCTGTACCACATTCTTCAGCGTGGGAGTGGGGCCGGCGGGCAACTTCAATCCTCGGGAGACCATACGATCCCGGCTGATATATCCCAGCCTCTCCAGGCTGCGCAGGTTGTAGCTGACGACGGAAGTGGAGCTAATGCCGACTGAGAGCGCGATCTCGCGGAGGGAGGGGGGATAGCCGTTCTCCTCGATATACTCATAGATAAACTCCAGGATTTCCCGCTGTTTTTCAGAAAGATGGTCATTTTGGGAACGTGTGTACATCGCCAGCCTCCTGCTGCTCTGATTGCCGCCAGATTTTGCCCGGCAGACTGCAGGGAAGTTTGGTAAAATTATACAAGAACATGTGTTCTATGTCAAATTGGTGCGTGTGGTGCAGGACAACTGCGAGAGTTACCCTGCAACTTCTCGTTGACTGCGAGTCGGGCCCATGGTAAGATACCTGCGAAAATCTATCCCGGTGGTAAGACCAAATGATTATCGTGAAGTTGGGAGGCTCTCTCATTACCGATAAGGGGCGGCCTTTCGCTGCCCGCTATGAGATCATCGCCCGTCTGGCGGATGAGGTGCGCCGGGTCCTCGATGCTGTCCCTGACCTTAAGGTACTGATCGGCCACGGTTCCGGCTCCTTCGGGCACTGGGCTGCCGCTCCTTACGGCACCCGGCGGGGGGTGCACACCGCAGCTCAATGGCGAGGCTACGCAGAGGTCTCCGCTGCCGCGTCACGTCTTAACCGCATTGTTACAGATGCCTTTCTGGAGGCTGGTGTACCGGTGCTCAGCCTGCAGCCCTCTGCCTCCGCCCGCTGTCACGATGGCGCGCTGGAACATATTGATATCCAGCCCATCCAGGCAGCGCTGAGGCATGGCCTGGTACCGCTCGTCTACGGTGATGTCGCGTTCGATGACGTACGTGGTGGCACGATCATTTCCACAGAGGATATTTTCGTTTTCCTGACATGCGCGCTCAGTGAACGCGGCGACCTGTTCCGTCCAACCCGTATCTTGCTGCTCGGCGAGGTGGATGGCGTGCTTGATGCGAAAGGGAGCGTGATCCCCTGCATCTCGCCGGATGACTGGCCTGCCCTACAAAGCGCAGTGGGTGGGGCGCAGGGTGTTGATGTCACGGGCGGTATGGCGGGCAAAGTGGCGCGAATGTTTGAACTTGTGGCACGCTACCCCGAGATAAGCGTCCATATCCTGAACGGCACAAGCCCCGGCCTGCTGACCCGGGCACTTCTCGACGAAAGCCTGGAGGCCGGCACCCGCATCGTAGCCGTCAGGACAGTGAGTGGTAGGGACTGACAGCCTGGAAAGGCTGTCCCACACTGAAATGCAAAGATCGTGGGATAACTGCTGCAGTTGCCCCTGCTGTGTTGCTTGCAGCCGGGGGCAAATCAGGTAAAATACGGTTAAACTGCCTCCGCACACAGCAGAAAATAACCACTCATAAACCGTCCTATCAGCTCTATGCTGGTAGCTCTCTGGCATGCTCACATTTAAAGTCTCCGTAGCCATCACGGTACTGAACGAAGCCGGTCATTTGCCACGGTTGCTTGAGAGCCTGGCTGTCCAGACCCGTCAGCCGGACGAGGTCATCATCTGCGACGGAGGCTCGACCGACCAGACGCTGGAAGTGCTGGCGGCATGGCAGGCGAGCGGCAGGCTGCCCATGTCGGTTCTGCTGCAGCCGGGGAACATCTCCCAGGGACGGAACGTGGCCATCGCAAAAGCCACAGGCGAGATTATCGCCGTGACCGATGCCGGGGTGCGGCTGAGTCCGCAGTGGTTGGAGAAACTGACGGCCCCGTTCGCGGACGAACGGGTTTATGCTGTGGCAGGCTTTTTCGTGCCCGATCCTCAGTCGGTTTTTGAAACCGCTATGGGCGCCACCGTGCTTCCGGAGTTACGAGAGATCAAGGCAGCGCGTTTCCTGCCCTCCAGCCGTTCAGTGGCTTTCCGCAAGAAGGTATGGGCGGCGGTCGGAGGGTATCCGGAGTGGCTCGACTATTGCGAAGACCTCATCTTTGATCTGCGCATCTATAAGAAGTATGGGCCATTTATATTTGCGCCAGACGCGCTGGTCTACTTCCGCCCACGCTCGAGCCTGCGCGATTTCTTCATTCAATATTATCGCTACGCACGCGGCGACGGAAAGGCAGACCTGTGGCGTATGCGTCATGCCATCCGCTACCTGACCTATCTCGTGGCCGTGCCGATCATCGGGCTGGCCGGAGCAACAGTGCATCCAGCCTGGTTGGCGCTTTATCTGCTTGCGCTACCGGGCATGTTCTGGCCTGGCTGGCGACGCCTGTGCAGGATAGGGAAAGAGCTTGGTACAGCGCATAAGCTACAGGCTGCGCTGTGGGTACCGATCATCCGTATCACCGGCGATGTGGCAAAGATGATCGGATACCCTGTTGGGGTGTGGTGGCGTCTCAGACACAGGGCAAATATACCGAACTGGCGTGAGATATAGCCGGCGTAACTGCCCAGGCCGACCAAAATCGTCCTGCCTGGGCACTTCGCGCCGGGCGTCGGCGCAGGCCGGCCACCAGCCAAAGGTCCATAAAATGAATGGTTACACCAGCGTGCAGCCGGGCGGGGAGCTGCACCATAATAAATCTGCTGGGGAGGCCCCGTTCAATGGCTAAATCAAAAAAAGTGGAATCAATCATAAGTTGCGAAGGGATGCGTCGCCTGCTGGAAGGAGGATGCGAGGAGGACCTGAACGACGATGAGCGGGCACTCCTTCTGGCATTGATCAGCACGGAGAGCGAGACGGGCAGAGAGTTGACCGAAGATGAAAAAGCGGTGCTCGAAAGGCTCAAGTCCCAGGTCGAGAGCTACGACCCGGAGGAGCTGGCACAGGCGGTCAGGCATATGGTCAAATCCCGTTCCCGGGAAGAGCGCAGGCTGGAGTGGCCAGAACTGAAAGCCCAAAAGAAGAAGTGACGACGGTTTCAGGCTAATCTGACCTGCGGAGGGTTAATTTGGTTTAAGGCGTGATGACCACGCGGCAGGTGTTCAGACTTCGGACTCCGGACTCTGGACTACTATTGGTTTAAGGCGTGATGACCACGCGGCAGGTGTTCAGACTTCGGACTCCGGACTCTGGACTACTATTGGTTTAAGGCGTGATGACCACGCGGTAGGTATTCATCTGCAACGCGGCCTGCAGGCCCTCCTCCAGCCTTTCCAGGGGGATGACGAGTGAGACCAGCGGAGACAGGTTGACCAGGCGGTCGGCAATCATGCGGACCGCCTGTCGCACATCCTCACGCCCCTGGCCCAACGTGCCGGTGAGCACGATCTCTTTGTTGTGGAAAAGGTTAGGGTCCACGCTGATGCGCGTTCCCCTGGGGTGAATGCTGGCGAACACCAGCACCCGCCCGCCTTTGGCCACGCTCTCCACCGCCTCCTCGACCACACCGGCCACACTTGCCGTGCAGAATACCACGTCTGCTCCCCGGCCATCGGTCATATCCCTGACCGCCTTGACAAACGGGGTGTGCGCCGGGTCTATCATCGCGTCAGCGCCCATCCGGCAGGCAAAGGCAGCGCGGTCGGCATGCGGCTCGCTGACGATGACCTTCGCCCCGGCCCGTTTCAGCAACATCAGATGGAGCAGCCCCATTATCCCTGCACCAACCACGACCGCCACGTCACCTGGCCTGACCTCAGCCCTCCGCACACTGCGTATGACACAGGCGAGCGGCTCCGCCAGACATAAGTACTCGAACGCCACCTCGTCGCTGGCTTTATACACCTGATATTCGTCAACGAGCACGTACTCCGCCAGCCCGGCCGGCCCGGCCACACCACCTGGTTCACAGAAGCTTTGCCGGGCATTGTCGCACAGGTTGTCCATCCCACGCCGACAGGACTCACAGCAACCGCAGCGTGTCAACAGCGATACCACCACGCGATCCCCGATCCGGGCGTCGGTGTAGACCGGGTGACCCAGGCGCACCAGCTCACCCGACACCTCGTGCCCGCTGGCCAGGGGATAGAAAGGCTCCTCCCCGGTGTAGGAGCGCTGCTCCCAGGTACACAGCGCGCAGGCCCGCACCCGTATCAAAGCCTGGTGCGGACCTGGCTCCGGTATGGGTACCTCATCAAAGCGAATCTGCCGCGGCCCGACAAAAACTGCCCGCCTGTATGTCCCCGCCATTTTCTACTCCAGATATCCCAATGCACTCTCTACCGACATTCCTCCATGTACCACTGCAACTACAGCAGCCGTCAGCTTCTCGGGCTCGGGATAGCGGAAAATGTTCCGCCCGATCGCCACACCACTCGCCCCTGCATCCATTGCAGCGGCCACTTCCTCAAGCAACGCACGAGGCGCTTTGGCACGCGCTCCCCCCAGCACGACTACCGGCACGTACACCCGCTCTACTATGCGGCGGAAACCGGAGACATCGCCGGTATAAACGGTCTTGATCAGATCCACGCCCAACTCCGCTCCAATGCGACATGCATTCCCCACGTTCTCTACCGTCCACCAGATTGACGAATCCTCAAACCCGCCTGGCAACATCTCGGCCAACACCGGCACATCCAACTCCGCGCACCTGCCTACCAATGCTGAAAGATATGGGAGGGTCTCCGCCTCGGCATCGCTTCCGGGCATGCCCATAGCTGCCACTCCGTCAGCGCCGACGCGCAGTGCATCGCTCACGCTGTAGATAAGGCTCATCGCTCCCTGCTTCCCGGCCAGTCCGGAGATACCCCCATCCACCCGCATGATAACCCCCATCTTGCCCGTCTCTTCGGCAAAGCGAGTGCAAATCCCATAGGTGGTGAGGATGGCATCGGCTCCGGCGACACGCACCTGGCGGATGAGTTCACCTGGCCTCTCCAATCCCTCGATCATTCCGAACACTGCCGCATGGTCCATAGCCACGATCACCGTGCGGCCATCCTCCCTGAATATGCGCTGCAAACGACGAGTTTTCCCTGCACCCATTGTGACCTCCAATTAAATCCAGTCCGAAGTCCATAGTCCGAAGTCCATAGTCCGAAGTCCACAGTCCGAAGTCCATAGTCCGAAGTCCACAGTCCGAAGTCCACAGGCCTGTGCCGACGCGTGGCACGAAGCGCCCAAAGAGGCCGATTTCAGTCGGGCGGTATCCGGTGTCAAACTTACGAACAGCCTCCAATTATGAGTGTGATTAACTGCTCCGCGGATCCAAAGATTCCCGCAGCCAATCTCCTATCAGATTGATCCCCATTACGGTTATGAAAATCGCCATGCCTGGAAAGAACGAGATCCACCAGGCACTGGTGACGTACTCCCGGCCGTCGGAGACCAGCCGCCCCCAGGTTGGCGTGCCGGGAGGCACACCCAGCCCAAGGAAGCTGAGCGAAGCCTCGAAGATCATCATGTTGGCGATCAGGAGTGTGGCGACAACAATGATGGATGCGACAACATTAGGCAAAATGTGCCGGAAGATAATGCGCGCGCTGGAGCATCCAACCGCACGTGCCGCCCACACGTATTGCTCTTCCCGTGCCGCGAGTACCTCCGCACGCACCACGCGGAAATAATTAACCCACGTGGTTACAGATAGTACAAGTACAAGATTTAACAGTCCCGGCCCTGCCACAGCCGTCACACCAATGGCCAGCACCAGGAATGGAACCGCCTGCTGAATATCGGCGAGACGTGAGAGCAGGCCGTCGAGTATCCCGCCGAAGTAGCCGGCGAACAATCCCAGCGAAACCCCCACCACTCCGGACAGGACTGCCGCCGAAAGGCTGATGCCCAGGGAGATACGTGCTCCGTGCAGAATGCGGCTCAGGATATCACGTCCCAGGCCATCCGTCCCCAAAGGATGATCGGGCCAGGCAGGCGGCCGGAGACGCTGGTTAATGTCCTGCAGTCCAGGATCGTGAGGGCTGATCCATGGTGCCAGCAGGGAGAGCAGGACCACGCATCCAACGATGAACAGCCCTATCATCCCACCCGGGTTCATCGCTCTGCCCGGGAACAGCGCTTTGCCTCCTGCCCTCTCCTGGCTAGTGATCATTCCGGTACAGACGAATTCTCGGGTCCAGCCAGGCGTATATCAGATCCACTGCCAGATTGACCACCACAACCATAGCTGCCATCACAGCCACAAAGCACTGGATGACGGGGAGATCACGGTAGCCGATCGAGTTGACCGCCAGATATCCCAGGCCCGGATAGGCAAAGATTACCTCGGCGATCACCGAGCCGCCGAGCAGCCAGCCGGTCTGGATGGCGATCATGGTCACCGCCGGTATCGCCGCATTTTTCAACGCGTGGCGTGTCAGCACCTGAGTGGACGAGAGTCCTTTGGCACGGGCGGTAAGGATATAATCCTTTCCCAAAACCTCAAGCAGGCCAGAGCGCAGCAGGCGGGCAATGCTGGCCATCGAGAAGGAGCCAGCCGTCACGGCCGGGAGGATCAGGCTGCGCCAGCCTGTATAACCCGAGACGGGAAGCCAGCGCAGTCGCACGGAAAAGAGCATCATCAGCATCAGCGCCAGCCAGAATCCAGGCACGGCCTGGCCGATCAAAACCAGCACCCGGACGGCGACATCGAAGAAGCTATCTCTCTTGAGCGCCGCGATCACGCCGGCGGGCAATGCCAGAATCAAAGAGAAGGAGAGCGCAGCAGCCGCCAGCCTCAAAGTGGCCGGCAATCGCTGCAACACGATCTCCAGCGCGTCAGTGCGGTAATGATAGGAATATCCGAAATCGCCCCGCACTACCCGGGAAACGAAGAAGAGGTACTGGATGGGGAGCGGGCGGTCCAGCCCCATCTTGTGGCGGAATGCCTCGACTTCCTCGGGGGGCGTGTCGAGTGGGAGCAATACTGTCGCAGGGTCCCCGCTCAGGTGCATCAGCAGGAACACGATCACTGAGACCCCCCACAGCACCAGCAAGCCGTGGCACAGGCGTTGAAACACGTAGCCTGGCATCAAGGAGCCCTCATACAGCCTGCGCCAACATACCGGAAGATGCTGATAAGATGAGCGCCGGCCATTACTGAACTTTGCTTACTCCGCCAGTGTAATCCCAGACACGATGATCGCCAGCAGAGGCGATGGTCGGAAGCCCCGGACGCGAGGACTTAGCCCGTAAACCTGGGTCGAGGTCCACAGGTAAATGCCCACCGGGTCATCGTGCAGCAGTTTGCCTGCCTGGCTGTAGAGAGAAGCTCGCTCCTGCTGGTCCATTGTGGCCTGGGCCGCGTCAAGCAGCGCCGTCACTTCCTCATTGCAATAGCGACTGATCCAGCCCGTGCAGGAGGCAAACATCCCGATACTCTGCGGATCGGGGGTGTTGCCCCAGCGCACCTGCCACAGCGGGCTTTGCTTTCGCTCTATCCAGTTCTGATTGAACTGTCCTAACTCGAACGTGCGGATGGTCACCCGCACCCCGACCCGGGCAAGCTGACCGGCCACGGCTTCGGCTGTGTCGGAGCGGTCGGTGGTGGTGATGTCCATCACCGTCTCAAAGCCCTCCGGGTAACCGGCCTCCGCCAGCAGCTCCAAAGCTTTGGCCGGATCGTATGGATATGGTGCCACATCCGGGTTATAGCCGAGATAGCCCGGCCCGATGGGGCTGGCGATACGCCTGCCGTAGCCGGCCAGCAGATTCTTGATGATGGTATCCACGTCCACCGCATAGTTGAGTGCCTGGCGTACCCGCACGTCATAGGTGGGCAGATTTGCGTCATCCGCGATCGTCATGATGTAGGCAAGCTGGAATGTCTCAGCCGGTAATACCACCATCCCGGCAGCTTCTACCGTGGCGATCTGGTCCGCCGGCAGGTCTTGCATCAGGTCAATTCCTCCGGTTTGCAGCTCGGCCAGGCGGGTAGCGATCTCCGGCAGGACGCGGAAAACGACTTTGGCGACCTGTGGTTTTCCTTTGTAGCTCCCTTCCCAGTAGTTCTCGTTGGCAGCCAGCGTGATATGGCTGTCTGGCACCCACTCCACAAAGCGGAAGGGGCCGGTGCCAACGGGAGCCCTGGCAAACCCTTCTGCTCCCACCGAGGCGAAGTAGCCAGGCGGGAGCATGGCCAGCCGGCTGGTCAGACTGTCAAAAAGCGTTCCGTCGGGCCGGTTGAGTTTGAAACGCACCGTGTACTCGTCCACAACCTCGACCGCGTCAATCGCGGTGAACTTGCTCCGGTTGGGGGCATCTTCCGTCGTCAACATCCTCTCGACCGAGAATTTGACCGCCTGAGCATTGAAGGGCTCCCCATTGTGGAAGGTCACGCCGCGCCGCAGCTTGAACTCAAGCGTGTGGTCATCAAGCACCGCCCAGGATTCCGCCAGGCCTGGCACCAGCCTGCTCTCGAAGTCACGCTCGATCAGGTGGTCGAACACGGCGTGCACCACCGACCAGCCGGCTGCCTGGTTGACGTAGAAGGGGTCCATGCTCTCGGCATCAGCCGAAAGCCCCACCGTCAGTGTGGCAGCCACAGGCGGCTTTCCGGGCGTCTGCGCAGGCATGGAAGGCGCCCCGCCACTGCATGCCACCAGCACTGCACCTGCCAATATTAAAAGCACACTTCTGATCAGATTGCTCATCCTATCAAGTCCTCCTCCCTGGCAAAATTTATACCGGACAGGCCGGCGCTCATCACGTTCCGGGCACCTGTTCAGGCGACCACCCGGGCTAACCGGCGGAAGGATTCCCTCAGCTCAGGGTACAGGCGTTTGTACACTTCGTATAGCTCGCTGTACCTGCGATGTTCTGCTGCGTGCGGCTCCAGCACCTCTTTGACCCGCACCATGTGCTCCATTCCCTCCTTCACGTCAGGGAAAAGGCCCGCACCCGCAGCGGCCAGAATGGCTGCTCCCAGTAGAGCGGCTTCAGTCACCTGTGGCACCGCCACAGGGAAACCGGTGACATCTGCCTTCAACTGATTCCAAATCATGCTTCTGGCCTGTCCACCACAAACCCGCAGCTCACATACCTGCGCACCTGCGTGGGCCAGTCTCTCCGCCAGATGTCTGATTGCAAACGCCACAGATTCAAACACCGCACGCGCCAGATGGTTACGTGTGTGACGCAATGTCAGGCCGAAGAAGACCCCCCTGGCCTGCTGATCCCAGATGGGTGCACGCTCGCCGGCCAGATAGGGCAGAAACAGGAGGCCATCGGCTCCTGGTGGCACGGTCATAGCGCCTGTGAGGATATCCTCAATGCTGCTTCCCGGCAACGCAATCTGCTCACGGTACCAGTCAACGCTCAGACCCAGGGCAGCCATCGCCCCCCCGACGATATATTGGCCTGGGGTAACCCAGGCCTCGCAGAAAATGTCCTGCTCTGCGACAGGGCGGTCCCAGCATAAAGCCAGTCCTCCAGATGCTCCGTCTACATCGGCGGCCAGACCTGCCCTCACCAGACCGGCTCCCATAAACGTAGCCATTCCGTCGTGCACTCCTGTTACTACCGGCAACCCGGCCGGCAACCCTGTCTCTGCTGCGGCAGGGACGGTGAGTCCGCCCAACGGTTGACCGGCCTCGATCTCAGGAGCAAGCAGCGAGGCGGACAGCTCCGCTGCTTCCAGCAAGGCAGGCGGAAAGGGGTGAAACGCAGCCATTACCGAGGTGGCGGCCTGTCCACAAAGGCGCAGGGCGATGAAGTCCCACGAGGTCAGTATCCAGCGCGCCCCGGCGGCTCTCGCATCATCCTGCTGGAGCAGGCACATTGCCTGAGGTATATGAGTAAAAGGCGACACCGGCCTGCCCAGCCGCGCGGACAGCTCCTGGCGCATTCCGGCCGCACGTGCATCCATCCACAAAATCACGTTGTGGAGTGGTATGCCATTTTGGTCAACCAGCACGGGGCTGGGGCCCTGACCCTGCACACACAAAGCGGCAAGAGAGTCTGCGGGCACTCCTTGAGAGACCTCACGCAACGTCTCGCAGACCGCCTGCCACCACACCAGGGGATCCTGCTCTGCCCAACCTGGCTCCTCACCGCCAAGGATGGGGTATCTACGGGCAGAGAGGCGCAACAAATTGCCCGCCATATCAAACAGCCCAGCCTTGGTCTCAGTGGTGCCCACATCCACGCCGATCAGGAGGGGACGCATATGCAAAAGCCACCTCCGCTGCCGGGATGGTTCATTCTCTCCGTGAAATTGGTTTACACTCTGGCCTGCCTCTAAAATCGGCCGCCTGCAGCGCTTACTGAGCGCTGACCGAAGGTCGCTCTGCGCCGACGCACGGCGCGAAGTGTCCAAAGCTATGCGCTGATTGGAAATCAGCCTTCCTGGGCACGCCGTGCCGGGCGTCGGCCTGCGCCGACGCACGGCGCGAAGTGTCCAAAGCTATGCGCTGATTGGAAATCAGCCTTCCTGGGCACGCCGTGCCGGGCGTCGCTCTGCGCCGACGCACGGCGCGAAGTGTCCAAAGCTATGCGCTGATTGGAAATCAGCCTTCCTGGGCACGCCGTGCCGGGCGTCGGCCTGCGCCGACGCCCCCCGGTCGGCGCAGGCCGACTGCAGGCCGAAGGCCTATGGCGGGCGACTTTAGTCGGCACGCAGGTAGTTACCAACCAATTATGAACCACCCTCCACTGCCTTTCAAAGACACTCGGGAACCGAGCCTCCAGCCAGAAAATTCGGCTGGGGCACTCCGTCGCTTCGTGAAAGTATCGGGATTAACAGGCGATGTGTTATTATACCTCTTATGGTTGTTATCGGCCAGCATTCGCCTGAGTTGGGCGTGTCCCAAAGTTGCAGGACAACTGCTCGCAGTTGTCCTGTAACTTTGTAACACACCCTCTGAGTTCACAGACCCGTAAGCCCGCGTGTAACTATTCAGGCGGTGACTGTAGAGACGAGGTGCGCCTCGCCCGTATACCCTTTTGTGCCTGCGGCCATTGGTCGGCCTGCGCCAGGTACGGGCGATTAATCAATCGCCCCTCCCTTGCTGCACCACCAGAGGCAGTGTCGGCGCAGGCCGACACCTGGCGCGAAGCGCCTGAAGAGGGCGATTTCAATCGGCTGAATAGTTACGCCCGCGTTTTGATTGACTTCTCGCCTGTTTCAGTGTAACATTAACATCCGGGAGCAGCCGGATGAGCCATCAGCTACAGCGCCGCGTTCAATCCCCTGATGCGGAAAGCGGGGCCGCTTCCGTTGCCTCGCGCCTCGTTGTCATTATTGCCTGTCTGGCAGCCGTAGCCTCTCTGCTCTACCGGGGACGGGAGACAGGGGCACATCACCCGAAAACAGCAACAACGATAGCCCGGCAGGCGCCGTATGTCATCACTCCGCCCCAGCCTGCCGGCTCCTCCGCCGTTACCCCATTCCCCCCTCCACATACTGCCGTTGCTGTGCCTGCCTCCACGTATTATCCCAACGTGCATGTCGGCATAGTCGCCGGACATTGGGCAAGTGACGAAAGTGACACGGGCGCCGTCTGTCCAGACGGCCTGACGGAGGTGGAAGTAAACTTCGAGATAGCCCGCCTGGTGGTCAAAAAGCTCCAGGAGATCGGATACCAGGCTGACCTGCTGGAAGAGTATGACCAGCGCCTGAAGGATTATCAGGCCGACGCCCTGGTCTCCATACATGCCGATTCGTGTGAAACGTTCCCCGAAGCCACTCCGCCGGCAAGCGGATTTAAGGTGGCAAGTGTGGCGGACAGCGCGGTGCCCCAGGCAGAAGCTCTGCTGGTGGCCTGCCTTTCCCAGTGCTACGCAGCCCGCACTGGTATGTATTTCCACGCCAACAGTATCACTTATGACATGATTTATTATCATAACTTCTACGAAATTCACGACCAGACACCTGCCGCCATCATAGAAGTGGGCTTCCTGGGTAACGACCGTGCCATGCTGACCGAACATCCGGACCTGGTAGCCCAGGGCATTGTCGAGGGGATCGTTTGCTTTATCGAAAGCCGCTGACCAGGTACTTCTTGTGCAACACATTGTGTAACACAGACAGGTAGCATCTTGCATAACCTTTCACATAATCCACTCAGGCCGATTTAAATAGCCCTGCAGGCGCTTCGTACCAGGTGGAGCGCTCCAGCGGACTGTCCACTGCGTCAATACCACTCAGCAACGGCGCAAGAAGTATGTATTAAGGCGAAGGCCGACCGATAGCCGCAGGTCAAAAATGGTGGACGGGCGAGCCTCGCCCCTCCAGTCATCGCTTAAATACAGGGCTTACGCAACTGATGGCATTTTCACCACGAAGACGCAAACGCAAAGATTCCCCGGGTAATTCTTCGCGTCCTGATGCCTTTGTGGTGAGCCCGCCGGGTCAACCGCGTAACTCCTGTTAAAGAACTACCGCCAGACTACACTCAGGAGGTGTCCGATGCCATTCGCTAAGGCCGGTTTACTGGTCGGCAGCGGTGAGGCGACCCAGGCCGATCTCCAGGTTATCCGCCAGGCAGGGCTGGAAGCCCTGAAGTTACGTGCGATCGCCAATCCGCCTTCCGATGTGCCTGTCTACCGGGAGACAGGAGTGGAGACTTTCCTTGTGCAGCTTCTAAGCCCGGAGCCGGCGACGATCCCCACCTCGCCCCAAAGATTCGTGGACTATTTCGCTCCGGCAGTCGAAGGGTTTATCAGGGCCAACGTGTACGACTTCGAGATACACGGCGAGCCTGACCTGGCCGGGCGCGGGTACGGGGTTTCCTGGGTCAACGCCGCCGCTTTCGGGGAGTGGTTTGTCCGCGTCGTCGAGATACTTAAAGCGACTTTCGGGCCTCAGGTGCGGGCAGGTTTCCCTGGCCTCACCCCGCCCCCGCCACGCCCGACAGGGGTAAACCCGGTCGTGTCTCAGGCGGAGTTTCTGGCTTCCTGCTCCGCCGCCGTGCGGCAGGCCGACTTTCTGTGCTGCAATATCTACTGGAGCAGCGCCGAGGAGATGCGGGCCTGGGATGGGGGCATGCGCTTTATCCACCAATATCTGGAGGCTTTCCCCAACCTCCCACTGGTCATCTCGGAGTTTGCCAATGTCAATCCGGCCACTCCCAGCAAGATCAAGGGCGACCAGTACGCCGAGTTTTACTTCACCTGCTCCCAGTACGATGAGTGCTTCCAGGAATGGCCTGCTAATCGAGTGGCCTGGCCGCGCCTCCAGGCCGCTTACGCCTTTCTGCTGCGCTCTCCAGACCCTGCATACTCCTCTATGGTGTGGCTGGCCGATGAGATGCCGCGTCCGGTGGTGGCGAGCGTGGCCTCGCGGCCCAGGATGCCCCATCCGGCTGCGCTGCGCCTGAGCTGGCCTACCGAATTCCGCTACTACACCCAATACTACGGCGAGAATCAGCAACGGTACTATCAGACTTCCTGGAATCATTCGCTGCGCGGCGGCCACAACGGTGTTGATCTGCACGTGAATTATCAGACCCCGGAAAGGTCTCCCATCCGTTCGTGTCTTGATGGAGTGGTGACGCAGAAGGAGCTGAGAGAGACCGGCTACGGTCACCACGTCTGTATCGAGAGTCAGGTGGAAGGGATAGGACGGGTGACACTTCTCTATGCACATATGAGCCACATTATCGTGGAGAAAGGGGAGGCGGTGCAGGCAGGCCAGGTCATCGGCGCGGCCGGTATGACTGGCGCCACCAGCGGGCCGCACCTGCACCTTTCGCTGAAGATCGAAGGTTTGAGATTGCCTGCCAACGGTGATCATCTGAACCCCCGCCCCTATCTGGACCCGCTGCCCCGCCCGCGAGGCCATCCACGCGTGCAGTACTCCCGCACTTATGTGTTGCTGCCGCCGGGAGCAGACGAGGCATGGGCCCAGGCAGTGGTGGATGCCATGTGGGAATCGCGCCGCTTCACCATAGGCGGCAGTGCCGACGACGCCGGCGTGGGCGATCTGGACTATCGGCGCGTGATCGCCGTGAACCCCACAGCCTGGGGCGGCGACCTGGGCGCCTTCTTCGAGCTGTACTACCCCGGGATCATTTACCTGCCCCTGGAAGCCGAAAATCCTGCAGCGCTTCGCGCAGCTCTGGCCACCATCCCGGAAATGCCGACTCAGCCGCCACCGCAGCCTCCGCAACCACGCGGGAGGCCGCGTGTCCCCTATGAGCGTACCTATGTGTTACTTCCGCCAGGCGCGGATGCGAGCTGGGCCAGCGCTGTCATCACGGCAACCTGGAACAGGCGGCGCTTCACCGTGGGAGGGAGCGCGGACGACGCTGGCATCGGCGACCTGCCATACCGGCGTGTGCTCGCAGTAAATCCGGCGGCCTGGGGAGGCGATCTGTGCGCTTTCTTCGAGACTTACTACCCCGGCGTGATCTGCATCCCGCTCGAAGCAGCAACACCGCAGACACTTGCGGAACGGCTTGAGCAATTTTAGCACCGGCAAATAGGCAGGCTGGAAAGCCTGCCCCACGTGTCACTTTTGCCCTCATGCCAAAAACCGTACAGGCGGCATCCCTATCTCGCTTATCCCGACGCATAGGGAGGCGCCGGTTACGTTTTTCGGATAGGCCCTTAGTTGGGCATCACAAGAGAGGGTTCGGTGCAGGCCGACCATTGGCCACAGCAGGGACACAGCATCCTGCGCCCCACCGCGATTTCCTTGCGAGCGCTGCGGCTACTTTCCCACGCGGGCAAGACAGCATTGATACCCCCACAGATGTGGGGGTGGTGGTGTGGTAAAATAGGGTGTGAAACGATGAAAGCGGGAGGGACTATGCTCACGTTGGCAGAGGTTGAGGGCACGACGCAACAATACCTGGAGCAGTGCATACCGGCAATGTTGCAGCAGGGGTACCACCTGATTCTG
>Ga0209162_1001154_pt1 | contig 26929 bp, 18 predicted proteins | sample YNPNPMetaG_FD_187121 | JGI IMG/M metagenome (GOLD analysis project Ga0209162, IMG submission 187121) | Anoxygenic and chlorotrophic microbial mat microbial communities from Yellowstone National Park, USA - YNP NP MetaG (SPAdes) (version 2) ...
GGGAATCTTTCCCCGATCGGCAAGCCGCTGCACCTGTTGTGGCGTCAAATGAAGATATGTCGCTAAACTGGAAACATCGAAGTCTTCGTGGTTCATGGAAAACTGAGAAAAAGCTATGAAAGGAAGCTGAAAAACGCCCAGGTTGGGCTATTTCCTTCGATCACGCCAAGCGTTAATATATCGATTTTACGGTACCTCATCGGAAAGGTATATGGTGCCAAATGCGGTAAACGGCGGAAAATGCGATTGCTTTGGCAATGACGGAATATTGGAAAGGTTTTAACGCGAGACGATTGGAGGATTTTTCGAGGCCTCTTGAATCCTCGATCAAATCCGGTATAACGGCGGTCCAAAGAGCTTAGCTTATCCAGCAACGTCACACAAGTTGTCACCATTTGGAGGAGCATGCCATGCAAACGATTAATGTGGCTCTGATTGGCCAAGGGTTCATGGGACGATCCCATTCCAACGCTTGGGGTCAGGTGGCAAAGTTTTTCAAACCGCCGATTCGGCCGGTCATGCACACCTCGTTCGGCCAAAAGGGTGTGGACCCCGACCCGGAAGGATTCGCCGCGAATTGGGGCTGGAAACATGTTTCGACCGATTGGGAATCGGTCGTGAAAAATCCTGAAATCGGCTTGATCGACATTGTAACGCCCAACTACATGCATGCCCCAGTGGCCAAGGCGGCAATCGCTGCGGGCAAGCACGTCGCTTGCGAGAAACCGATTGCCGGGACATTGGCTGATGCTCGAGAAATGGTCCAGGCGGCCAAGAAAGCCAATGTCAAGACCTTTGTGTGGTTCAATTACCGTCGTTGCCCCGCCGTGGCCCTGGCACATCTGCTGGTCAAACAAGGCAAGATTGGTGAGATCCGGCACGTTCGGGCAGCATATCTTCAAGATTGGGCCGATGAAAACGTCCCCCTGGTATGGCGGTTCGACAAGAGCCTGGCTGGATCCGGTGCCCATGGCGACCTCAACGCCCACATCGTCGATATGACGCGTTTTGTGACCGGCATGGAGATCACCGAAATCGCCGGTGCCATTGCCGAGACATTCATCAAGCAGCGCAAAAAACCGAGCGCAGGCTCCTCGGGCGCCATTGTCTCTGGAGGCGCGGGAAAGGAAGAGTGGGGTGATGTCACCGTTGATGATACGGTGTTGTTCCTGGCGCGATTCTCCAATGGTGCCGTGGCGAGTTTCGAGGCCGCACGTCAAGCAACCGGCAATCAGAACCGGAATATGTTCGAAATCAATGGCACCAAGGGCGCCCTCAAGTTCGACTTCGAGCGGATGAACGAATTGCTCTTCTACGATGCAACGCTCCCGCGGGCCGTGCAGGGTTGGACCAACATCATGGTCACCCATGGAGCCGATCATCCTTACGTCGCGAACTGGTGGCCGGACGCCCACATTATCGGCTACGAACACGGGTTTGTTAATCAGGCCTATGACATCCTGAAGGTTATCGCCGGAGAAGAACCGACGGTGCCGATCCCCGATTTCGAGGATGCCTACAACACGCAGCGGGTGTTGGAAGCGGCCTTGATCTCGGCTAGCGAACGCCGACCCGTTAAAATGGAAGAGGTTTACTGATCGAGATTGCCAGTTTTCCCAGGCGAGTGTTGTCTCTTAAGGAAAAAACCTTGCCGACAGGAAGTCGCATTTTCGGCGCCCTGGACCGCGGAGAGCGATTCGTCCAGGGCGCTCTTTTTTGATGAGCGATGTGTATTGCCGAGAGCAAACCTATCGTCGAAATGGAATCCCCGCATTGCGTGTGCGTTCGATTTGTAGTTGAGGCGACAAGCAAAGTGGATGCGCATGCTTGTCACGCCTTCTTCTCGGAGGGGCATGCCTGTCGTGCCCGCTCGGAGGGGCACGCTTGTCGTGCCCGCTGAGGCAAGATGGATAGTCCAACGTAGCGCTGCGGACCTGACAAGCAGGTCCCTCCAAACGGAAATTCGGAGGGGCACGCTTGTCGTGCCCGCCGAGGCAAGATGAATTGTCCAACATAGCGCTGCCGCGGATCTTAATCTCGATCGCGACTTGAAACCAGCAAGAGATAGTACAGAAGTGTCATGACCGCCTGGAGCGTGGCCGCCACGTAGGTCCAGGCCGCGGCATTCAGAACACGATTGACGTAGGGCATTTCCTCTGGCGGTACGATGCCACGTTCAACAAGGAGCTGTTTTGCGCGGCGACTAGCGTTGAACTCGACAGGCAAATTAATGATTTGAAAAACGACCACGGCTGAGAAGAGATAGACCCCCACCCAGGCCAACCATGTCAGGCCGATGCCCAAGCCAATTAACAGGGCTAGTATCCCTAAACTGCTCCCAAAATTTGCAGCCGGGTAGGCGATTTGAGTCACCATCAGCGGGGCGTAACCAAACGCATGCTGTAGGGCGTGTCCTGCCTCATGCGCAGCGATACCCACCGACGCCAAACTCCGGCCCCGATAAATCTCCGGGCTCAGACGGATGATCCGCTCGCTTGGGGAATAATGATCGGTCAGTTCCCCAGGTGTTATTTCGATATCCACATCCGTCAAGCCGGCCGAATCGAGAATCAGCCGGGCAGTCTCCGCACCACTCAAGCGCGTGGGAATTTGCCGGGCCTTGGCGTAGGTCATTCTTACTCGCCATTGGGCCCACAGTGCCAAAAAAATCGCTGGGCTTATGAAAATAAGATACACCGGATCGAACACAAACATCGGCATTAAATTCCTTCTACAAGCTAACTGCTACCCGGTTACGCTGAATCAAACCCCTGAATCTCATCTTCGCTTTTTCTTCTTACGTTCCGCACGGAGGAACATGACACACTCTTCCCTGTAAAACGAATCATTTCTGTCCCTGCGAGGTATAGGCCGCACCTTCCATGGTTCATTATATTCTATAGCACACGCATGGGTTGACCAGATCGTTTTCACTCCCCCCCTTTTGGCGCGCGGTAAGTTTTCCAGCCGCGTGTCTCGGCGGTGATTGCACTTAAACACGAATCTCCCTACCATGGGGGTGCATGAATGACTGCCAAAAAAAGGCAGGCATTTATCTGAGAGGTGGGCCATTGTTTGCCCCATGCAAACTTTGCCATTTGCCGACCACAAGTTTTCCCGCAGGAGGCATGGTTGTTTTTTACCGATTGGTTGTGAAACAGTACCACTTTTGGGAGGTCAAGTGCTATGAAGAGAGAACGGGTTACTCGGCGTTGGATCTTGCAGTCGTTCACCGTCAGTGCCGCTGCGGTTCCGCTGATTGTTCAGGCAAAAGCATTAGGGCTGGAAGGAGCTACGCCGGCTAGTGAACGAGTCACACTCGGGCACATCGGTGTGGGCGGACGGGGACGCGATCTGTTGCGGGGATTCCTGACATGTCCGGGTGCACAATCGCTGGCGGTAGCCGATGCCTATCGCGACCGTCGTGACTCTATGGCCGAAATGATCAAAGGAAAGGCCTACGGAGACTTCCGTGAGATTCTTGCCCGTGACGACATCGATGCGGTGGTTATCGCTACACCGGATCATTGGCACGTGCCGATTGCGGTCATGGCGGCCCGGGCAGGAAAACACGCTTATGTGGAGAAACCGCTGGGTTTGACCGTCCAGCAAAACCTTATCTGCCGCAAGGTGTTTCAGGAGACAAAACGGGTCTTTCAGTACGGCACGCAGCAGCGGAGCATGGCTCATTGCCGGTTCGGTTGTGAATTGGTCCGTAGTGGCAAAATCGGCGAACTCAAGCGGATTGAGGTGATCGCTCCAGACGGCGGCGCTGGTGGCTCCACGGAACCGGCACCTATTCCGCCGGAACTGGATTACGAAATGTGGATCGGTCCGGCACCGATGAAGCCCTACACGGTTAGCCGTTGTGTGACGCCGGGCACTTACTGGATTTACGACTATTCGATTGGCTTTCTGGCCGGTTGGGGGGCGCATCCCCTGGACATTATGATCTGGGGCTGTGACGCGGACCTGGCCGGTCCCATGACTTTCGAGGGGACCGGTGAGATCCCTAAAGAAGGCCTTTACGACACGGTGATTCACTGGGACGTGACGGTTCAGATGGGTAAGGGCGTCGTCATGACCTTCAAGCCCGGCAGCGATTCCACCAAGTTTATCGGTACGGAAGGCTGGGTCGAGGTGCGACGTGGCGGGCTCGACGCCGAGCCGAAGTCACTGTTGAAGCTCGAACTGGGACCGAATGACGTCCATCTCACAAAAAGCCCGCGACACGATCAGAACTTCATTGAGGCCGTCAAATCCGGTGGAAAGGCCATCGCCCCCGTTGATGAAGCGGTCCGCTCCGACATCATCAGCCACATGTGTGATATTGCCATTCGCACAGGCCGGAAGATCACCTGGGATCCGCAGAAGGAAGAAATCGTGGGCGATCCCGAGGCCTCGAAGATGCTCTCGCGTCCCATGCGGGCGCCCTGGACGCTATAGCGCCAGTGAATGATTCAACGATACTTGGATGTTTCGGTTATCGCCGCTTGTAGGGGCGAATCGTGTTTCGCCCTTACAAGACAAAAATGGAAGGACCCGCTTGTTGCGTCCGTTTCTCGGAGGGATCTGCTTGTCAGGTCCGCCGCTCGGAGGGACCCGCTTGTCGGGTCCGTGGCGTTAGCTTTGAGCGTCCATTTCCTTTCGACGGGCACGACAAGCGTGCCCCTCCGATTCTCCGCTGCACGACGTTGGATCATCCATTGCCATATTGCGGACGCGACGAGCGCGTCCCTCCGACACTTGGAGGGACTTGCCTGTCAGGTCCGCCGAATCACGTTGGATTATCCGTTCCGATTCACCAGGCACGATAAACGTGCCCCTTTATTCTGTTCGTTGCATTACCCACAAATATGACAGACACATTTGACTGTGTGCGAACATGGAAATCACAGAGAAAGGGCACTCACTGATTTTTGATTTTATGCTGCTCGGCGGGCCACGCGAATGATTTGCCGATACTTCTCCAGGGTCTTCGCTGCTACACAGTTCCAATGGAGTTCTGTAACAGCATAATGTCGGGCTGCTAAGCCGGTAGCAGCAAGAAGGGATGGATGGGCACGACTCAAGCGGACAAGTTCACGGGCGACATCGGCAGAATCACACGTCACGCCCCATCCCGCACCAGCCGCAAGAACTTCTGGCAACACGTTCGTTTGCGACGTGATAAGCACCGGCAAGCCGTAAGAGAGGGCCTCCAGAACGGCAGTTGGATGTCCTTCCGTGCGGGAGACGTGGAGAAAGAGATCCGCCGATCGGAACTCGCCAGACTTTGCTTCTCCTTGAACAGAATCTTTCAAGATCACCAGATCGCCTATGGCCCGTCGTGCGATCTGCTGACTGAGCCAGGCCGCCGACCCCCGACAGTCTGGTCCCACAATCCGCACCTGGACGTAATTGCGCCGCAGCTCGGCCTGGCAACGGGTGACAGCATCGAGCAGAATATCTAAACCCTTGTGCTCGATATGAAGCCGCCCAAGAAACAAGAAAACCCTTTGCGGTTGACTGCCGGGAGTCGCCAAGGAAGCCTCGTCAGGCGGCCAGATACCATTCCCCACAATGATGACAGGCCGTCCCCAGTCTCCCGATCGCTCGAATTCCCCTTGAGTGAGATATTGAATGGCCGCACAGCCTGCTACCAGGGAGTCAAAGAAACTGCGGCGGCCAAGCCACTTCTTCCACGGTTTGTAGGCCAGAGCCTCGCGAGTCATCCCGCCGTGAGGACAAATGACGTAAGGAATGCCCCGAGCTTTCAGCTCGTCGGCCACTCGTGCATGAAAAGGGATGAATGTACTGTGAAAAACCACCAGATCGGGAAGGAACATCACTCGAGCAATTCGATCAACCCACGAGTTTTCCCGTTTTTTTAGGAGAGCATGTTTTGTAATGATGGAAAGCTCGTCGGCTTGCCACGGCTCAGTGTCGTCCGAGCTTATCAGCAAACCAACACGCGTCCCGTCAATACGGCTTTGGGCTTTAGCGAGATTGATGGCGCTCTGGCGAACGCCGCTGATTTTTTGAGAGTGAATCGGGGCAATGTGAAGAATATTCATGGTGAGGATTCAAGTGAGAACTACAAAAACCGTGGTGTGATTGTTACTGGTATATCGGCCAATGAATCAACTTTTGATAACTGCCAGGACATGTTTTTGATGCTGGGTGGAGAAATCTTTGATGGGAAACATCAAATCTTTGGCTATGTTTTAAACTGGGTCCGGAGCCGCTTTCGCGGTGATTTTCTTGCCCGCACAAAATGGCAAGAACTAAACCAGCCTCGATAGGCCAGTACAGGTGACGATAATTGACGGCTGTCATGGCAAAGGCAAACAAGACTGCAAGCAAGCCGGTACGGAGAGTGGTCCCCTCTGCGTGATCGAGCTCTATAGCAAGTGACAACACGAACGTCACAAAGAGTATGCCCGGCACAATACCGATGATGCCGTAACTCAAGAGCCATTCCAGGAACGCGTTATGGCAATTCCTTCGGAGCGTCCCAGAATCGTCCCAGGTAGCCCCGGGATCAAGCTCACCAAGGGCAACGTCAGCACCGCCTGTGCCGGTGCCCGCAAGAATTCGGCCAGGATCGCGGGTCCATGCCCGAATCACATTTTCCCAAATGGAGAGGCGGTTTCCCACAGTACTCACTGTAGCAATATCTTCCTCGGTAAATCGGGCAATCAGTCGAGGAACCGGGTTAATCCCCAAAACGGCTGTAAGAAGAACACTCGCCAGTAGCAGCAAGACCGTAGCCGCCATCAAGTCCCGCAATCGATGCAAGGGTTGAAGCCCGGCGCTTCCAAAAACGACAATCGAACTGCCGACAAAAAGACTGAACGCACCGCCACGGGACCCTGTCATTAAGCAGCCAACCGCGGTGATAAAAGTTGCCAGCAGGACAAGCCAGTCAGCTTTTCCAAAACAAAATGCATGTTTCGGCTCGGTTCTGCCTATGTTAGGTTGGTTTGGGTAAAAGAACAAACCTTGCGGATGCGACCAATTGACGGGCGAAGTTTTTTCGAAATGGTCGTCTCCCGGCTGTTGCAAAGATCTGTGGTGATTTAAGTTGTTGGACCGACCAGAACGCAAGAACAACACCAGTCCCAGGACACTGGCGAAGGCAAATTGCCCGCCCATCTGGTTTGGATTTGCCCCAAACGTTTGATCATTCAGTGGAAGAAAACCAAATTTGACAAAAGTGTGATAGAGCGAACCGTGGTAGGCCTGGTAATTGAGATAAAATACCAGCAGAACAACTAAGGCATTAACCAGGACTGTCCATCGCGCCGTCCATAACCAACGCCTGTATTCAACGATTAACGACGCGATAGCTGGGCCGCTGAGAATGTAGAACACAATAACCGCGCTGCTCAGTCTTGATGGTGACTCTCCATAAAAAACGCCAATCACCGGGATTGCCGTGATGAGCACGATCGACCAGTGGGCAAGAAGGCTGGGGCGGGTCAACCAGCTCAATGTTCCCAGGGCAACAGCCGGGGCGTAGATGAGGAAATGGGTGATCTCGGGAAACTCAATCCCGCAAAAGTCCCCCAGTCGCTTAAGGGTAATTGCAAGACCGGCCATAAAAACCGCCATAATAAGCGCGAATTGGGCCAGTTTCATGCTGCTCTTCCTTTGACGATGGGTTGATCGGCGATGCTTCGCCCATGGATCAAAGCTGGATCACCTTTTACGGAGTCCGTTTCCTGCCACACGGCAATGAGCGAAGCGACGCATCGTTCGAGCGAGAATGGACTCTCGGTGAAGGCATGCCAGGCTTCGGACCGCATTTGGGAAGTAGGACAGCACTGAGAATTGACATGTCTGGCCCACTGTTCATTAGGCAAGTCCAATGGAACAAGAGTCATTCCGGGAAGGCAAGCGGCAATCTCCCGATGGGGTGGGATATCGGAAGCGACGACCGGCGTTCCCACCGCCAGGGACTCGAGAACAGCACCGGGAAGACCCTCCCATAACGACGGGAAGATCATCATATCAGCCAACCGCAAAAGTTGTGGAACATTCTGCTGTAAGCCGAGGAAATGGACGGCTTTCCCCAGGCCATTTGCCGCGATTTGCTTGGTCAATTGGTCCCGTCCCGCGGATAGATCCCCGACAAGAAGGAGGTGGGACTGGGGCGATTGACGATGGACATGATGAAAAATCTCAATGAGCCGTGAATGGTTCTTAGCTCGCCGATAACTTCCTACGTGGATGATCAGCCGGGTATCGTTGGGTAATCCGAGCGATGCCAAAAGTCTTGCCCGTCCTTCTCCATTTTCAAAATCCATTGCATCCCGCAGATCGATGCCGTTGTAAATGACCTGGCAGCGTTTGTTACATAACCAATGGGGGCCCCAAACGGCATCCATTACGCAGCGGCTGACACCGAGAATGCGGGTCGCCGAGCGATCAATCAACCATTTCATAAGCCAACGGAATGGTCTTCGCAGAACGTTTCTTTTTCCGTCCGATTGGCTGCGAAAATGGGCAATTCGCTTGGGTGTTCCGGCAAGGCGCGCCAGTGCGAGAAGAATACCGGACGAATAATGCACGTGAGAGTGAACGACATCGTATCTCCCATCCCGCAGGAGGGCCACAAACTGGTTAGAAAAACCAACCTTGCGAAGGGGAAGATAATGAACGGTGGCCCCCAGGGCTTGAACTTCTTCATCCAAGGCACCCCGTCGGCCTGAAAGGACACAGTAGTCGATCTGAATGCGCCGACCTAATTCCGGATGGCGATGGATGTATTGAGCCACTTCCAACGTTCGTTTTTCCGCGCCCCCGCAATTCAGCCGGGAGAAAATGTGGAGAATCCGCAACGGCGAAGTTTCAAAGTTACGTTTCTCGACCATGAGAAACCATGTCTCGCAAAAACAGGTGCAGCCGGATGGTATGGCCCGATCCTAGAGGTAAGACACATGACACAGTCTGGGAAGAGTAACAAAAAGATCTCGCCCGCTTCAAGCCGAATTTCGTCGGTGCGGGTCCGGAGCGGATTCAATCCAACGGGCGGTGTCGCTCAGTCTGCTGCCTCGGGCTGGGGTGTAGGCTGAGCGAGGGGTGAAGAAGCCCGCTCGATTCTCACCCTGAGGGCCGCGGCGATAAACGCCTTGAACAGAGGATGGGCTTTCGTCGGTTGCGATTTGAATTCCGGATGAAATTGGACAGCAACAAACCAGGGATGATTAGGGAGCTCAATGACCTCAACCAATTTGCCGTCGGGACTTGTACCCGTGATAGCGAGCCCGGCTTGAGTCAGGCTGTGACGATACTCATTGTTAAACTCATACCGATGGCGATGCCGTTCGCTGATTTCAAGCGTCCCGTAAGCTTGGGCGGCAAAGCTATCTGGCTGAAGTACGGCAGGATATGCGCCAAGGCGCATTGTGCCACCTTTGTCTGTCTTTGTTCGCTGTTCGTCCAGAAGGCAGACGACCGGATGGGGAGTATCCTTGTGAAACTCAGTAGAATGGGCGTGAGCCAATCCGGCGGCATTTCGGGCAAATTCGATGACCGCGCACTGCATTCCCAAGCAGATTCCGAAAAAGGGAATCCCGCGCTCTCGGGCAAAACGGATGGCCTCCACCTTGCCTTCGATGCCTCGTTCCCCAAAGCCTCCGGGAACCAGGATACCATCCACGCCCGCCAGTAATCGTTCTGGCCCCTGCTGTTCTACTTTTTCGCTATGAACCCGTTCAACCCTGACCTGAACCTGGTGGGCGATGCCTGCATGGTCGAGGGCTTCATAAATCGACTTGTAGGCGTCGCGGTGTTCAACGTACTTCCCGACTACCGCGATCGAGACTTCTGCCTTGGGATTCCGAATCCGATGGAGCAGTTCGTGCCACCTTTCCAGATTCAAAGGACCGGCTTTCAGACCAAGTTTTCGGACTATCAAGTCATCAAGGTTATTTTCCACGAGACTGAGAGGAACTTCGTAAATGGAAAAATCCTTGTCCCGTTCTTCAATGACGCACTCAACGGGGACGTTGCAAAAGAGGGCAATTTTGGCTCGGGCGTCACGAGTAAGGGGTTTTTCCGTCCGGCAGATCAGAATGTCGGGCTGGATACCGATTTCCCGAAGCTGTCCCACAGAATGCTGCGTTGGCTTGGTCTTGATCTCCCCCGCCGCGCGAAGATAGGGAACCAGCGTCAGGTGAATGTAAAGACAATTCTCTCGCCCTAAATCGAGCGACAGTTGGCGGATGGCCTCCAGAAACGGGAGACTTTCGATGTCGCCGACCGTACCGCCGATTTCGGTGATCACAACATCCACACCAGTGCTCCCAAGTGTGGTGATCGCCCGTTTGATCTCGTTGGTGATATGTGGAATGACTTGAACGGTTTGGCCCAGGTATTCGCCTCGGCGTTCTTTCGTGATAACCGAGAGATAAATCTTGCCCGTCGTGTAGTTGCTGTCGCGAGTCAGCGGACTATTGGTGAAGCGTTCATAATGGCCGAGGTCAAGATCGGTCTCGCTCCCGTCATCGAGCACATAGACCTCGCCATGCTGGTAAGGACTCATTGTCCCGGGATCGACGTTGATGTACGGATCCATCTTTTGCATCCGCACGGAAAGCCCACGATGTTCCAAGAGCATGCCGATCGAAGCGCTGGTCAATCCCTTCCCCAAAGAGCTGACCACACCACCGGTGACGAAAATATGTTTGGCCATGAGTGCAAGTCTCTCGTAAAAAACAAAAAAGCCGCCGTTACGGGTTCATTTGACGGGGTTGACCATTCACAAGAAATGGAATAACAGGCGTTGTGATGGCTGAAATGACCGAACGGCAGTTCAAGAATCAATCTTTCTGGCGATTGTACCGCGCCCTATACCGCTCGACAAACCGGCGGTAGTCGTCGGGGGTATCGATCCCGCACGTGGGGGTGTCAACAAGACCCACGACGATTTTGGCCCCATGATACAAGAATCGGAGTTGCTCAAGTTTTTCGAGCCGTTCCAGGGGGGGAACCGCTAAACCAGGAACGCGTAGGAGGAAAGGACGCCGGTAAGCATAGAGGCCGATGTGCTGGAGAAAACACGGCGGGTCCGCCGCAAGCAGGCCATCATCCCATTCCCGCGGATGGGGAATCACGCTGCGGCTGAAATACAGTGCATAACCATTCCGATCACAAACCACCTTGACGCAGGCCGGATCGGTTAAAGCATCGCGATTGCGGATCGGCGCCGTCACGGTAGCGACTTCTGCATCGGGAAATCGTTCCAGTAATTCGATCGCCAGGTCGATGGCTTCCCCTGTGATCTCCGGTTCATCGCCCTGGACGTTGACGAAGATATCGACGTCAGGCAAAGCACGGGCGACTTCGGCAACGCGATCCGTCCCACTCTGAGCAGTGGGGCTGGTGAGGCGAGCATCGCCGCCGAACCCGCGGACAACCTCAGCAATTTTCTCATCATCACATGCCACACACAGTCCGGCAGGCCGTCGCGCCTGCGATGCCGCCTCATATGTGTGTTGAATGAGCGGCTTGCCTGTCTCACAAAGAAGCATCTTTTGAGGCAAACGGGTGGAGGCCAAACGAGCAGGAATCACAATCCAGCTTTTCATCGGACGTAACCCATGCGTTCAAGAAGCTCTTCTTCCATGCTGTGACGTCAACACTTCAAAGAGGGAGAGGTAGCCATTGATGCTTACTGGCTGCTTTCTGTCCCCGTCGTTCCGAGGACGGGCACACTGAGTTTCTCGAAACCTTGCAGATCGGTTTCAATCACGATCTGGCCCGTGATAGGTGCCACCTGATCACCAGATTTGAAAATAACGGGAATGACATGGACACTTTTGCTCGTTTCGGGCAAAACAAATGTGAAGCGATCATCGGGACCCTTGATAGCCACAACTCGGAACGGCTTGCGGGCTTGTATGACAAGATTCTTGGTCACGACCTGACCCGGCAAAACACGACCCAGGGCCAGTTGTGACGGCTGGATTGAAACCTGAGGAACAACAGACCCTTCCACGGACAGAAGGATTCTTTGGGCTTCTGCCAGCGTGTCGTTCGTGTACAACTCAATATGCTCCTGTAAGTAACCCGCAGGGGCCTGCGGCTTGAGCGTGACCACGATCTGGTAGCGAACCTCGCCCGGTCCGCGTCCCGTCTCGTTCATTTCCACTTCAAGATAATCAGCACTTGGGACTGCCCGCACAACTTGCCAATCGCTCCGTCCCGCGTAGCTGAGTTGAACCGTTCGATGAGCGGTCGTGCCTTGTGGGACGGCATTAAAAAGCACCGCCCCGGGTTCAAAAACGATGTCGCTACGAATGTAAACATACGTGTGAAGCTGGACCTCGGCCGGAAAAGGCTTGTCGAAAGTTACCGTGATCGTAGCGTCTTTCCGGCCAAGAAAGCCTCGTGTATCCACGGTGGCGACGATAGCCCCGGTTTCAAACGTCTTCAGCGTGTCTTTGGTAAAACTGGGCTGCGTACACATGCACGACGTTCGAACCGAAGCAATGTGGACATCCTCCACATAAATGTTTTGCAGAGGGAAGACGTGCTCGACTTTGGCTCCGCGGGCAACCATCCCGAAATTGTGGCTCGTATGATCGAACATCGCTTCCGCCCATTTCTGAGCGAAGAGCGGCGAGCCGCGTAACGGCAGGATTATCATTCCTAACAAAAGAAACCACCCGAATCCTTTCAATTGTGGTCTCCTCATGATGCAACTCCATTCCTATGTTCAGCACGACACCGCCCGCTGCACGCCACCCCACGATTCCTGGCAATCGGCCAAAAGTTCGTTGCCGTCAATCGGGGCAAGCTGCCCGGGAGGCCTTCCTATGACAGGACATCTCTTTGCCTTCAGGTGGAAGAATACCGTTATTGACGACGAACCGCAACGCGAAATTGTTCGATATCCCATAGTTGTGGGTAGTGAAGAATACATCTAATTAGGGGTTTGGGTAACCGAAGTGGACGCTTGTCACACCCCCCTCGGAGGGGCACGTTTATCGTGCCCGCTCGGAGGGGCATGCTCGTCATGCCCGCTGAAGTGGAATGGATTATCAAACGTCATGCACCGGACCCGACAAGCGGGTCCCTCCGACGGGCGGACCCGACAAGCGCGTCCCTCCGGGAAGTGGACCTGACGGGCCGTTCCCTGGCTGCCAGTCTCTGGTTACGGTTCCCGCAGGAACCTGCGATCTTTGTACGGCCCCACTCGTCTCAGTCCCCTCCCTTGTACGTCTGACGCCTGCACTGCTCAGAGTTTTGCGGGACAGCTCCGCTGTGACAAGAAACTTGATACACATTCGCTGAGCACACACATTCCCAACTTGTTCTGCAGAATGCCGCACGGGATACTATTTAGACTGAATCATGCGAGGTGTTTCCCGGGAGTTCTATCAAGGGATCTGGCTTACGATGTCCAAAATTTGGCGAAAGATTTGTTTGGTGATGACGTGCTTTCTCCTTGCGGCTGTCTTTTTTGGCCACATCGGACTGGCAAACGATGCTGAGCAATGGGGAGTTGCTGAACTGACCTTTCGCGGTCCAAGCGACGGCAATCCGTATCTGGATGTATGGTTGACCGCGGAGTTCTCGCAGGGTGATCGAACAATCAAAGTGCCCGGCTTCTGGGATGGTAACGACGTGTATAAAATCCGCTTTTCACCACCGCGCCAGGGGGAGTGGCATTACACGACTGACAGTAACCGGCCAGAACTTGCTGGGAAGAGCGGCACCATTCAAGTCGGACCTCCATCGAAAGACAACCACGGCCCCGTTGAAGTCTTCCAGACATTCTATCTCCGCTACGCCGACGGCACGCCGTATCACCAGTTCGGGACGACCTGTTATGCCTGGATTCACCAGCCACAGGAATTGCAGGAACAGACGCTTCAAACGTTGTCGCAATCGCCTTTCAACAAGATTCGGTTCTGCATCTTTCCCAAGAGCTACGCTTACAACCAAAACGAGCCGGAGCGGTTCGCCTTCGTGAAAAAGCCGGATGGGACGTTCGACTTCAGTCGGCCCGACCCTGAATTTTGGCGGCATCTTGAACGCCGGATCCTCGATCTGCAAAGGCTCGGGATCCAGGCCGATTTGATCCTCTGGCACCCCTATGACCGCTGGGGATTTGCCGACATGAGCGACGAAGAGGACGACCGCTATCTGCGCTACTCCATTGCGCGGCTTTCCGCCTTCCGCAATGTCTGGTGGTCGCTGGCCAATGAATACGATTTCATGACCGAACGGCCTGCGGGTCACCGCGGCAACAAGCAATGGGAAGATTGGGACCGCTTTTTCCAGATCCTGCAGAACGAGGACCCGCACCAACGGCTTCGCGGCATCCACAATGGCAGGAAATGGTATGACCATACCAAGCCTTGGGTCACTCACGCCAGTTTGCAATCGTCTGACATGAACGGCGGGGTCCGCTTTCGTGCGCAGTATCAGAAACCGGTCATATACGACGAGTGCCGGTATGAGGGGAACATCCCGCAACGTTGGGGAAATCTAACGGCACGCGAAATGACACAGCGGTTCTGGCTGGGCACGCTCAGTGGCTGCTATGTCGGTCACGGCGAAACATACAAGCATCCGCAAGACATCCTGTGGTGGTCCAAGGGCGGCGTGCTCCACGGCGAAAGCCCCAAGCGAATCCAGTGGCTCAAGGATTTCATGGCTAAGGCACCGCCCTTTCATGAACTTCAGCCGATGGGTGACGACAAAGGGCGGTTCATCCTGGGCAAACCGGGCGAGTATTACCTCATCTATTGCCTGGAACGACAACCACAGGTGATTGAATTGGCCGGCACAAGGCCATACAAGGTCGATCTCATTGATCCATGGGAGATGACGGTGACCCCTGTCGGAACGGCGCAACCCGGCGAATATGCCGTGAGGGCACCTCGTTCCGACGTCGCCTTCCGCTTCACTGTGTACGCACCGGGGGAGTCGCTTCGGCCCGAGGCCCGCATCCGTGCCACTCCCACAGAGGGATTACCGCCGCTTACGGTGAAGTTTTCGGGTGAAGGTGGGCAGTCGCTGTATTGGGATTTCGGCGACGGCACATCCAGCGAAGACCCGAATCCAACGCATGTCTTTCAAAAACCGGGGGTTTATACCGTCACGCTGACGATCCGCGAAGGCGGCGAGATCGTCGCCCAACAGTTCGTGGAAATTGGCGTCGATCGCGACACAAGCGAGGCCATCGTTCGCGCCGGATTCGAGCGGAACGAAACGCCCGAAATCAAGCTGCACGGTACGGCAAAACGCGGAACGGCTGGCTCGATCCGGCTTCCTGATGGTGAACCCTGGGGCTGGGCAACCGCCGGAGACGGCCCCTTAGATGATCTCCGCGGCCTTCGGTCGTTCACTATCCTCGGTTGGCTCAAGCCTGAAAGCCTCAAAATCGGCAGTGGCGGCAACCGGATCGTGTTCTGTCTGAACAAAGACCATTCTGGCATCGACCTGGTCTGCCTAAGTGACGGCCGATTGCGGCTTTCGGTCAACGAGTGGCCGGACCGAGTTCAGAATGACAGCTCGCCCGGCAAGTTGGTGATCGGTAAATGGACATTCTTCGCCGTGACCTACGATGCAACTCAGCCCCATGACAACGTGAAGTGGTATTTCAGTGCACCACAAGATGCGCCGGGGGGCAGCGAGGTCCGGTTCGACCGCACGACTTCTTACAATCCCGGCCCTGTTGATAAGGACATCGGCCCGTTGGCTATCGGCAACTTCAACGACACGATGCGGAGCTACGGCATGGATCGGCAGTTCCGCGGCGAGATTTGTGGCCTCCAAATCTTCGGCAGCCGAGTCGGTTCTCGTGCAGTCTTGAGCGATGAGGAAATCAGGAAACATGCGCAATGAATTTCAAAACCACTCGTTGCATCATCCTATCGCTAGGCTTTATCTGGCCGGTTTTGGCGACGTGTACATTTTCTGCGGAGTCGGCCAATCCGCCGGGGGGTGCGCTGACCGGTGAGCGATTCCGCGTGATTGTTTCCACCGATATTGGCGGTTCGGACCCAGATGACTTTCAGTCCATGGTCCACTATCTGGTGTATGCCGATCTCTTCGACACGGAAGGTTTGATCTCCTCCCCTCCAGGTGCTGGCCGTAAGCAACACATCCTCGAGGTCCTCGATGCCTACGCAGCGGACTATCCGCGGCTCAAACAGCATTCCGACCGTTTTCCGCCGCCCGAAGCCCTGCGGGCAATCACCAAACAGGGTGCCATCGATCCGGCACCACCGGCCGGTTATTCCGCGCCCACGGAAGGCTCAAGGTGGATCATCGAGCGTGCCCGGGCTGATGATCCCCGACCGCTCTGGATTCTGGTGTGGGGATCGATCACGGACGTGGCCCAGGCGGTGCATGATGACCCTGGCATTAAACCGAGACTTCGCGTCTATTTCATCAGCTCGTGGAACCGGCGGATGGATCCGGCGGCACGTGACTACCTGGTGAACAACCATCCCGATCTGTGGATGATCGAAGCGGACACGACCTTTCGGGGGATGTACGTGGGCGGCGACCAGTCAGATGACCTGGGGAATCGTGAGTTCGTCGCCCGGCACGTCCGTGGCCACGGCGCCCTCGGAGACCTCTTTTTTGCCAAGAAGCCGGACATCAAAATGGGGGATACGCCCTCAGTGCTCTATCTGCTGCGAGGCAAGGCAGAGGATCCGACGGGCGAAAGTTGGGGCGGCTCGTTTGTCCAACCCGACGCGGCACGTCCCTACTGGACGGATAATTCCGACCCGGCGCTCCGCGAGGGAAACTTTCCCGGGGCCAAGACCGTTAACCGCTGGCGCAAGGATTACCTTCGCGACTGGCAACAGAGGATGAAGTGGCTCAAAGCTCCGTGAACTCATAAAAAAGAGAAAGATTGGTGACATCGCAAGTGAAAGCAATTTTTCGGACAAGGCATTGCACCATGAATCGGACTCGGTTTTTCGGTTGCCTATTTGGACTGGCCGTTGCCGTGGTGACAGCGATTCAGGCATCCGCGGTGGAGAGGGCTTCGCTCGAACCCCTCCGGGTGGCCGATAATGGGCGGTTTTTTGTCACGGTCAGTGGCCGCCCCTTTTTCTGGCTGGGCGACACGGCCTGGCAGTTAATCCATGATTTGGACGAGGCAGAGATCCGCCGTTATTTTGCGGACCGACAGGAAAAGGGCTTCACAGTCATCCAAACTGTGGTGCTCGTGGAACTGCGTTCAGATAGACCCAATGCCTTTGGCCATTTCCCTATCGAGCCTCGCCGTCCCGACCGGCCTATTGTTAAAGACGGCCCAAACAATGATTACTGGGACGATGTCGAGCGAGTCCTGCGGTTGGCCGAGGAGCACGCGCTGTACGTCGGTTTGCTACCCACTTGGGGGAAAAACGTGACCTCCAATTGGCAAAATGGCCTGGTGGATGGTTTTTTCACTGTGCAGAATGCCGAAGCTTACGGGCGGTTTATTGGCGAGCGGTTCAAGTCGCATTCGAACATCATCTGGATCCTGGGAGGCGATCGAGCAGCGCCCACCGATGAAGCCCGGGCCATCTGGCGGGCTATGGCCCGCGGGATCGCAATCGGTGTCTGCGGGACGGAAGATTACTCGAAGGTCTTGATGACCTATCACACCAGTGGTCCTGGGAGCACCGCCTGGTTCATGAATAACGAACCTTGGCTGGACTTCCACGGCTTGCAATCGGGGCATGGACGTTGGGCGCTGAACTGGATCATGGTCGAACACGCTTATAGCATGAAGCCGACCATCCCCGTGGTGGATTTGGAGTCCAGCTACCCGGGATTCCGACACGGTCGTCCGCCCACCATTGCTACCGACGATGACGCCCGCCGAGCGGCCTATTGGGCGGTTTTCGCAGGCGCGGCAGGCCACACCTACGGTCACCACAGTATTTGGCAAATGCATTCGCCTAAGTATCCTGGCGTGGCCGACCCAAAGGAGTATTGGTACGAGGCCCTCGATGCCCCCAGCGCGCGACAGATGGGTCACCTGCGCAAACTTATCGAGGCTCGTCCTTTTCTCACGCAACGGCCGGACTTGTCGTTGTTGGCCTTTGAGCAGGCAACGCCTTGGGAAATGTGCCTGGCCCTCCGCGGCGATGGATACGCCATGATCTACACCCCGACTGGCCGTCCTCTCGAGATAGCTCTGGAAAAGCTACCTTTTTCCGAAATATCGGCAAGCTGGTTTGACCCCCGCACGGGAAAGCAGAGTGAAATTGGCACGTTCACGAACAAAGCCCCCCGAATCTTTGATCCGCCGGGAGAAGAACAACAAGGCAATGATTGGGTACTGGTGCTGGAATCATTGATGCCCACCAGGCATTCCAAACCTTGATGTTTAGTTACGGGTCCATATGCTTTCTAAAAAGCCCATGTTATTCTGTTTCCGACTATGGCGTATGAGGGAAGCTTCTATACTTCATCAGATTGTGCCATTAACTTTTCGTGAACACACCACTGGTCAATGTGGATTAGTAATTGTGTTAAGCAGCGTGGTGCTATCGCTTGGGATTGCTTCTCCAGCGACGATAGGGGCGGACTTGCGATCATGTAGCATAGTGCACGAACAGACAATTGAACTGTATTTGGTTGATGGGCACATCATCTATTACGGCAAAGGTCAGAACTGGGATGGTCGCGACAATACCGTCTTTTATAGTCCACTTAACGTCGCGATGGCCGAGGTTCCGTCAAATTACGCGATCACAAGCCCCGACGACCCCGCCTTTGCTTCTCCCGTGAATCCCCTTCGGGTTTATCGTAAGTCGCGGGTGATCGACGTGAACTCGATTTTTCGGGAACCAAAATACCTTTTCGGACATTGGCTTTATCTCAAGTTGCCGAAAAGTTTGAAGACGGGTTGTACGTACGAGATCACGCTGTCCGGTATCGCCGACAATGCCCGCCGTCACCGACTGGTGTTTGATCCACTTCGGCACCGGAGCAGCGCCATTCACGTGAATCAGATTGGATTCGCACCTGATTCACCGAAACATGCGTACATTTCCTTGTGGATGGGTAGCGGGGGCGGACTGGATTTCTCAACTTACGAAGGCGTGCCATTTGAAATTCGTCGCTATAACGATGGCAAAAAAGTTTTCAGCGGTATAATCGGCAAACGAATGGGTGCCGACACAGTGGAGCTAGAGGGCGACATCGGTAATCTCACGAAGGCTGATATCTGGGAATGCAATTTTACCGCTCTCACGACTCCTGGAGAGTACGTTGTATCAATCGAGCGGCTGGGTTGTTCCTATCCTTTTGAAATCAGCCATGAGATTCTCAAGGAGCCGTTCTGGTACGCCATGAAAGGATTGTTTTTCCAGCGAGCCGGCATTGTTCGCGAGCTCGAAGTAGGGCGGATCTATCCGCGCGACCATCATTTTGAGGATGTCGTGTGGTACTATCGGCCCGATATTACTAAACCGGAAATCCCAACCGGCAAGGAGTTTGATACTGGCCAGCTGCTTAAGGGTTGTTACGGATTTTACCACGACGCAGGTGATTGGGATTCATACAGCTCGCATGCTGTGGTGCCACTGGCCTTGATGTTGCTCTACTCATTGGCCCCAGATCGCTTCGCCGACGGGGACGTAGGCAATCGGTATAAGCTGCGCGAAAGCGATCGCGAATGGATCAATGAGGGGTGCAATGGTCTTCCGGACGTCCTTGATGAGGCCGGTTGGCTACCAAACTCCTACAGACGGCTTCGACACGCACTCTTGGATACCGGCTACAGTGATGGTGGTGTACCCGGATATGTGGGGCGCGACGCCATTGCTTGGTCGGGCAAGTACGGAGAAGGCATGTTACCATCTTGGGAAGACCGTCGGCCATGGATTGTGACTCGCGTTTGCGGCGACGCCACCATGCGGTATGCCGCCATGGCTGCCTGGTATGCCAAATCTCTGGACATCTGGTGGCAGCAAACTCATCCCGGGTCTGCCTATCCGGAAAGCCAAGAATGGATTGAAGAGGCCCGTTCTGCTTATTACTGGGCAAAGAAAAACAGACCAGAAAAGCAGGATCTGTACCCGGGTTATGCCGCCCTGGCCGCCGTCTGCCTGTACTGGGCCACTCGTGACCCTGTCTTCCAAGACGAGTTTAAGTCATTCCGGGCCGCTGACAAGACTCGCGGTTATGCGCAAATCGACATCTGGCCATGGTTTTTCTACGAGCCTGTTTATGCCATGCTGCCGCCCGATCTGCCGCAGCTTGACGTCAAAGCTCAGCAAGAATCGCGACAATACGTGATCCAGGCCGGTGAGTCGGATGCAGCCCATACGGAGCGTATAGGATTTCGAGTGTTTCAGATGACCACAATGTATGGTCAATTAGCTAACCCACGATTCCTAGCAATGGCCTCGGCACATGCACTATCCCACGATGAGAGTCTACTCCGCGCTATGCAGAACAATGCGGCGTACTTCTTGGGTGGCAACCAGCGCAACACCGTTTACGTCACTTGCTTGGGTGAAAACCCCGATAATATCATCTTTCATCCCGATGCCTGGATGCTCAATGACTTCAAACACAAGGTTTACCGCTGGGAGCCTCTACCGGGTTATGGCACGTATTTCGGCCAGCTTTTCGACTACGTGAGCGGTCCAGGTGGGGACCTTCATGTTCAAACTAACGCCTACCCCGATTATCGGCAATGGCCACGTACGGAAATGCGGAGTGGTAACCGGGAGAGCATCTCGGGCAATGAATTCACTATTCACCAGAATAATATTCACTTGGCTTTTGCGTTCGGTTACCTGCGCGCCATGTGCGCAGGCCCAGGCGGATTTCTGTTATCACCGCGTCCCACCGTTCGTTTGGTCATGCCTGAAAATCAACCGATCCGTCATGCTGAGACGATAATGCTCCGTGCCGTGACATCGGCCAATACCCGTGTGGTGAAATACTATCAAGATTGGCATCTAATCGGCGAAAGCTACGATAAGGAAAACGGGTTCCCAATTTTGTGGACAGCACCGTCCCAACCCGGTGCAACTGTGCAAATCACGGCCGTCGCTTACAACGATCGCGGACGGATTTCGTTGCCCAGCGCGGAGGGCGAAAGGACACTGGTCATCACACCCGGCCCCAAGTTGCCATAATAGCATGGAATCCCACGGATCGAGTCTCCCCCGGGACCGATTCGCCCCACGCGATGTGACCTGCATGGACGCTTCAAGTCACAGTCGCTCCATAGGGCGTACCGACACGAGGATTCGTTCAAGGCTCGGCGGGGCGGGCCCGTCATGCCCGCTCGGAGGGGCACGCTTGTCGTGCCCGATGAAACATGATGGATTATCAAACCGTATTCAGCGGACCCGACAAGCGGGTCCCTCCGAGAGGCGGACGCGACAGGCGAGTCCCTCCGAGGGCAAGTCTGGAGGGGCGTGCTTGTCACGCCCGCCAAGGCGGAATGGATCATCAAACCAGACACAGCGGACCCGACAAGCGGGTCCCTCAGTACGGCAAATCAAACTCCGCCTCGCTTTCAGGGAGGATCGGCTGGTGGCGATCATGCCGGCTCTCGTTCGTGCTGAAAACGCGAATTCCCGGCGCATCGTCCAACGGACATACGTATTCGCAGACACCACAGCCGATGCACTTTTCGGGATCCACGCGCGGCTGCTGGATCACACGCTTTCGACCGTCGCGAAGCTCGACTTCCACCGGCACACAATAGATGGCTTTGTCCGGAATCGGACAATGCTCTTCACAAACGACACAATTGCGCCCATAGACATAGGGAATGCAACGTGTGGTATCAAAAGACGCCAACCCGATTTTGATCTGGTGCTTTTCTTCCTCCAGCAGAGGCCGAATGGCCTCCGTCGGGCAGACATGCCCGCACAGCGTACACGTGTAATCACAGTAACCAACCAGAGGCACGAGATGGGGAGTAAAAATCCCCTCCAGGCCAGCCTCTGTGATTGCCGGCTGAAGCCCCCCCGTCGGGCAAACCTTCATACACATTCCACATGCAGTGCACCGAGCGAGGAATTCCGGTTCAGGACGTGCTCCAGGAGGGCGAATCAATCGGGGATGATAGACCGAGGCTCGGCCTTGCGGCGTCGCTCTAAACAAGGCAAGGCTCGTTAGGCCGCCCAAACCGGCCCAAAACACACCACGGCGAGTCAGCCCGACCGGCTGGACCGGCGGTTCCTTCTTCCAGACAAGAGGTTGAAATGTAAAGGAACAAGCGTCCCGATGGCAAGTGCTTGAACAGTTGAGGCACACAAAGCACTCGCTTGGCTTCCAGCCTTTCCCCTGACCTGTGGCTGAAGCCCCGTGACAGGCCGTTGTGCATAATCCGCACTCGTTGCAATGATCGGCAGCGACGGCCCTACGGAGAAGAGGCCACCTGGCCGCCCAGCCAAGCAAGGCCCCCAAGGGACAAAGATAACGACACCAAAACCGCCGACGGTAAGCATTGGCAGCCACGATCCCAATGAAGAAAAGGGCGATCAACCCCGTACCAAGAAAGGCCTGTTTCTGGATCACAAAGACGTGATCCCGAAGATAGCGATACGCGGGTTCACTGAGATCCGTGAAAGCGAAAGAACCAATTCGCGGGTTGGCCTTGTAAATCGCCGTGGCCCCGCTTTCAACCGCCCATTGCCCACTCGGGATCACCACCGTTGTGAGCGTCCGGTAAAACAGGACCAAAGGATCGAAAATCGTCACCCAGTGGCCTCCGAAAAGCGCCATCACCAGGGCACCAACAAGGACGTAATACTTAGTCTTTTGCCAGGGCGACCAGGTATCCCGTCCCGGTTTCGCCTTTTGAACCTTGTCGAAGGACCAACCCGCGATCGAATGGACCGTCCCCAGGGGGCAAATCCAGCCGCAAAAGACCCGGCCAAGTACGGCCGTGATTATCAGCGTGATCACACCCAGAAAGGCTAAGGTGGGAATACCCCATGCCGCGATTCCGGTCAGAACCAGAATCAGAGGATCGAAAAAGAAAAAGACCTTCAGCCACTCACTGGGCAATTGGCCGGGGACGGGTCGCGTCGCCAAAACCAGACCCAAAAAAAGGGCCAGAAACGCCACTTGGACCATCCGCCGCAGCCAACGCCGAACGGTGATCCGACGTTTCATGAGAGGGCGATCTCCTTCGGTTGCAACGAACGATAATCCATGGTTCCCAATCCGGCTTGTTGGCCCTTGACAATGGAGCCGATCTGATCGGGCTTCCGTCCGAGGATCTCCGCTCCAAAGGCGTCGAGGGCCACAATGTCCGTTCCGGCTGCCAGTGTCAGCTTAACGGCCACATCCTCCGGATTACCGCCCTTTGGCCCATGATTCAACAGGATCCGCGTGCAATCGAGAATACAGAACGTCGGCCGCATAAACCGCGTGATGTCGGCCAGGCACGTGGGGATGTCCTGATGGAAGAGGCGACGATTCTCGATCACGCCCATGTAATTCTTCATACACAAGGTCACCGTGGCCAGCACATGGTGTTTGGCAATCGGGACGTTGATCACAACGTCGCTTTCGACAAGTTCCGGATAAACGGGAATGCTCTTGACGCGTTCGCCCTTGATGTCGGTTTCACGGAAGCGTTCACGATCAAGGAAAACAACCTCAGCCCCTGCCTGCTTGGCCGCATCGGCAATACCGCTTGATGCATATGCCTTCGCCGGCAGGTCGCACGGATTGTCACCCACCTTGACCTTTTTCGCCCCGGCCTCATAGCAAAGGCGGACCAGCGTTGCCACAAGATCCGGGTTGGTATTGGCGGCAAGCTCAGGCGTGCGATCCCAGCCGATATTCGGCTTGATCCATACCACATCGCCACGTTTTACAAAACGCGAAATGCCACCCATTGCCTGGACCGTCTGCTCGGTCAACTTGACAACCGCCTGTTGAAACTCGGACGGCGACTGCGGCATGGGGCCACTCCAACGCGTGATGACCATTTTCGGCGGAACGGCCTCAACTGCCCAGGTCAACTGATTTCCGAGCGTCATCGCCCCAGTTACGGCTGCACTGTAACGCAAAAAGTCACGTCGAGATGTTGAGAACACCATAGCTCTTGTCCTTTCCGGCAGGTCGAACTGGTTGTGGGGGATTAATAATACGTCCGTAGATGGAGCCGCTTTGAGATATCGGCGTGCCTTATACTTTAGTCCAGGCAAAGAGCGATGACAACTCCTTCTGACAAAAAAACCAACTTCGTTTGACAAGTCCGACAGTTTCAAGGGCCAAGCGTACCTCCATCCTTCGGACGGACCCGCTTGTCAGGTCCGCCGGATCATGTTTGATTATCCATCCGGATTCCGCGGGCACGACAGGCGTGCCCCTCCGACAGTGGCAGGATAAACGTACCCCGCCGAGTTGCTCGTCGCCTCACCTCCAAATCTGCCGCGTATGCCCGTTTGCCCAGTTTTCGTGCCAACGGTTCACGATCGGTTTTGAAGCGGGGCAACGGGTTGGTTTCTGTCAAGGGCATTGGCGCTTTCTGCCGTACCTTTTACATTAGAAATGTTTGGAAAAGCGTTCGGTGTCGAGTGTTGGAAGACGGATCCTCAATCAGTCCTTACAGGAACAGGCGTCAAGAGTTGCCATGCGAACACGACCGCGGACAAAGTTTTACTACATTTTGCATAGTCGTCGCTGCCCCAAATGTGGGGCCAAGTTGAATACTCAGCGGACCCGATGTAAACGGTGCGCCCAGGTTGTTCCCCGACCGAAAAAACCAAAATAGCCGCCTTTTGGGGCAACACATCGTAGCGTTTTTTGGACGCCCGATTTGATGGGCGTCGTGTGGAAATTTTCTGCTTGATTAGTTGACTGTGTCTTTGCGGTAGGAAAATGGGGCGATGCGTAATGGTATTCTTCACCTCGCCGATCTTCACATCGGTGCCAGCCCTGAGCCTGGCCTCGATGACGACTACCGCTCCCGACTGTCCCAGGCTCGAGAGAGTTTGCTACTCTCCGTAGCGAACTGGATCGCCGAGGAAAAAAGCCCGATAGGGTTGGTCCTGATTGCGGGTGACCTTTTCGACCGGCATGATCCCCCTCCATCGAGCGTCCCTGCAATCCGGGCCGCATTGACGCAAATTGGCCAGTCGATCCCCGTTATCACGCTACCCGGCAACCACGACGAGTACAGTTACGCGCAGTGCGTCTATCGGCGGGGAGACTGGCCCGGTGTCCTTGTCACTTCTCCCGAACCGCACGTTGTCTGGAAGGGGCAATTGGGTGACAAGCTGTGTGCCGTAGTCTCGGCGGTGTATCAAGCAGGGAAAGTATCCCCGGGACAAAAGCTGGAGCTTCCCTCCCGAAAGGCTATCCTGGGACCAAACGATTCGGACGGACTTTTGATCGGTCTTTTCCACGGGACGTTGGCCGATCATTTCCCGGCGGCGTTCGTTGAAAAAGAACGGTGTTTTTGGCTTTCCCACAAGGAGGCAGCCGATCGCGGTTACGACTACCTGGCCCTGGGCCACTTTCACAGCCGCCGCGAATGGCGGATCGGACCCTGCTTGGCTCATTATCCGGGTCCACCACTTGGGTCACGTGTGAATGACCCGGGAAGCGGGTATTTCTCGCTGGTCCGTATCGTTGGGGACAATCCGCAGGTTGAAGCAGTGGACGTCGGTCCGATCCTGGGATGCCGCTGGGATTTTTGCGAGACCGAGGTCCAGCCGGAGCAGTCGCATCAGGACATGGCTGATCAAATTGTTGCCCATTATGGCCAAGTGAAAGGCAGCGGAAATATCGTGATATTCCCTGCGGTCAAGCTGAAGGGGTATACGACGCGTTCTGATTTGGTCAAGCGCGTTCAAGACGACTTGCAGGCCAGGGGGATGCGTTGCTGTGTCGTCACCGAGGGTCTCGAACAAGTGGTTCCCGCGGACGTGGAATCGCTGGCCGCGGAGGAAAGCCTTGTTGGCCATTTCGTCCGGCAGTGGAAGTCGTGGCGGGAGAAGGATCAAACCGACTGTGACGATGCGATGGCCGTGCTTTACGAGGGCCTTCTCGCCCTGGGGTGGCATCAAACGGGTCATGGGGAGTGATTATGACGCGCCTGGCTTTGACGGGACTCGAAGTCGTCAACTGCGGGCCATGGCAGGGACGGCATCGCTTCGCGTTTCCCGGCCATGGCCTGGCGGTATTCTGTGCCCCAAATGAGACCGGAAAGACAACGCTCCTCCGCCTTGTGGCCGCCGTAATTTGGGGTTACGAGGTCCCCGCCCGCAATTGGTTTACCCAAGATGACGCCTATGAAGCTCGCTTGGAGTACGAACGGAGGCCGATCGCATCCGGCACAATATCGACTGACGACAGCAGCCTTGAGCGATTTCAGATCAGTCGGGATTTTCGCACTCACAAGGTAACACTCTTGCGCGAGGCAAATGGCCAGTGGCAACCTCTCCGCACAAGCCAGCACAAACAACGGGGCAAGACTGCCGACAGTGAGCAGTGGGCAAGCCTTGTCCAGAAATTGTTTGCCCCAATTTCGCCCCAGGCATTCGTCCGGCTGGCGATGTTAACATCACCGTTTGATCCGCAACCAGAGGCACACCTGGTCCAGTCGCTTATTTCGGGGGCGGGGGAGAATACAAAAGATGAAGCCCTCCAAACTCTCCTCGAACGGCACCGTGTTATCACACGGTTTTCGCGGGCGGCGGGCATCGGTAAAGCTGATGCCCGAAAAGATGGCCGATTGGAAGAACTCCGTCACAAACAGAACCAGTTGCAGTCGGATATTGCCACGGCACGGCGGGCACTGGAAGAAGGATTGCGACTCCGCGAGAAGATCCAGCAATTGGACACGCAAATTGCGGGTCTTGAAAAAAGGCGCCAAGAGCTACTCCAAAATAAAGACGTGCTGGATGCGGTGCGGCGCCTTTCCCGGGAACGACGTATGAAAGATGAACGGGAAACCAATCTGAAACGCGCCCTGGAACAGTGGAAA
>Ga0209162_1001155_pt1 | contig 26924 bp, 18 predicted proteins | sample YNPNPMetaG_FD_187121 | JGI IMG/M metagenome (GOLD analysis project Ga0209162, IMG submission 187121) | Anoxygenic and chlorotrophic microbial mat microbial communities from Yellowstone National Park, USA - YNP NP MetaG (SPAdes) (version 2) ...
GCCCAGATAAATCCCGGTGTCCCCTGGCCGGCAACCGATGCGCTGGGACGTCGTCTGCCGCTTGCCGAGGAAGTCGGGTTGCCGCGGACAAATCGTTTCGTCGGGATTTTTTATTTTCTTTGGCTCGTGCCGGCAATGCCGATCCCACCAAATCCGAACGGTGACGGACCGTTCGATATCAGCAAGATTCTGGCAAGCGATCCTCAGGCGCTGCAAAAACCGCATTCACCGTTGGGGGGTAAAGTCGGGCAATATCATTTCTGGGGAGAGCCGCTGTTTGGCTATTATCGTAGCGATGATCCGTGGGTTTTGCATCGTCACGCCCAGTTGCTTGCAGACGCAGGTGTGGATGTTCTGATTTTTGATGCCACGAATGCTGAAACCTATCGCGAAGTCTATACCGCCCTGTGCAATGTGCTTCGGGACGTGCGCCAATCTGGTGGACGCACGCCACAGATTACCTTTATACTCAACACCAAAGCTGGCGACACCGCTCAGCGTCTCTATCGCGAGTTTTATCAGAAAAGGCTTTTCCCGGAGTTGTGGTTTCAATGGGAAGGCAAACCATTGCTCATCTGCGACCCCAAAGAAGTCAACGATGAGCTGAAAAATTTCTTCACCTTGCGTCGCGCCCACTGGCCTTTCAAAATGGAAAATACGCCTTATGCGTGGCATTGGGAGGCAACATATCCTCAGCCTTACGGATTCACTGATGACCCACAGAAGCCGGAGCAGGTCAACGTCTCGGTCGCTCAAAATCTTAGCGCTAAAGATGGCTCGGTCTGTTTTATGAGTTCGGGACAGGCGCGGGGACGTAGTTTTCACAACGGCAAGCAATCTATCACGGCCGGCTCAGTGAATTACGGTTTCAATTTTCAGGAGCAATGGAGCCGCGCCTTTCAGTTGCAACCGCCGTTTGTAATGGTTACAGGTTGGAACGAGTGGATTGCCGGTCGCTGGGGCAAGCCGGATGAACGCCCTGTCTTTGTTGATCAGTTCGACGAGGAGTTTAGCCGCGATATCGAGCCGATGCGCGGAGGTCACGGTGACAATTATTACTGGCAACTTATCGCTAATATTCGCCGCTACAAAGGTGTTCCGGCATTGCCGAAAGCCTCCCCGCCTAAAACAATTTCATTAACAGCTGGCTTCGGACAATGGCGCGATGTTCAGCCGGAATTTCGCGACCATATCGGTGAGACGCAACCCCGTCAATTTGATGGCGTCGGCGGAACGCACTACACGAACACCTCAGGACGGAACGACTTTGCCATTCTCAAAGTCGCCCGGGACGCGGTCAATCTCTATTTCTATGCGCAAACTGTCAAGCCTATTACTCCCGGGACCGGGTCAAACTGGATGTGGCTGCTTATAGATGTGGACCAAAATGCCGCGACGGGCTGGGCGGGTTATGATTTCATAGTGAACCGCGTGGCAGACGCGAACGGGAAATTCTGGCTTGAGAAAAATCTCGGAGGTTGGCAATGGAAAAAGGTTGCACACGTAGAACTACGCCTCCAGGACAGGGAACTGCAACTGGCGATTCCAAGGGCAGCGCTTGGACTTACGACTCCCGGCACCAAAGTGGATATTGATTTCAAATGGTCTGATAACTTGCAACATCCTGGCGATATCATGGACTTCTATTTGAGCGGCGATGTTGCGCCCGAAGGACGATTCAACTACCGGTACCACGGCGATTAACAAATCCAGCAACTATGAGAAAGTTTATCTGTATCAAATATGATAATGGTTACCGGCAAATCAAAAAATGAAACATCATCTAAATAAAACAATAATGCATAGCACGCTCGTTATTGGTTGTATTCTGGCTGGCTTTGTTGCCTGTAGCCTGTTCACAGCGGAAAACATTGCTTTTCCCGCAGTTCAGAGCGACACCACAGTGGCTCCAAAATGGGAGCGTAATCAAAAACCGATTCTCCAAAATTTTAATAATATGTACCAGCCATGTATCGTCGAAGTCGGGGGCGGATGGCGATACCGTATGTGGTTCTTTGGTTGGGCATCTGCTACCGGGAATCCGGGCGTGCCCGGGTGCGACGCCATCTTTCACGCTAGATCAAAAGACCTCGAATCGTGGGAAGTTTATAGTCAGGGAGGAACCTGGGATAAAGAAATGAATCCCGAAAAGTGGATTCCCGTTCTGTATGCCAGCGATCGGTGGTTTGAAGAATGGCACGTCGGAGATCCGTCAGTCGTCATGAAAAACGGTAAATTTTATATGGCTTATAGCGCTACATCCAGGCCATTTGCTAAAAAAATCGCAGGTTATCCCGCGGATATGGTGCAGTGCGTGATGGGAGCCGTCTCCGAAGACGGAATCCACTGGCGCAAGACGGACGAACCATTGCTCATCCACCCTGGAGATAGCGACACGCCGCAACCCGAACCAGATCGGATAGGAGATTTCCACCGTCCGTCGCTCCTCTGGCTGGATGGCAAGTGGCGATTATATTTTGATTATTGGTTACCGAGCAAAGGCGTTTGCCTCGGCTACGCGGAAAACACTGGCGACTTTATGCAGAAAGGCGGATTTAAGATAAAACACGATCTTAAACAGCCGTTAATGGAAAACTGGCCTAATCCAGAGGTTATTCGCATTGGTAATACTTTCCATTGCTTTGGCGATCCTGTCGGATATCCAATAAAGCCTGGCGAATCGGGATGGAAGAGCCGCCAGCTCCGCGAGGCGATTTCATCCGATGGATTATTATGGGAGAAGCTTGATTTTATTCCTCCGGATGAAGACGCCGATGCATGTCATGTTCCACAGGCGCTTGTTACGACAATCAATGGCAATAAATGGTTGTATTTGTTTTACTCTATACAAATCGGGTATAAAAAGAATGATGGTGTTTATCACTTTCAATACGACCGCATCCGGGCTATGCGTCGCCCTGTGGGAAAGTCCGGTGAAGCGGCACGTTAAATTTAAACGAATTACAAAATTGAAAGCAAAAAACTGATATGAAAAAACTGCGTTACATTGTATGGCTGGCCGGGGTGATATCGGTACTGGTATCGCCACAAATTATGGCCGAAGAAAAACTGGAGAGTGGTAAGGACCGAATAGATGTCCCTGCTATCGGAGAAGGGTTGTGCCTGCACAATCTTTTCCAATCCGGGATGGTGTTGCAACGGGAAAAACCTATCTACATCTGGGGTTGGGCAGAGCCCGGTGAAAAAGTTACTGTCACTTTCGGAGAAACCACCAAAACCTGCACTGCTGGCGCCGACCGCTCGTGGAAAGTCGAGTTGCCGGCCTTGCCAGCAAGTTCAGAGCCGAGAACGTTGGTCGTCCAGGGTAAAAATAAGACAATAAAACTGGAAAATATCCTCATCGGAGATGTCTGGCTTCTAGGCGGACAGAGTAATATGGAGTTTCCAATCTCACAGGTTGATGACGGAGAACTTGAAGTCGTTTCTGCCAATTTTAAAAACATCCGATTCCTTAAAGTCCCGCATTTAAATGGTCCTGATTACAAAAAATCTTTTCCTTGTATTTATCTGTGGAGTGATTGGTTTGGAAGACACTTCCGTCAGGGATTTTGGGATGTTTGCTCACCGGAGACCGTTAAAGATGTGTCAGCGATCGGATATATCTTTGCCCGACGGATTCATATGGCTACTCAGATCCCGATTGGCGTGATTGATACATCTCGTGGCGGCACCTGCATTGAAACCTGGTTGCCGCTGGATGTGCTTAAAGCCATTGATACGCCGGAGGTCGAATCTATGCTGGCTGAGTGGGATAAGAAAGTCGCCGAATATGATCCGCAGAAAGACCTCGAGGCAAGAATTAAAAAGTATAATGAATGGCTGGAAAATATGAAAAAACAGGGCAGGGAAAAAGAGATTCCAAAAGACAGCGCCCCGCCATCCGACCTTCGCCCGGGTCCTGCTTATGATATGAACCGTCCGGGCAACTGCTACGCAAGTATGATTGCACCGATTGCCGGTGTTCAGATAAAAGGCGTTCTCTGGCATCAAGGTTACAACAACGCTTTGGTGCCAAATGGTCATGTGATGTATTATCAGGTCTTTCCAAAATTGATTGAAGTATGGAGAAAGACGTTCAATGACACTAATTTGCCTTTTGGCATTATTTCGCTTTGCACCGACAACAAGCCTCAGGATCTGGATAATTACCTTGAGATCATGAACGATGAAGGGATTTACATTCGCGAAGTTCATTATAAAACGTTCCTCGACTTTTGGAAAGCCGACGACAAAAATATCGGATACGCTGCCAGTTTCGATCAACGCAGAGCATGGTATCATCCACAGATTAAAATCCCTGTTGGTGAGCGTATTGCCAAATGGGCATTGGCAACTCAATACGGCAAAAACAATATCCGCTGGTTGCCACCAATGATTCAGGAAGTAAAGATAGAGGGCGATAAAATCCTGTTAAAGTTTGAGCCGCATGAAGTGCGTCCCTACAACGATGGCCCGATTCTCGGATTTGCAATCGCCGGCAAGGACGGAAAATTCCAGCCTGCCAAAGCCGAATGGGTTGACAAAGACCGACATAGCATTATCGCGCTTTCGAGCCCGTTCGTGCCCCAGCCGGTGTATTTCCGGCATGCGTGGGGACGAAATCCGCTTGCGAATCTAAAGGCGGATGGCATCCCGCTTGATACCGTTCGCAACGACAATTTTTCTATCGCCGACATGTATGAGATTTACACCGGTAAAAAAAGCACAACCCCGAACGTTCTGAATGGGGCGGAATCGCGTGAACTTACTAAGGCGTTGATGGCTGAAGACCTGAAACGCCAACTGAAAGAGGCTGAGATGTTAATCAAAGAGCACCAGAATAAAGACGCAAATAAGAACCCTCAAAATTAAATCAGATTCGGGGAGAGAAAGCCATCAAATGAAACAAATCTTCGGTAAATATGTTATCCGGCGATGAACACCGCAAGTTGATCGAAGCGTGCAGGAATGGGAGCCTTCAAGTATGAGTTGTTGCTACTGCTGGTTTCAATAATCTGGGGCTCCACATTTGTTGCCCAACAAATAGGTATGAAAAAGGGGCTTGGTCCGATGACCTTCAACGCGCTTCGCTTCGCGCTCGGTTCTCTTTCCCTAATCCCTGTAATCATCTGGCGAAAAAAGAATCTATCGACTCCCGCTGCAGAAACAAAATTCCCATATGCAGGTAGTATCTGTGCCGGGGTGTTCCTATTTGGGGCAGCAGCATTTCAGCAAATCGGTTTGCAATACACATCTGCAGCAAACTCCGGGTTCATAACCTCGTTTTACATCCTCTTTGTTCCACTGCTGGGGATGTTTTTCGGACGCAGAATACGGAAAAGCCTATGGGTTGCAATCCTGATCTGTCTTGTTGGCTTCTACTTGCTTAGCGTTACCGGGAATTTTCAGGTATCAAAAGGCGACTTTCTAACCTTGATTTGCGCCGTAATCTGGGCAGGGCATATCCTTGTCATTGACCATATTGCAATCAAAGGGGACTCCATCCAAATTGCCTGCGTTCAAACCGCAGTTTGCGCTATTCTAAGCGCGTTGTGTGCTTTACTTTTTGAGCATTGCTCGTGGACACAGGTAAAGGCAGCATCCGCCGCGATTGCCTATGCCGGGTTTGTATCAGTGGGAATTGCTTATACATTACAGGTGGTTTGTCAGAAATATTGTCCTCCTGCCTCTGCCGCTATCATTATGAGTCTGGAATCTGTCTTTGCGGCATTGTTCGGATACCTCGTGCTTAACCAAACCCTGACTTCACGCGCAATTCTCGGTTGCTTTTTGATTCTTCTTGGCGTGCTGATAGCGCAACTGACACCATTGATTCGGAATAAGGAATTCTCAAATAAAGTCTAAATACGACTGTTCTAATAATCTCAATAAAACTATCACAAACTATGCTGATTGTAATTTATACCAAATTCACTGATACTCACACCCGGCGCAGTCATAATGTTGCAAACCTTTTTGCAATATCCAAATCGTTACGATCGAATTTTTGTTAAAAAATATTTCATAGTTATTTGCTGGAGGGTCGGGTTAGACCTAGATAAAATTCCTGACAATCTTATGGAGGGGGAATTCCACCCCGAACGAATTTCAGGACATTCTTTGAGGGTCGGGGATCAACCCAGTTCCACGGACAGCGTGGAACCGTACCTCCAGTTTATGCACGAGTTGAAACGCGTCCATCCAGTTAGATTGGTAATTTTTGTTCAGACTAAATTTGATAATAACAGGATTCAAGAATAGCACCCACCACAGGCAAGAATGCCCGTGTCAAATATAGATTAATTCACATGCAAGATTGAAACACAAATAATTCACCAAAATTAACAGAATATTCAAACATCGTAACAATTTGGGTTTACAATAATCTCGTGCCACTTCTTTATTTCTGATTTTTCTTTTCTAGCTACTTCTCAGGAGTTAAATTATCAGAAAATGATTTACGAATTTTCTGACAAAACCAATAACGTAGCTTTTTACAGTTTTAATCAACGATGTCACTGGTTGCTCCCGGATGCAGAATTATTTCACATCTGAATTTTTAGCTGGTTTGTGTGTAGACACGGACTTCTCCAACTCTACTATTTGCAATCTGCGTGCAGGATGTAACAACTCCGATTTCAAGCGCTTGATTGGTAATTATCTTTTTATTACAAGTATCGGTAGTGAATACAATTATCAATCGAGCAGTCCTTATACTGGTGAATGGTGCAATAAACTTCGTTTCTTTAAAGAAATTGATGAGCAATGCACGCGGCCTTTCTGCACACACTATGACGAACGGCGGAAGGTGCTAATACGCCTTGAAACCGGAGGCAAAGGCGGTAGCTTAATAACCGGACCCAAGCATTACGTTCAGCTCGATACACCATTGGGAAATTTCTGGGCAATCGTGGATACTATCCAGTCCACGAATGGTATGACTCGCATAGTGCGGAAAAACTTAATATAATAATTTTATGAAACCGATGAAACTGAATAGATATGGTATCAGTTTGTTGACATCTGCTCTACTGATCGTGGCAGCATTTTGCTCGCCCGGTCAGACAACTCCTGCGTCGGTGCCTGCTGACTTCTGGGTTTGGGATAAGCAAGGTCATATCACTCATACCTGCACAAATGCTGAACCGATGGTGATGTGTATGCAGGGACGCAAGGTGGTTATGCAGGTGCAATCCGACATCACCAACGGGTTCTCCTACACCGTACGCTTCTTTAACATACTGAAGGAACTTGAAAAAAAACGGGTGGTTTTCGTGACAGGACGCGAATCTCAGCCGGAAATACTAATCAATGGCAAACCATTGAACATAGGCGTGCCTTCCAAAATCACATTCGACGGACTTCTTACATTGAACTATCCGGCATCCGGAGGTGTTGAACTGACTCGTATAGTATACCCCTCAATGACCAAAGCATTGGTTGTGGAAGAATGGCAGTTAAGAAATACAAGTGGCGACCGGGTCTCCGTTACTGTTACGCCCGCCCGCGGGTCTAAATCTGTTGGTGAGGAAGCCTCGATTGTCTGGAGCTGACCGGGGGTTAAGACTACTACACTGAAAGCCCGTGGTGAAATCTCGTTTTTCACCAGCGTTCAGGCAAAACCATCAAACGAGCCTGATATCAAAGTAAATGTACAGGTTGAGCGCAAGGCGCGCCGGGCTTTGGCTGAGGCTGCCTGGCGCGGCCCGGGACGCCTGGAAACCCCTGAACCGGCTCTTGATGTTGCATTTGCTTTACAAAAACTACATATTCTGGAAACCCCGATCGAGACAATCAAAGGTGTCATTACTCACAACGGCAGTCTGACTTATTCACCCGGCATCTGGGCAAATGACCCTGTGGAATATTCAAGCCCCGTGTTCCCGTTCTTTGGCGACGACGAACTAAACCGTGCCTGTATGAACATGTACCGGATCTGGCTGAATTATTGCCGGGAGAACGGCATCGTACCATTCCCTGGATCGTTTGAAGGTCCCGGTCTGAAGCTTGTCCAACGTGAACGTGGCGACGATGCAATGGTGCTCTATGGTCTGTCAAAATTTTTGCTTTTTCAGGGTGACCGTGCCGCTGCAGAGGAACTCTGGCCTCTGATCGAGTACAGCGCTGAGTCTGTGCTACGGCACACAACATCCGATGGGATTGTTGCATCGCGAACCGACGAAATGGAAGGACGATATCCGACCGGAAAAGCCAATATGAGCACGTCATCACTTGCTTACGGCGGTTACCGGCTTGCCGCGAAGCTGGCGCGGGCTTTAGGGAAACCTGTGGCTGCAGAACTTGACCAGCGCGCTGATGCCTTGCGCAAGGCGATCGAGTCATATTTTGGCGCGGATATCGAAGGGTTTCATACCTATCGGTACTATGATGGAAACACCACACTGCGCGGATGGATCCTGTTGCCAATTGCAATGGGAATCACCGACCGTCAGGAAGGAACTGTTGCCGCATTGCTGTCCGATAAACTTTGGCCACACCGGATGATGGGAGGCGATATCCTGGCCGAGACAGGACGTCCAACCGAATGGGGACGCGAAACCTATTATGCTCTGCGAGTCTTGTTCAAAGCCGGTTGTACCGAAGAAGCGCTGGATACTACCCGGCGCGTGGTGCATGAACAAATCTTTGGTTACAGGGGACCATGTCCAGATGAGGATGCAATTGATATGCTTTGCCCCGGTTCGCTTTACCCGCGTGTTTTCATTGAAGGTATGTTTGGAATCGTGCCAACCAGTTTTGATTCCTTTGAATGTACACCATGGCTTCCAAAGGATTGGCATAAAATGGCGCTGCGTGACTTGCGGGCTTTCGGCAGATCCTGGGATTTATTGGTTGAGCGGGTAGGAGATCACCAAAAGGTCATGGTTATCAGCGGCGGTAAAACAGTGATGACCGGCGTTGGTCCAGCAGGAAAAACTTATTATGTAACCTTTCCCAAAAAAAAATAATAATTGAAGAACAGCTTTAGGAAGTCGCAGAGACCAGGCTTCCGTGATTACTTTTACCAATTATGCAGTAGAGCAACTTGCCTGATTACCAGTAATGATGTTGGACGGATTAACAAAAATTCATAAAATAAATCTGCGTAATCAAACGCAGGATAGGCATAATAATGGCGGTGGAAAACTGTTTAAGAGTAGTAATCTTGCTGATTTTTTATTTTTAACTATGAAGACACAATTTAACATCAGCAATAAGCAGCAGAATTGCCGGAAGTGGCCAGGTTTTCTTTTGCTTTGTTGGCAACCAATGATTCCTCTTGTAACCTGCATGCTCGTCCTGTGCCCAACCTTATCTGCTGCTGACCCGAAAACCACGATCTGGTTTGATAAGCCAGCAACAAGCTTCCATGAGTCGCTTCCGCTCGGCAACGGTCGAATCGGCGCAATGGTGTTTGGCGGAGTCGATAAAGAGCGGATTGTACTCAATGAAAGTTCCGGCTGGTCAGGTTCGTGTGACAACGATTCGGATCGTCCAGAAGCGCACAAAGTCCTGCCAGAGATCCGGCGGTTGTTACTTGAAGGAAAAAATGTCGAGGCAGAGGCGCTAGTCAATGCAAATTTTACCTGTCAGGGTAAAGGCTCAGGACATGGAAATGGCGCGAATGTACTGGCTGCTACCAGACACTCGGGAACTTATGGCTGGAGTTTGACGGTGGGCAAAACGGTCCTGTGCTCAAATGTGTGAGCGGGCACCATGCCTGGTCGGCAAATCAGGAAATTGAATTTTCAATGGACGGAGATGTGAACACGAAGTGGTGCATCATCCATGAGGGCAAACCTGTTGTTTGGCAGCTGGATGCAGGCACAAATTTTGTGAAAGCTCAAAGATATAGTTTCACCTCAGCGGATGATATGCCAGCACGCGATCCGCGGACGTGGATACTCGAAGGCTCACAGGATGGCACAAACTGGACAACACTTGATGAACACAAGGATGAACCGGTATTCGAAAAACGCCACCAAACCAGGGAATACATCATTACCAATCAAGTCCCTTGCCGGTTGTTCCGTTTAACTTTTATTCCCAATCCTGGTGTAACACATTTTCAGATTGCCGAAATCAGTATTGATGGGGTAACCCGTAAATCTCCTGCATTCAGCGATTACGTGCGAACACTTGACCTGCGTACGGCATTAGCAACTGTTTCATACAAAAGCGATGGCAAAACCTTCACACGCGAACATTTTATTTCGGCGCCAGATGAAGTGTTTGTTACACGCCTGACAGGCCCGGTTTCTTTCACAGCCTCACTCGATCGTCCTGAACGGTTCGAAACAACTGCGGTTAAGGATAACGAATTATTAATGACAGGCACTCTAAATGATGGCCGCGGCGGCAAAGGCATTACCTATGCCGCCCGGTTGCGTATTCTCGCCAGTGGAGGTTCTGTGAAAGCGGATGGTAAAAAACTTGTTGTTTCCAATGCAAATGAGGCAATCCTGCTCTTTACCGCAGCTACCGATTACCGCGGATTTGCAGGGCGACAACTGAAGGACCCGGTCGCTGCAACAGCGCGCGATCTTAATAAGGCGGCAAAGAAATCATTCGCAAAATTACGGGCATCGCAGAAGGCTGATCACGAAAAATGGTTCAACCGTGTTGAACTTGATCTGCCTGCAACAGCAAACAGCTGGTTGCCGACACCGCAGCGACTTGCCGGTTTTGCCAATGGAGCAGAAGACCCAGCGCTAGCAGCACTATATTTTAACTTTGGACGGTATCTGTTGATCAGTTCATCCCGACCCGGCGGATTGCCTGCAAACCTGCAAGGTATCTGGGCTGAGGAAATTCAAACGCCGTGGAACGGCGACTGGCATCTCGACATCAATGTTCAGATGAACTACTGGCCGGCCGAGGTTTGCAATCTCCCGGAATTGCACCAACCGCTGTTCAAGCTCATTGCATCGCTGGTTGAACCGGGACGTAAGACGGCAAAAGCTTATTACAACGCGCGTGGGTGGGTTGCGCATGTAATTACGAACCCGTGGGGATTCACTTCTCCTGGCGAAAGCGCGTCATGGGGTGCAACCGTCAGCGGCTCAGCATGGCTTTGTCAGCATCTCTGGGAACATTATGCCTACACGCTGGATCGCAAGTTTCTGAAATGGGCTTATCCTATTCTGAAAGAGTCATCGTTGTTTTACCTTGATAATCTCATTGAAGAGCCAAAACATAAATGGCTTGTTACTGCCCCATCAAATTCGCCGGAAAACCAGTTCAAACTGCCTGATGGCAGAGTTGCCCATGTCTGTATGGGTCCAACTGTTGATATGCAGTTGCTCCGGGAATTATTCGGAAACACAGCCCGTGCTGCAGAAATTCTCGGTGTGGATAAAGAACTTCGCCAGGAGCTTCTCGAAAAACGGGCAAGGCTGGCTCCAAATCAGATCGGCCCCGATGGAAGATTACAGGAATGGCTCGAACCTTATCCTGAACCAGAACTAACTCACCGCCACACCTCACACCTCTATGGTCTTTATCCGGGTTACGAAATAACACCACGCGGTACACCAGAGTCGGCTGCAGCCTGTCGCAAAACTCTTGAGACTCGCGGAGACGTCAGCACTGGCTGGGCAATGGCATGGCGAATGAACCTGTGGGCTCGTCTTGGCGATGGCGAACGCGCCTACAAACTGTTCAGATCCTTGCTACGTCCTTCAGAAGGCCGTAGCGGCGGAACGCTTCCCAATCTGTTTAACACACATCCGCCATTTCAGATCGATGGCAATTTTGGCGGTTGCGCAGGTATCGCTGAAATGCTCATGCAATCGCACGCCGGTGAAACCGAATTACTGCCTGCTTTGCCCAAAGCCTGGTCAGAAGGCAGTGTTCGCGGCTTGCGTGCTCGCGGCGGCTTTACTGTGGACATCGAGTGGAAAGACGGCAAGGTAACAAACTATCGAATCCGATCAAAAGAACCACGCGAGATTAAAGTTCGTGTAAATGAAGAAGTCAAAACAATTGTTTCAGATAAGTTATGAGCCATAAAGTGAAAGGAGATCTATGAGCCAAACTCTAAGCAGTCTGGTCATCGCCTTTTTTCTGATGGTGTCCGCACCACTTCTCGGGGCTGAAAGAAATCCTGTCAGACCCAACATCCTCATCATTCTCGCCGATGATCTCGGTTATGGAGATATAGGCTGTTACAACGACCGGGCTAAAGTGCCCACACCCAATATTGATCGACTCGCGCGTGAGGGAATGCGATTTACCGATGCACACGCCCCGGCAACCGTCTGCACACCATCGCGCTATGGATTACTGACCGGACAGATGCCGTTCCGCATACCGAACGGGGGCAGGGTTTTCGAGGGCGTCGGTGGACCATCTCTAATAACGCCAGGCCGGCTAACCCTGCCTGCGATGCTGCGTGCAAATGGTTATGCGACAGCAGCCGTAGGAAAATGACATCTTGGATTAACATTTTTTGATAAGGATAGCAACCCTGTACGTGGTAGTGAGGTGGAAGCGGTAAAACGTGTGGATTTCTCGCGGCGGATTGTGGGTGGTCCCGTAGATCACGGGTTCGATACATTCTTCGGCACGGCTTGTTGTCCTACTACCGACTGGCTCTACGCCTTTATTGAAAATGATCGCATCCCGGTTCCTCCCACTGGCTTGATTTATAAATCCAAACTGCCAGAGCATCCCTATGCCAACGACTGTCGAGCTGGCTTAATTGTGACGAATTTTCCTATGGAAGAAGTTGACCTTGTGTTTTTGAAAAAGAGCTGCGAGTTTTTTTAGCGACATATTCGTCAGTCACCAGATAAAACATTCTTCCTGTATCATGCTTGTCAAGCAGTGCATTTGCCATCGTTTACCACTCCACAGTTCAAAGGCGCGACAAAAGCCGATCCGCATGGCGATTTCATTTATGAGCTCGATTATATTGTCGGAGAGCTTCTTAACAGCCTCGATAAACTGGGCATAGCAACAAATACTCTGGTTATTTTCACAAGCGACAACGGACCCGAAGTTACCAGCGTTGTACATATGCGTGCCAATTATGACCATGATGGGGCAAGACCTTGACGTGGTATGAAGCGCGACCAGTGGGAGGGAGATCATCGGGTACCATTTATTGTTCGCTGGCCTGGTTATGTGAAGCCAGGCAAAACATGTTCACAAATAATAAGTCTCACAGATGTTATGGCAACCGTCGCCGCAATTATCGGTGCCAAGCTACCAGCGGATGCGGCTGAAGATAGCTTCGATATGTTACCTTCGTTACTTGGTAAGGGAGAGCGTGCCAGTCCGTCCGTATCTGATTACGCAGGCGTTTGGAGGGGTTAGAACTCTCTCAATACGGCGTGGAAACTGGAAATACCTTGATCACCCTGGTTCAGGTGGTAATCGCTACGAAAATAATCATGAACTCAAACCGTTCATCATCCCCGAAAATGCCCCGGGAGCGCCAGCTCAGCTTTACAATCTGGAAACTGACCATGGTGAGACAAAAAATCTTTATTACGAGCGCCAAGATATTGTGAAGGAATTGAAGGCTTTACTCAAACAATCCAAGGCATCCGGCAGAAGCCGACCATAAGCCCTATCTACTATTGTGCGACCAAAATCTCAACCTTACTCCGCTATCATTTTGAACTTGAAGATTTTATCCAATAAAAGAGAGTAAACAATATGAAGAAATCAGCACAAAATATGAAAAGCTCAAAGTTTATAATTCTCGCGATTGCTGTTGGACTGATTTTTGGATTAGTCAATCAGGCACAAGCAAAGCCGTTGAAGGTGTTCATCCTTGCTGGACAGTCAAACATGGAAGGTCCGGCGAGCATAAACACTTTTGATTACATCGGAGACGACCCTGCGACTGCGCCACTGCTTAAAATGATGCGGGATGCCGACGGAAAACCAACAGTATGCGACCACGTATGGATTTCGTATTTAACCGGAGGCGGCGAGAAAAATTTTGAAATTACCGGCAAGCTGACTGCAGGCTACGGGTCTATGTGGGGGACAAGATCCTAAAAAGCCCGGTGATAAAATCGGGCCCGAATTCACCTTCGGCCTCACGATGTATGCCGCGTTGAAAGAGCCAATCCTTATTATTAAAACAGCATGGGGTGGCAAAGACCTACATACGGATTTTCGTCCACCGAGCGCTGGCCCGTATGAACTGAGTTCATTTCAGAAGGAAAATTATCCCAAACAAACAGGACACGGCATCCCGAAGGACTTTGATCAATGGAAATCCGAAAAAGCGAAAGCTACAGGGGTTTATTTCCGCCTGATGATAGAGCACGTGAAAAAGGTGTTGGCTGACCCAAAACGGGTCTGCCCAGATTACGACCCTTCTCAGGGCTATGAGATCGCAGGTTTTGTCTGGCTTCAGGGATGGAACGATTTGGTTGATCATCATGTCTATCCAAACCATAACTATGCGCTTTACTCGGAATTACTTGCCCATTTTATCCGCGATGTGCGTAAAGACCTTAATGCGCCTAAGATGCCATTTATTATCGGCGTAATGGGTGTTGGAGGACTTAAAAATAAGTCCCCGGACATGATTGCTTTTCGGCAGGCAATGGCAGCGCCGGCAGATATGCCCGAATTCAAAGGTAATGTAATCGCAGTTCAAACTGCCCCGTTCTGGTCTGATGAACTCGGCGCTATTGCAGAGAAATATGAAAAGGTCAACCAGATGCGATGGTTTCTCGACTCGAAACATAAAGATTACCCAAACGCTGATGGCAAGATGACCGAAGAACAAAAGCGCGAATATATTAAAAAATATGAAGCTGAACTCATCAGTCCCCGGGAAGTAGCAATATGGAAACGCGGCGCCTCAAATGCCGGCTATCATTATTTGGGATGCGCAAAAACATTCGCGCTTATGGGCAAAGCCTTTGCCGAGGTAAATCTGAAACTTCTGGAGTCCCAAAATCGCTGATTTAAGAAGGAGGTTCTCATTATGAAAATATGGTTATTCCAAACAATTCGTTCCCGCTGGTCTTTTATTAAAATATTCTTCACTGCGCTGTTAACTTTATCGGCGATGTGTCTGTTGTATCCAGCTTGGGGTGCTAATCCGACAAAGCCATCAAAATCTTTGCCTCTTCCGGGGGAGGTTTTTGAAGTCAATGGTCACACTGCTTTTGTCATTCTTCCATCTATCGAAAACCGTTACACAAATCGTCCGATTCCGTGGGTATGGTATGCGCCTACTTTGCCCAATCTTCCCGATAAAAACGAACGCTGGATGTTCGAACGCTTTCTTGCTGCAGGGATTGCAATTGCTGGTATCGACGTCGGCGAATCGTATGGTAGCCCTCAAGGACGCGAAGGCTTTTCCGCGCTCTATCGCGAACTTGTGGAGCGGCGCGGTTTCAGTCGCAAGCCTTGTCTGTTGGCTCGCAGTCGCGGCGGTCTGATGCTTTATAACTGGGCAGCAGAACATCCTGATTCAGTGGCTTGCATTGCCGGTATTTATCCTGTATGCAATCTGCGGAGCTATCCGGGTCTTGATAAAGCATGCGGCGCTTATGGTATGAGCGTGGAACAGCTTGCTAATGAACTTGCAAAGCACAATCCTGTTGACCGACTTGCCCCGTTGGCAAAGGCAAAAATCCCTATATTCCACATCCACGGCGACACAGATGATTTGGTGCCTCTGTCCGATAACTCTGCCTTGCTTGCCAATCGCTACCGTGAGTTGGGAGGTTCAATCCGGCTGCGAATTGCCTCCGGCCAGGGACATAACCTTTGGGAAGGATTTTTCAAATGTCAGGAACTTGTCGAATTTGTCATCAAATATGCCATACCACCTTTTGAGCGAGAGCCAAATGCAGCTTTGTTTAAGGACCCGCCTATCGAAGCAAGACCCGGCGCATTATGGTCATGGAGATTGTGTAACATAATTTCTGTAAAATTGAATAAAGCCCGGCCGAGAAGAGGTAAATAGATTGAATATAGAAAATGAAAATTTAACAGTAATCGGCTATGGCAAAGAAAGAGCAAAGAGAGACGAAAGACTTAATAGAAGTACTTCAGGATTTGATACAAGATCCCAGGAATCCCGGGATATTAAAAGAGATAGTAAAGCTTGGTATACAGAACATTATGGAACTAGAGCGAGACGCGCACATAGGTGCGGTTAGTTATGAGCGGACCGGCAATCGCAAGACGTATCGGAACGGGTACAAACCCCGGCAATTAAACACTCGGGTAGGCAGTATAGATTTACGGGTACCACAGACTCGTGATGGAGAATTTTACCCCAGTATATTAGAGCGGTATCAGCGGAGTGAGCGGGCGGTGATAATGGCGTTATACGAGGCATATGTAAATGGAGTATCAACTCGGAAGATGAAGAAGATAACAGAAGTATTACTGGAGAAGGGGTTTTCATCGTCTAGCATAAGTCGGTATGCAGAGGAGCTAGATCAAGAGCTTGAAAAATGGAGGACTGCAGTATTTAAGGAGGAGTACGTATATGTGATAATAGATGCTCGGTATGATAAATGTCGTGTAGGGGGTCAAATAATAGATGTAGCAGTATTTGTAGCGATAGGCATAAACGCGGAGGGCAAGCGTCGGGTGCTATCATTAGAGGTAAGCTGGGGTGAAAACAACCATAGTTGGGAACAATTTATAGGTAAATTAAAAAGCAGGGGTTTAAGAGGAGTACGATTATTTGTCAGTGATAATCATTCTGGGATACTACAGGCGATAAGGAAGCATTTTTGTGGTACCGCATGGCAGAGGTGCCAGAGGCATTTTCTGATGAACGCGATGGACAAGGTACCGAAGCGGTATCGAGCTCAGGTACATGATGAGCTTAGCGAGGTATGGTCAAGTAATAGTTGGGAACAGGCGAAACGCAGGCTTGAAGAGATGGCGGAACGTTGGTCAGGGGTATTTAAAGGGTTTAGTGATTTTATATCGGAGGAAGGGTTAGAGACGTTAACAGTGTATAAGGTATGTCCTGAGGAGCACAGGAAGAAGCTTCGGACGAACAACATAATAGAACGAGTTAATCAGGAGTTTAGGCGTCGAGGTCGTGTGGTAAGGATATTTCCCGGTCCTGAGAGTTGCAAGCGGTTGTACAGTGCGATAGCCAGGGAATGGGACGAGGACTGGATGACTGGCAAGAGGTATATGGACATGGAGCCGTTATGGGATTGGGAAAGGGCGCGAGGCGCGAATGAAGAGGAGCTAGCTCCTCTTTATTCGATGGAGTCAAAAGCATCAGAAAAATTGACCGTGGTAAATTAATTTTACAGAAAAATTGTTGAACAACTTTTTATAATCAGTAACGCAATCATAGAATTATGAAAACAATGAGAACATTAGCAGTAGTATTTTTGATTTACACTGCCTTTTTTGTATCTGCTGTTGAGCAGTGGGGCGTGCTCGAGCTCACCCTGCAGGGACCATCCTCAGGAAATCCTTACGTAGATGTGCAGTTTTCCGCGACTATTACTCAAGGCGAGCGACGCATTACAGTGCCGGGCTTCTGGGATGGCGGTGGCACTTATAAAGTTCGGTTCAGTCCGCCGACAACAGGTGAGTGGCGTTATGAAACGCACAGCTCCATTCCTGAACTAAATGGAAAGACCGGTGGCTTTACCGCTACCGCTCCCACACAAGGAAACCACGGGCCGGTGCATGTCTTTAATACTTTTTATTTCTGTTATGCAGACGGGACGCCGTATCATCAGTTTGGCACCACATGCTACGCATGGGTGCATCAGCCTACGGAGTTACAGGAACAAACGTTGAAAACTCTTGCTTCATCGCCTTTCAACAAAATCCGGTTCTGCGTTTTTCCCAAAAGTTACGCCTACAACCAGAACGAACCGGAAATGTTTCCATTTGAAAAAGGCGCAAACGGCAAGTTTGATTTCAGCTGTCCAAACCCAGAGTTCTGGCGGCATTTCGAAAAGCGCATATTAGACCTGCAAAAACTCGGAATTGAAGCCGATATTATTCTCTGGCACCCGTATGACCGCTGGGGATTTGCCAATATGAGCGATGAGGAAGACAACCGTTACCTGCGTTATTGCATCGCCCGCCTGAGCGCCTTCCGCAATGTCTGGTGGTCTCTGGCTAATGAATACGACTTTATGACGGCACAGCCACCCGGTCACCCCGGCAACAAGCAGTGGGAAGACTGGGACCGCTTTTTCAGCATCCTGCAAAAGGAAGACCCGCATCAGAGACTGCGCAGCATTCATAATGGCAGCAAGTGGTATGACCATACAAAACCGTGGGTCACGCACGCCAGTCTGCAATCATCTGATATGAATGGTGGCGTTCGTTTCCGCGAGAAATATCGCAAACCGGTGATATACGACGAATGCAGATACGAAGGAAACATCCCTCTCGGCTGGGGTAACCTTACTGCGCGTGAAATGACACAACGTTTCTGGCTCGGCACGCTCAGCGGTTGCTACGTCGGTCATGGCGAAACCTACAAACACCCACAGGACATCCTCTGGTGGTCAAAAGGCGGTGTCCTTCACGGCGAAAGTCCGAAGCGAATCCAATGGCTCAAAGACTTTATGACTAAAGCCCCGCCATTTCACGAGCTCCAGCCTTTCGGCGATGATAAGGGACGTTTCATCCTTGCAAAACCCGGAGAGTATTACCTCGTATATTGCGTTAAGAAAACCCCGCAGACAATTCAATTGGCTGGCGATAAACCTTACAAAGTAGATGTTATTGACCCGTGGGCAATGACGATTAAACCGGCTGGCACTGCGAAACCCGGAGAGTTCACAATCAACCCAGCGCAATCTGATATCGCGTTTCGGTTTGTACCATATGCCCCAGGCGAAGCGCTCCGTCCGGAAATCCGTATCAAAACGTCTGCACAGGAAGGTGTGCCGCCGCTTTTAGTTTCATTTGAAGCAATAACCACCGCCACACAGGCAGAATGGGATTTCGGGGACGGCACAAAATTAGCCGGACTCAAGGCGCAACACACATTCACTAAACCGGGCGTTTATCTGGTCTCAGTCAAGGTCACCACTGCAGATGGCGCGGAAAGCTTTGCTCACACAGAGATTGTCACAGAACGCGATGTTAACCAACCTATCGTTAGAATTGGATTTTCTGAAGCCGAACATCCGGCGCTGAAATTCCATGGTACGGCGAAACGCAGCGCGAACGGCTCCTTGTCGTTTCCAGCAGGTTCCCCCTGGGGATGGGTTCAAGCCGGCGACCAGCCATCGCAAGAACTCCGCGGACTCCGATCATTCACCATTATGGGGTGGTTGAAACCGGAAAGCCTTCAGACCGGCAGCGGTGGCAACCGGATTGTTTTCTGTCTTAATAGAGACACAGACGGTATTGATCTGGTTTGCCTTGCCGATGGTCGCCTGCGGCTTGCCGTCAACCAATGGCCCGACTCTGTCAAAAACGATAGTTCACCGGGAAAGTTAGTAGTTGGAAAATGGACATTCTTTGCTGTTACCTACGACGCAAGCCAGCAGAACGATAACGTTTGCTGGTATTTTAGCCCACCTTTTGATGAGCCGATTAGTAAACAGATAGACTTAGACCGCAAAACCTCTTACAACAACGGTACGGTGGGCTCAAATATAGGCGGCCTTGCAATCGGCAACTTCAACGAAACAATGTCCGACTTTGGTCTTGACCGGCAATTCCGTGGCGAAATTCGTAACCTTCAGATTTTCGGTAGCAGAATTAGTTCCCGTGGAGTCCTGAGGATTGAAGAAGTCAGAAAAAAAATGCAATGAACCTTTGAACCGACTCGTTCATTTCTGCTAAGTTACTTAAATCTATGGCTTATAGCAAAACCTACGCAAACTGGAACCTAATTAAATCAGGAGTATGTTTGGTAACTGTTATTTTTATTGTTGTCGGATTAGCAATCGCTGACGTTTGTTGCGCCACTTTTAATCTGACATATTCACCCGCGCCGCCGGACAACCCATTGAAGGGATTTGTATCATATCCCCGTCAGCAAACAGATTTTCCGCGTAGCCTTGAGTGGGATTACACAAAACTCTCAGATGTGATGATTGGATACACAAACTTTAACTGGGAACCATTTGAGCGGAAACTGGAGAACGCATCCAAACGCGGGTGTCAGTTCATCGCGCGGTTCTATCTTGAATGGCCAGGCAGAAGTACCGGTGTGCCCCGCTTCCTGCTTGATGACGGATTGCCGCTCCACACCTGGACAAATACAAACACCCGCCCCTGGCCACCTGCCTTAGACCATACACCAGATTACGAAGGCTCTCGCCTGCGGACTGCCCTCACCAACTTCATTCACGCCTTTGGCTCTCGCTACGATGGTGACCCGAGATTAGCATTTGTGGAACTTGGATTACTCGGCACCTGGGGCGAATGGCATAATCATCCAAACAATCAATGGTTTGCCTCAAAAACAGTTCAACGTGAAGTGATGGATGCTTATGAGGCTGCGTTTAAGAAAACTAAATTGCTGATCCGTTATCCTGCCGGACCCGACCACTCACGTTACGCCGATAATAGCAACCGACCGTTCGGTTACCACGACGATTCTTTCGCCTGGGCAACCGTCCACACGGGACGCAAACAGGATGACTGGTTTTTCGAAACGTTGATGCGACGGGCTGGGGTTACAAATAAATGGCGAACTCAACCCATCGGCGGTGAGGTTCGGCCTGAGGTGTGGAATTGCCTTTTTAACGAACCCTCGTGCGTGCCTAAAGGCCAGGAGTTTGACCGGTGTTTAGAAGTTACGCACGTCTCCTGGTTATGCAATGAAGGTGTGTTTCGTCAATCCCTCAGAGGACCAGCCCGCGAACGTGCGCTCCGGGCGGCTCAACAGATGGGCTACGAGCTTCATATTCTCCGCGCTGAAATAGAACGCCAAAACAATTCGTGGAACGTTACGCTCTTAGTTACTAATACCGGTGTAGCCCCGTTTTATTATGACTGGCCGGTGGAACTTGCTGCGCTTGATACCGATGGCAAAATCACCGCCGTTTGGAAAACCGACTGGAAATTAACCGGTATTTTGCCCGGCGAGCCGGCTCGGATATGGCAACAACGTTTGCCTTCCGGGGCGTGGGAAAAAGATGGTACTCGTCTGCTTGTTCGCGTTCCAAATCCAATGCCGGGCGGACACCCCTTGCGCTTTGCAAATAAGGAGCAGGACCGCGATCTTAACGGCTGGCTGACTCTTGGAACTGTTCGACCCTGAACTGGCTCAAGATTGTAGAGTAAGACAGCAAATTTGCGTTTTGTGTTTCTCTTTTAAACTCCTTATAGCCAGAAGCGGCCTTCTCACCCCAGCAAGAAATAACGCTCCTTAAGAACCATTTATAAAATGCAGCGAATAACAAACCCGATTTGATGTGCAATAACTGAGACCATCCCAGCGCATGGTAAAAACTTAACAATTACCTAACAAAACTAGTTACTATGTTCATATCCATGTTCCTTGCATTCATTCGCGTTCATCCGCGTCTATTCGTGGATAATTTCATATAAAGCTGGTTATCGGTCCCTCTCTTCGGCTCTGGCCCAGGCAGGACGTGGTCAAAATATGATTAACCAGAACAATTCAACCGGTATTTTGGAGATCAGCAAATACCAGGCTGATCATGGTTCTGTATCTGGAATTACACGTGCACCTGTAGAGAGTTTAAATATTCTTCCAGAGACAGGGGACTTGAGATCAAGTTCTATCATTGCTGCAGTGTACTTAAAGGCTTTTGCATTGATTTGTGTTTCTAGTCTACAAGGGGGTATAGAAAATGTCTTATTCAAGTCTTGAGCAAACCATTTGTCATTTCGGAAGTCTCTATCATCTGAATAGGCTTGCCATAGTCGACAGGATTCGACCATATAGGAAGAAACCACTTTAACGGACATAGCATTTGTTTGGTATTCGAATTCCCATTTTACCAGTGGTAATGGTTTTTTGTTAACGATAATTTCGGCCCACATAGTTAATGTATTTAGAGCCTCTTTACCGTCTCCAAGGTCATGCCCGGCATTCGGCGTCTGATAGATAAGCTTTGGTTCCGGGATTTCGTTCCAATAATGTCGGATCGAATCAACGGTCCAATAGGGGTCATTTGTGCCTAACAGGAGCAATATAGGGATTTTATAGTCATGAAGATAGCTATATGGATCAACCCAATTCCTGAGCTCTACCATCCTTGGATCATCCATTTTTTCAATCAGGTTTAAGTCTGTGTAATCGGTTATCTCCTCACTCTGCCGGCCATAGATTTTTTTTGCCCATTTAGTTTGGGCTTTCATATTGAGCATATCGATAACCATCGGTGCAATCGCTATCACTCTGGTATCTGTTGCTCCTGTCAGCCAGGTTGTCCATCCTCTCTTTGATGCACCAGTCACTATAAAACCACTGATTCGGTCGCCGAAACGCTTTCTGGAAAAATCCTGTATTGTATCCATTGCTTTTACGGCTGACTTAACCATTGGAAACAGTAAAGGCCAAGTTTTATCTCCAGTCTTGAGGTATTGATCAAAAGTATATGCAATCAATGCATCTTCTTTCCTGCCGTCATAAAGTGGTTGATTTGGGACTTGGGTGAGAATGCCGACTCCCATCCCCAAATGTTCAGCTACAGGCTTGAATTTCTCAATGTAATTCATTCCAGTGCCATCACCTGTAATTAGCAATAAAAATTTATCCCTATGTTTCAACTCATCAGGTCTGATTATTACTATGTGATGACTCCAAAATTGCTGGCGCCATAGCTGTGAAACCATTTCTAAGTGATAAACAGTGATTTTGCCTGTCTTGCGGACCTCTGTTTCTTTCCAGTTAAAAAAATTATCTGACTTTTTCAAATACTGGCGTAAAGCATTTTCACCAGAGTAAGTCTCTATTGGACCAAAAGCCAAAAACAAAGTTGTGATGAAGAGCGCAAGATACCCAAACGGGGGCTTAAATCGGAAAATTATTTTCATGCTAATATTGGGCCAACATATTTAACCAAAGTCAAAACTTAAAAAAAGCCCATTATTCTAAAAATAAAAAAGGCCGGGTGGGAGAGAGAAGCACCCGGCCCTGGTCACTTATTGTGGTTATTTGCGCAGACGGAAGAAACTAATAGGTTCGCTAAATGGAATGCTAACCTTAAATCTTCCGTCTTCAACAACTGGTTCTATTGTTACAGCAGACCAATTTGCTCCGTTGCCCAAAGTGGTTGATTTTTCTAATGTATAGCCAGTTGCTGTGGCAGGCCAACTGATAACGATATTACCTGCTGACCGTGTAACGCTTAGAGTTGTCTTTGCCTCCAGCGAGTTAGCACCGGCCTGATAATTTTGAGTTACCTCTGGATCAGTCATGGCACCTGACCAAATCCTGAATTCGTTGAATACTCCGTTAAATGCAGGATCTGGCCAATTTGAACGTCCAAGCCAATTGTTGATATCACTGAGGCCAGACAGCGGTATACTAGCGAGGCCAGTTCCAACTCTAACTCCGTTTAGATACACGCGTGAGACCCCGGCCACGTAATCGTAAACAGCTACGATATGATACTCCTTTCCAACCTCTAAAGGAGCGCCACAGTCTACATTTTGTTCTCCTAAAGTAGCATCTGGTTTTGCGCAGAATCTAAACGTACTTGAACCGCTGCGCGGCGTAACAAACAAGTACGCCAGGCCTGTCCCTTGAGCGCCTTCTCCTGCGCTGTTGGTTCCAAAATCAAATATCCTTTGCCAGCTGGAATTGGCCGGACCATTCCATGTAACCCACATTTCAAAGGTTACATTTGTCAAAACAGATATGAGGTTGTTGGGTAAGTCCACATATGTGCCGTTGGTGATTGTAAGTTTCCCATCCCCGCTAAATATGCCATTAGTTCCAACGACCAGACCGTTGGCGCCGCCAACTGAATCAATAACGTTTGTTGAGCCTGCAGGTTCGTTAAAACTATACCGATGTAATAATACAGGTTTTTCTGGTACGCCAGAAGCTGCGACAACAGTTACTTCGATGGACACCTGTTTTCCGCCATAATTCACGGTCACGCTAGTCTTGCCTGTACTTCGGCCTTCTAGCTCACCCGATGGTAAGACTCCAACAATATCGTTATCTGCTGAAATAATCTCGGCTCCTTGTGCTGTTGTAACAGGCACGTTTTGAATGTTTTCAAATAATCCAATTATCGTGTTTATTGAGCCCTTTACGATCTGGTTCTGAGTGCCCACAGTTACAGACTTAAGTGCTCCGACATTGTCAACTATTTTGTCCGGTCCTGCAGATGCATGTGCAGCTATCAACATCGGTTCAAGGGCTCCATCATAAATTCTAAACTCATCAATCTGCCCATTGAAATAAGGATCATTATATTGGGATCTGCCAAGCCAGTTATTAACTGTGTAACCCAAGTCCATAGGTGTCAAATCCACATTCGTATTGATTCCAACCAGCTTACCGTCCACAAATAACATTGCGCTCTTTGCAGATGCCTTAATAACCAAAGCAATGAAGACCTTTTGGTTTACAGGTGGGCGCGTAGCATTGACCTGCTGTTCACCAGTCCCTTTATTGATGGCAAAACTCAAATTTCCAGAACCGCTTGGCAAAGTTAAAAACATCGTCTGCGACGCACCGTTGTTGATGTCTTCGCCACCGATACTATTGCCAAAATCAAAAATTCTGGACCAATTGGCACTTCCCGCATCGGTTACCCACGTCTCAATGGTTATCGATGTATAATTAGTGAGAAGCCCATTTGGTAGATCGACATAAGTCCCAGAAGTACCATCCAAAATAACACTGCCATTTTGAATATAAGCGTTACCGAATAACGTGCCATCTGCTCCACCTACTGTATCCGAGGCGTCCTGAGTAAAACTATATCGATGTGTTAACACTGGTGGCCTCTCCGTAACCACTATGGTTTTACTGACCGTCTTTCCCATGAATGTAGCCTGTACTTGTGCTGTCCCGGCTTTCAATGCTAATAGCTTACCATTCTGATCCACACTTAATATTTTGGTATCACTGGATGAAAGAACCAGACCCGACGCAGCTGTCACCGGAATGTTTGTTACGTTTTCAAATGTTCCCATAACAGAAACTGTTTGAACTCCACCTGACACCATCGTATCGGCCGCAGTTATTGACAATGAAACGACATTACCCAGCTGGTCAATAATATTATTTGGTCCGCCAGCAGTATGAGCAGAAATTATCAGCGGGTCTAATGCACCGTCATAAATCCTGAATTCATCAATTGAACCCCAGAAATATGGGTCGTTCCATTGGGATCTTCCCAGCCAGTTATTAACAGTATTACCAAGGTTCGCTGGCGTGATCGTCATATTTGTGTTAACAGCTACTATCTGTCCATCCACGAAGAGCCATCCGGTCTTTTCCGAAGCTTTATAAACAAAAGCTATATGCGTTTTTTGGTTTGCCGGCGGTCTTGGAGTGTTTAATTGCTGCTCACCACTGCCATCTGTTATTGCCACTCTAAGGTTACCTGCTCCACTGGGTAATGAAATAAATAAATACTGAGTTCCCGTTCCGCTGTTATCTTCACCTTGTTGACTATTTCCAAAATCAAGAAGCCTGGCCCAACCAGAACTCCCGAAGTCAGTTGCCCAAAGTTCTATTGTAATCGAAGAAAGATTCGTCAAAATACCATTCGGGAAATCCACGTATGCACCTGCCCCATCAAAAACAACCTCGCCATCTTGAATAGTTGCTCCCACTAAATTACCGTCTGCAGTTCCCACAGAATCTTTTGCATCCTGATCAAAACTATATCGGTGTATTAAAACAGGTGCTTTTTCATTTACCTTGATGGAATTAGTTACACTTATTGTTTGATATGACACTATGATACTTGCAGTTCCAGCTTTCCTGGCAAGGATAAGACCTGAATTATCCACACTCAGTATAGATTGGTCTGTGGAAACAATTGAAAGCTCAGGATCACCAATAATATTTATTCCTTTGACATTTTTAAAGTCAGCTGATACCGACGCTTTTTGAGAGCCGCCTTCGTCCATGGTTGCTGCCACAGAAACAATTAATTTTTCCACAGTCCCGGGAGATGCATCAATAACACTTGGTCCTGCTGCGAAATTAGCTGCTATTTGGGCTGCAGTTAAAGCAGAATCATAAATTCTAAATTCATCAATACTGCCGTTCCAATAAGCATCTGGATTATACAATGATTTACCCAGATAACTGTAGACGTTTTGAATCGACGACATAGGTATTGTCACATCATTTCTGGACGCAACCAGCTTGCCATCGATATATAGTCCCATGAACTGTTTTGGAGGATTATAAACAGCAACTATGTGAATCGGGCCTTGACCATCTAAAACCCCTGGCGAGCTAACAATCTGTTCATGATTATACCCCGGGTCAGCATCGGACGAAACAAATCTAACATCCTGTGCCCCGGAATGTGGAGATAAAAATAAATAATATCTTCCATTTCCAGCAGCGCTGGTGTCACCAAAATCGAATAACCTACACCAGTTACCACTTGATCCAAAAGTAGCCCAGGCTTCAAACGTAACACTTTCTAAACCATTCAGTAAGCCGCCGGGCAAGTTAACAAATGTCCCTGAAGTACCATCTAAGACCACACTCCCATCCTGGACATAAGCATTACCTTCTAAAGAACCATGTGAAGAACCAACGGAGTCATTAGCGTCGGAGTCAAAACTATATCGGTGAATCAGGCCTGCATTAGTGATTGCTGACATTGCTGTCAGCAAAGCGACAATGGAACCTGTGATAAAATATTTCATAGCCGGGCGAAAAACATTTTTTTTCATAACACAATTAATTATATAGTTAAAGAACACAATTCTTCCAACTGGCTCCACACCATTTGGACATTGCTTATTTAACTGAGTTTTTATCATTTATTATTTAGTTTTATTAAAAAAACAAGTCGCATGTT
>Ga0209162_1001157_pt1 | contig 26881 bp, 16 predicted proteins | sample YNPNPMetaG_FD_187121 | JGI IMG/M metagenome (GOLD analysis project Ga0209162, IMG submission 187121) | Anoxygenic and chlorotrophic microbial mat microbial communities from Yellowstone National Park, USA - YNP NP MetaG (SPAdes) (version 2) ...
GGAACCGGCGGTCCGCTGGGCGGGCAGGACCGCGTCGTCCGGGGGCCGTTCGGTTTCCCGTTTCCGTCCCTGGTCATCGGCACCGGGCTTGGAGGGGCGTGCGCACCCGCTGGAGACAACCACGTGCGGTTCTACGAGGCGAGCGCGCCGCCCGCTTGGCACGTGGTGGCGCCCAACGCGGGACACGCGGATATGCTTGATCCGGACGCGCTGAACCGCGTTGCTGCAACGGGGGTGTGCGCGGTTGAGACCGACCCCGCGGGGATGCGGCGGCTGACAGGCGGCCTGCTGGCCGCATTCTTCAGAGGGTGCCTCCAGGGGGACTCCAGCGCACTGGCCTATCTGACCGACGCGTCCCTGATGCCGATCGAAGCCGTCGTGGAAACAAAACCGGCGGGGTGACCTTCTGCGAAGTGGCGCCCACGACTCGCTGTTGAGCTTCAGTAAGCGTCCTGTGAACCGCTTCTTGTTTTCGCCGCCTCGGATTCGCGAGGATGCGTTCGGAGGTGCGAGATGGTGCGAGATGTCGAGGGCCGGGCGGAGCCGACTTCTCCTGGATTCCCGCTTGCGCGGGAATGACGAAAGGGGCGGAGGCGGGTGGGGCCTTGCTGGCCGCGGGAATGACGGAGGGGGCGGCCGAGTGATTCCTCTTCTTCCCGCTCTCCGCACGCGCGCAATCCGCATGCCACCGCTTCGCCCTGCGCCACGCGGGATTCACAGGACGCTTACGCTTGTGCCGCATGGCAGCGCGCCGCAATCGGTGCCGCGCGACGGCCCTGATGCCGTAACTCAAGGCTTGTCAACAGGTTAGGAATCGCTTGATCGTTCCCGACAGGAGTCGAACCTGTAACCTTCGGCTCCGGAGGCCGACGCTCTGTCCAATTGAGCTACGGGAACACACTCGCCCAGTCGGGGCCAACCAAACACGGAGTTTAGCGAGGCCCTTCGAGGCCGTCAACGAAGCGACGCAAGGACCAGGCCCGCATCTGCCACCCTTCGGCGCGCATGAAAAGACCCGGTCGGCGGACCGGGTCGATGCATTCGCTCCGGCGGGCGGGCTACGCCGCACGGATGGCCGGGGCCGGGGGCTCCACGTGGACAACGGAGTTCCAGCCGAACGGCCCACGCTCCAGACCGAAGGCGGCGTAGTCGAGAAACCACTCGCCATCGACGTAGTACTTGAACTGATACGTACCGGGTGCCAGATGCAGTCGATAGGACCACCAGCCGTCGCGGTCCTTCCTCATCGGAAAGCACGTCTTCTGCCAGCCGTTGAAGTCGCCGGCCAGCGCGGCCTGCTTGGCCTCCGGACGGAAGAAACGAAACTCCACGGAGCCGTCCTCGCAACGCACAACCACGATACGAACCTCCTTGGGTGCTGTCCCCACTCGTGGCGGGCGTGATGCCCGTCACCGATTCAACCTGCGTAACCTTCGCTTGCTCTCGAAGATGAGCGCTTCACGTCGGGCCCGAGCGGCATACCTCCAGGGGCTGATGCCGCCGGGGCAACGACGGCCTCCTCGCGCATCTGCGTATACGTCAATCCTATAGCCCGGGTTCAGGTGCGTCCCGCCCCCGCTTTTTCGCGACAAGAGTCGAACAACCTTTTCTCGGATGATTCGCCGGATCGGTTTAGGCCCGTCATGGATTTTGCCGCCGCAGATCGTAGAATGCGGCCGCTCGCTCGTGAGCCTCATTGGAAAGGGCCCCATGCGTTACCCGCGGAGCACCGCTCTTTTCCTGTTGCTCGTCCCATGCCTGACCGCATTGTGGGGCTGCGGCTGGCCGGGCCCGCGAGCGTTCGAGGTGTGGGTCGCGGAATCTGAGCAACAGGTATTTCCCGACTCGGCCCCCCAAGGCGACAACGCCATCTTCAGCGCATCCCGGCGGTCGGTGACGATCGCCGCGGCTGTCAACGAAGCAATCGGGTGGCAGCTCGCCGTCCGGGGGACCGCCGAAGGCGACGCGGTTACGAGCGTCTCGCCCAGTGAGCTGCGCGGAGCGAACTCAACGATCCCCGCGGACCGGTTCACGGTCTACCGCATGGACCCTGTGCGGATAAGTGATTATCCTGCCTGGTTTTATCAGCGAACGCCCTACCGGAGGGCGGTCCGGGAGTATCCGGATGTCCTGGTTCCCGTTGTATCCGGGTCAACGGCCCTGCCGGCAGAACTCCCACGCGATCGTAACCTATTGTTCTGGATCGACCTGCGCATCCCGGCCGGCACGTCGCCAGGAACCTACACCGGGGACGTGACGGTTCAAACACGTTCGGGGGCCTCATCCAGCCTGCGGATTGACCTTGAGGTGTACCCGTTCGCACTTCCTGAGACCCCCCACATAACGGCGTTGGCGCCCTTGAGCTGGTCGACGCTGGTTGCGCACCACGTCGAGCGGGACGGCAAGCCCTATCGCCCGCCGCGCCTGGTGGCTGAGGATGTGCTCAAGCCCGCCGCGCTAGGTGTTCTCGACGCGGCATTCCGGCTGCTGCGACAGCACCGGTGCCACGGTCTCCTCACGGACCTCTACCCGATCCGACAATCTGGGCCGGACGGAAGTACCCGCATCGACTGGAGCGACTACGACGCTGTCGCCGGACCTTATCTGGATGGCGCGGCGTTCGACGACCGCGTTCCGGTACCGATCTGGCCGCTGCCGCTGGACGAACGGTTTCCGCCTGCTGACGGCTACGGGGGGTTATCATCCGCCAAATATGCGGCGGCGGTGAAGGAAACCGCTGCACTCGTGATGGCTCACTTCGGCGAGCGGGGCTGGCTGGATCAGCATGTGCTGATGCCGGGGACTAGGCACGTAACCCATGATGATTACGGCTATTACGGTGCGCTCGCCCGGGTTTTCTCGCTGGCGGGGGATCAGGCCCGCCTTTGCTGCCGCCTGCCTCCGCAGTCGATGGAGCCGTTCGGCTGGCCGGGGCACCCGTATGCCGACCTGAGCTTGTGGTTCCGCGGGTGGTGCCCGACCGCGCGATACACCGACCCTATGGCCTTGGACAGGCTGCGCCGGGGCGGAGCCTGGACGGCTTGGCAACCCGATCACCCGCCCTATAGCGGCTCCCTCGCGGTCGTTTCACCGCCGTTGGACGTCCGGAGCATCGCTCTTCAGACGGTCAGATGGGGGGCGGACGCCGTGTGGCTTGGGGGAACCGACTGGCCTGGGGAACCGCCGCCGGGTGGAATAGAGAGCGCAGTCACCGCTGAGACAAGCTGGCTGCTGTACCCGGGCAAGCCCTTCGGAGTGGCCGGGCCCGTCCCGTCGGTCCGTCTCAAGCGACTCCGCGACGGGCTCCAGGATGCGGAATACCTGTGGCTGCTTCGGCAGCGGGGTCGCCCCGCGATCGCCGACGCGGTGGGCAGCGGTCTGTTCGCCTACGGCGGGACGGGGGCTTACGGGGAGACGCACGCGGAGGGCTTGGGGGGAGGCTGGAGTCGGGACGGGGCAACCTGGCAGCTCGCGCGGCGGCTCGTGGCGGCGGAATTGATCCGAGCGGCGCAAGGCGCGCCGGCGGAGGAATTCGAGCAGTTCCGCCAGCGGGTGGAATGGCAGCGTTTCCTTAAGGCCACGCGAGAGGTCCGACGCTGGGTGGATGGCATTCGGATACGGCCGGATGCGGACGCGTCCGGCCTGTTGTGCGTCGAGGCCGTCGTTACAATCCAGAACCTCACCTCCCGTGAAGTCGAGGCGGCGCTGGACTTTCGGAATCTGCCAGCGGGCTGGCAGGCCGAGCCGGCCGGGGGGCCCCTCAGGGTAGCCGCCGGACAAAAGGCCCGACGGACGGTGCGCCTTCGTACGGCGGGCATCGACTACGGTCTGATCAGCCCGACGGGCGTGTTGACGATGGCCATGTCTTTGGCCCCGGGCGGCGCGCCGCCCGAGGAGATGCCCGCGCGGTTGGCGCTGATGGCACCGATGCGGCTGTCGCGACCGGTCACGATCGACGGTCGCCTCGACGACTGGCCGCCGGTCATCGACAACGGTGCCGGCGACTTCGTGCTGCTGGGAGGCCAGGACGCTGCCAAGACGGATGGGGCCAGGCCGGACCGGCCCACGCAGGAGACACTGGTAGCGGCGTGCTTCGACGACCGGGCTTTGTACATCGCGTTCAGTTGCGAGGAGGCAGACCTCGACCATCGGGAGGTGTCGTCGAACAACTTCGTGCGGTACGAGGGGATGACGCCGGTCGGGGAGGACCTCGTGGAGGTGGTTCTGGATCCCGGGGCGTCGGCCACCGGGCCCGGGGATCTGTACCACATCGTGATCAAGGCCAACGGCGCCGTCGTAACGGAGCAGGGGATCGGCTGCCGGCCGCCGATCGGGGCGCATCGGCGGTGGCCGGCGGACGCGCGTGCCGCGGTTGATTCGCGCCGGGATCTGAAGCGGTGGTTCGTCGAGCTTGAGGTGCCGTGGGAGTCATTTCCGGAGGGGCTGCGGCGACGGCCGTGGTGGGGTGCGAATTTCACGCGGCTGGCGGCCCGGACGGGGGAGTACGCGAGCTGGTCCGGCGCCCGCTGGAACGTGTACACACCCGTCACGATGGGGAACATGTATCTGCACGACCTGGAGCGGCGGTGACGTTCGGGCCGACAGCCGACCGGTATGAGGAGCCCGAGCCGACGGCGAGCCAGGGGCCATGACGGTCCGAACGACCGGCCAGCGGCTGAGGCTGCACCGCCCTCTTGAGGTTGATGGCACAATCCGGGGCGGGCCCCTGGGGCCACTGCACCGGGCGAGGCCGCGGAGTAGAATACAGGTCGGCTTGCACCTGCGGATAAACTCCGCCGAAGGGTGCCATCCGGCCAAGCCGAAGACAGATCTGACGGGCGGTCGGGCGAACCCTTGAGCCTATCGAACACTGCCCTGCCGGGACCGCCGCGGAGTTGACGCCATGTGTGGGAATCACAACCCACGTCCCGATTTGCGTAAATCGTCGGCCGTCGGCCGTGCGTCCGGACCGGGCGCCCGTTGCTGGCGCGTCGGTCGGTTCGGAGCGGAATGCCCGTCGGCCGGGTCGGCTCGATAGGGGTTTGTAAGGCGCACGAGCGCAGAAGGGAGCGGAGAGATGAAGAAAGAGAACGCTCGCAGTCACGGCGTTGGTCGGGGTCACAGCACTGACGGCTTCCGCGCCCGGGGTGGTGATCGAGAAGTTCGAAGCCGAGTTCACGGTGTTCAGCGGACAGGACGCCACGGCCGTAAGCCCGGTCACATCGTCCACGGGCAGCCCGGTCGCGGGGGATTTCACGGTGACGTTCATGGACGTGGGCCTTGTGCCAGCCGGATGGCTGACGCAGGGCAGCATCGGGGGGACACCGACCACGGCCAAGTTCACAAATCCACCGGGATCCGGCACGCGCGGCCGCGCGAGGTTCAGCGCGCCGCTTCCGGCGAGCATGAAGGGTAACGACGGGGTGCAAGTGGAGTGGTCTGCGCGGTCAACTATGCCATGCTTCGGGCCCCCATTCAGATCGCCATCACGGATACGGGCGGGCCGCAGGGGCCGGGCGTGCTGGCATTCAACGCCTATCTTCGCGTGCAGAACGGCACAACGCTGGCGATTCAGAGCAACAGCGGCAGTCTGTACTCCACGATCAGCGCTCTGACCATCCCCAACGTGGCCGACGGACAGTATCACGAATGGACCACGCAGATTCTTGTTCGAGAGGGGATGGCGTACTGGGACCTGCGGCTCGACGGGACACAACTGCTGTTCGGCGGCACCGACGGGTCGCCCGTGCTGGAGGCCCGGCAATACAGCTTCCGGACCGGACCCAACAGTTTCTCGGGCAATCCGTACATCGGCCTCGGCGAGCTGCAGAGCGGCGCTGCCAACGGATGGGACTTCGAGTTTGACTACGTCCGATTCCAGAATCTTCCCGAGCCGGCGACACTGGTGTTCCTGGGCGCGGGGGCGTTGGGGCTGATCCGACGGCGACGCCAGAGGCCGTAGGCAGCGGGTCGGGCCGATCGGCCGCCGAGAGGCCGTGAAGCGGGAAGAACCAGCGCGAACCGGGGACGCGGCTGCCGGCAGCGGTCGGGCTGGGACTGATGCGAGGAGTGCGCAGCGGGCGCCTGCCGCGCTCCGGCGCGGACCGTGGACGGCCCGCATGAGGAGGATCAACATGTCACACAGGACATCCGTCACAGCGGGATGCATTGTTGCTCTGGCGGCGGCGGGGGCCGCGCGAGGCACGCAGTGAATATGCGATTTCACCAACTGGACGGGCTCCGATGGCACGGCGGTCTCCACGTATACCGACACCGGCGGGTCGAACGCGAACGCATTCAGCGTCACCTTCAACCACGCCACGGGGCTTCCGGCGGGCTGGCTTACGCAGGGAACCCGGGCGGGGGTGCCGACCACGGCCAGGTTCTTCAACGCGCCGGATGGCAAGACCGGTCGCGCGCGGTTTTCTACTGCGCTGCCCGCGAGCGCCGATGCCGACGGCGGGGTTTCGGTGGGCTGGACGGCCCGGTACGGCTACTACGCCATGACCCGCGCTCCCGTCCAGATCGCCGTCACCGATACAGGTCAGCCGCAGGGCGACGGAGGCACCGAGTACAACGCCTACATTCGCGTGCAGTACGGGTCGATCATCAGCATTCGGAACAACAGCGGCGGAACGTACGCCGACCTGTTGGACCTGGACGCCTTTTTCGCGGTCGGGGATCTGGCGGACGGCCGATACCATCAGTGGAGCTGTGCCGTGGTCAGCGGCGGCGGCATGGCTCACTGGAAGCTCTGGGTCGACGGGGTTCAACTGTTCTTTTACGGGGCCAACGGCGAACACGAGTACAACGGCGAATGGTACAGTTTTCAGACGCCCCCGAACGACTTCAGCGGGAGCCCGTACATCGGGTTGGGGGAGTTGCAGTCGCAAGACCAGTGGGACTTCGAGTTCGACTGCGTCGCCTATGCCGACGATGGCGCGGACTCACTGGTGTGCGGGGCGGCGGACGTGTGCGACACCACCGTCAACCCGCCCGGAGCGCAGGCATCCGTGGCTTTGCGGAACGGCTATCCGGACCCCCCCTCACTGCTGTACACCATCACGAACGCCGGGAGCAGCGAGATCAGTTTTACCGTGGCGGAGACGGACGCCGACGGCACTCCGACGGACTACGCGTGGCTCCAGCTCGATACGCCAGGCGGCGGGCCGCTCCCGCCCGGGGGCTGGCAGGACGTTTACGCGAACATCGTCGACACCGGCCTAGCCGGCGGAACGTATACCGCATACATCACGTTTGTCGATACGTGCGGGCTGCCGAACCGGCACGTTCGGCGGATCGACCTGACGATCATCGATTGCGCGGCTGAGGTCTGGCCCGAGACCGAGGTGGCGCGTTCCGTCGCGGTCGGGGCCGCGGGGCCGCTTCCGGACGTTGCGTTCGTGATTACGAATACGGGCCGTGACGGATGGACGTACCAGGTCGAGAAGATCGACCTGTGTCCGTGGCTGGCGCTCAACAAGACCGGCGGCGGGCCGCTGGCCAACGGGCAGAGCGACATCGTCACGGCGGGTGTTCAGGCCGCCGGCCTGCCCGAGGGGACGCACACCTGCGGCATCCGTTTTCGGAACACCACGCCCGATTGCACGAATACCCCACCCGATCTGATCCGCCACGTGATTCTGCGCGTGCTGGGGCCGGCGGCCGCCCAGCAGGTTCAGGCCGAGTTCACCGTCTTTGAAGGAGCGGACAATCTGGCCGTCAGTCCGGTGGAACCCTGCGCTGCCGGAGAGACCTACGGGGGCAACTTCCTCGTGACGTTTTCCGACGTCGGACTGGTTCCGCCGGGGTGGCTGACCCAGGGCACGATCGACGGTGTACCGGGGACCGCGCGTTTCTACGATCCTCCGGGATCGGCGACCCGTGGCCGCGCGCGGTTCGCCGCTCAGCTTCCGTTCGACGAGCGGTACGATCCGACCAAGGGGCTTTCGGTGGCCTGGCGGATGCGGATCGCCAACTATGCTCCGGTTCGCGGGCCTGTGCAGATTACGCTTCCGAGCGTGGCCGGTCCGTTTGACACGGAGTTGCCGGCGGAGCAGGTGTTCAACGCGTATCTCCGTCTTCAGAACGGGAACCACGTGGATGTCCTCAACAACAGCGGCACGGTCTACGGGGGCATCGAGACGGAGGTGCTTCCGGTTTCGCTTGCGAACGAGTATCACCAATGGACCGTCTCGGCCTGCTACAACCCCGAAGACGAGATGGCGTACTGGAACCTCTGGATCGACGGCGCGAAGATCGTGTTCGGCGGCCCGGACGGCGGGGTCACCGGCCCCGGGGGAGTTCTCTTCAGCTTCCGTACGCCGCACAATGCGGTGACAGGCCCCCCGTATATCGGCCTGGGCGAGCTGGCGACGCAGCCGTCCAACGGATGGGATTTCGAGTTCGACTGGGTTCGCGTGCTGAGCTGGAACACACCCGGCTGTCCGTACTGGGACGGGGAGGGCTGTCTGGTCGCCCCGGCCTGCCATCATCCGCCGCAGGATACGGACGGAGACGGCGACGTGGACGTAAATGACTTTGCCGAATTCCAGATCTGTTTCAACGGTGCGAGCCGTCCGCCTGCCGGCCCGGACGCCGCCCTCTGCGGCTGTCTTGACGCCGATGACGACGCCGACGTGGACGTTGCGGACTTTGCCGTCTTCCAGGCATGTTTCAATGGGTCGAACCGGCCTGCGCCGCAGCCGACCTGCGATGAGGCCAATGCCGCCGGGTGAATCGGTCTGATGAAGACGGTGTTGCCGGAGGCTCGTGCGGCGCAGGAAGCCGAACGGGAGTTTGCGCGCGTGAGCGGCCGCGGGTCCGGGCGCGCCGGTGTCCCGGCCCGCAGACGGAGAATATCCGGATGGAGAGGCCGAGCGAGGTGAGGTGGCGTCTGCGAGTCATGATCGCCGCGACGATTGCGGGCTTCCTGCCGGCGGCAGGCCCGGCCGGGGTGTTCCCCGGGGCCACGTGGCAGTCGCGGAGTCCGTCCGAGGTGGGGATGGATTCGGCGCGGCTCGACGAGTTCCGGAACTATCTCGGCGGCCGCGGTTGCGTCGTCCGGTACGGCTACATGGTCTATACCTGGGGTAATCAGTCCACGCGGCAGGATATCGCCTCGGCCTGCAAGCCGATCTTCACACACTTTCTGTTCCGGGCGGTCGAAGAAGGACGGCTCGGGAGCATCGACGATCCGGTGGCGAGCTGGGAACCCTGTCTGAACAGCCTCAATGCGTCACTCGGATACAAGGACCGCGGCATCACCTTCCGCCACATGGCCAACCAGGTTTCGTGCTACGGTGTCCGTGAGGCTCCCGGGACGGCCTTCGACTACAACGACTGGCAGATGGCCCTCTTCTTCGACACGCTGATGCTGCGGGTATACGGGTGTCCGGAATGGAGCGCGATCGACTCTCAGGTGTTCCGCCCCAAACTGACAGCCCTCCTCCAGTGCCAGGATTCGCCCACGTGCATGGCCTTCGGCGTCAGCGACCGGCCCGGCCGGGTGGCCATCTCGGTGCGTGATTTCGCCCGGTTCGGGCTGTTGTACCTGAACCGCGGCAACTGGAACGGCACGCCGCTGATCTCCGAGGCAAACGCCTTGAGAGCGGTGCGCAGCCCGCTGCCCGGGAGCTTCCCGCGGACGACGGCGCAGGCCGCAGAGATGTGCCCGGGACAGCGCACACTCGGTTCGCAGACCGTTCCGGACGATCAGACCGACCATTACGGAAGCTACAGCTTCGCCTGGTGGACCAATGGCGTCGATCGCAACGGTCAGCGCCGGTGGCCGGATGCCCCGACCGACGCGTATGGCGCCTTCGGTCACACGAACGGAAAGCGGGCCGTCGTGGTCATTCCCAGCCTTGATCTGGTGGCTTCGTGGAACGACACGACGCTCGACAGCCGGCCGGGGAATCCACAGAACGAGGCGCTGCGTTTGCTCGCGGCGGCGGTGCTGCCGGGGCCGGCGAGCGGGCAGATCACCGTCGATGCGGAGCATCCGGCATGGTTCCGGTATGAGGGCGGCGGGCCGTTCTATATGTGCGGGCCGGGCGATCCGGAGGGCTTCCTCTATCGCGGCACCCGGAATGCCGACGGAACGCGTAACGGAGACCAGATGGCGCTTATTCAGAAGCTCGCCGGCACGGGGGCCAACTGCATCTACATGCAGGCGGTGCGCAGCCACGGCGGGGATGGCGACGCGACGCAGAACCCGTTCATCAACGGCAACGCCAACAACCCGCTCGACGAGGACATCCTCCAGCAGTGGGAAACGTGGTTCACCGCGATGGATGACCTGGGCATCACCATCTACTTCATCTTCTACGACGACAGCGCCTCGCCGTTCGGCCGCGACCTGGTCGGCGGGCAGCTCGACGCACGCGAGGCGAGCTTCATCGACACGATCGTCCGCCGGTTCAAGCACCACAAGCACCTGATCTGGTGTGTGGCGGAGGAATATGCCGAGGCTCTCTCGCCGGCCCGCGCCGCGAAGATTGCCGAACGCATTCGTCAGCAGGATGACCGCCTTCATCCGGTGGCGGTTCACCAGAACCACGGCACGGCCTTCGACTTCAAGGGCAACCCGAACATCCACCAGTTCGCGGTGCAATACAACGTGAGCACGGCGGAACAGTTGCACGCGGGAACGGTGGCCGCCTGGAACGACGTAGGCGGACGGGTCAACGTCAACCTGGCGGAGTTTTCCAACGCGGGCACGGGCGACGTGCTGCGCCGGAAGATCTGGGCCATCGCCTTCGGCGGCGGCTACTCGATGATCCTGGGCATGGACATCGCCTCGACTCCCGCAGCGGACCTGGAAGCATGCGGGCGACTCGTGCGATTTATGGAGGCGACGCGTTTTCACGAGACCGCGCCCAGAGACGACCTGCGACGCGGCCACACAGACTATGTGCTGGCCGACCCGGGGAACGTGTATCTGGCCTGGGCCGACGACGGGGACAGTCTGGGGCTGGCCCTGGTGGCCGGGAGCTACCGAATCCGCTGGTACGACCCTCTGAACGGCAACTGGGCAGACGAGGGTTGCCAGACCTTGCCGGCCGGGGACCGAGCCTTCCGCAAGCCGGCGGGCATGGGCGGCGAAGTGGCCCTAGTTCTCGAATCCTGCGGGCCGGCGTTGCCGCCGGGCAAGGCCACCGAACCCGACCCGGCCGACGGCGCGGTGAACGTGCCCGTGGACGTGACGCTGAGCTGGACGCCCGGAGCCGACGCGGCGTGGCACGAGGTGTACTGGGGTACCGTCGATCCGCCCCCGCTCGTGTCCACCCAGGCCGAGGCAGCGTTCGTGCCCGGGCCCCTTGCTTTTCATACCACGTACTACTGGTGCATCCACGAGGTGAACGCGGGCGGAACGACGCCGGGCGACGTATGGAGCTTCCGCACGGGGGGACCGCCGGCCAAGGCGGAAGGACCTGCTCCGAGCCACGGGGCCGTGGGCGTGGCTGTGGACGCGGATCTGAGCTGGAACGCGGCGGCGTTTGCGGCGTCTTACGACGTGTATTTCGGCGATGCCCATCCGCCGCCTTTCCGCGGGAATCAGACAGGTACGGCGTTCGATCCGGGGACCTTGCGGCGGGGCCTTACGTATTTCTGGCGCGTCGATACGCTCAATGTTTTCGGTGTGACCGAGGGGGACACCTGGACCTTCACCACGGTGTCCGCTGGGGACTATGACGCAGATGGGGACGTGGACCTGAACGACTTTGCCATCTTCCAGCTCTGTTTCAACGGACCGGGACGACCGTGGGCTCAGGCAGGTTGCGAGGCCGCCGACTCCGAACCGGACGGCGATGTGGATCTGAACGACTTTGCCGTGTTCCAGAGCTGTTTCAACGGGCCGGGACGGCCGCCGGGCTGCCCGACCGGATTCTGAAGGAGCGCCGAGCACGGAGCACCGGCCGGACAAGCGGGCCCCCTGCCGCTGTGGCGGGCCGCGCTTCGGGCCGGGTCGCTCTCGGTCGGTGCCGGCCTCTTTGTCACCCCGCTCAGGCGGGGGTCCACGCCGTGGCGCGGCGATCGATTCCCCCCGCTCCACCGTGACCGGGCGTGGGAGGCAGCGGTTGGGGCGGGCTGCGTGCGTAGCCTTTGGGAGCCGCTTGAAACCGTTCGGGCGGCGGCGCACACTGCCGCCGGTGATTGAGTCGCGTGACCTCATCTGGAGGAGTACCCCGTGTTCCCCGATCCGCCCAAGGTGTCCGGTCGCTGCGAAGCCGGAAAGACGACGGGCCGAACGTCTGCCCCTCTGTCGCGACGGGGGTTTCTGTGTCTGACCGGGTCGGCGCTGAGCGGCTGGGGGCTGCTCGGTTGCTCGGGCGCGCGGCTTTCGATGCTCGGGACGGGCCGCGACGAGGTCCCCATCCGACCGTGCGGCCCGGCCTCCCGATACACCCCGACGGTCAAGGCGGCGTTTGTCCGGCGCAAGGAAGATTACGGGATCCTGTGGCCGGGGGCCATCTACGACGGTGAGAAGGCCCGCCGGCAGTATACGGCCGCCCTGCGGCAGGCGGCAGAGAAGCTGCGCGTCCGACTGGAGCTTGAGCCCGAGCCCCTCTATTCGGCGGAGGAGGCGGATCGGTGGCTGGCGGAGGCCAAGGCCAGCAGGCCCGACGGCTTGTTCGTCGTGTTGCTCGACCGGCAGCGTCATGCCTGGCCGACCGCCGGCAAGGCCGTCGAAAGCCGCATCCCCACGGTGGTGTTCGCCCCCGTCGGGACGGCTTTCACCACGAATACGGCACGCCACGCCGATCAGACGGGCGTCTTTATCGCCTCAACGGACGACTTTGCCCACGCGGCCTTCGGCCTGAGGATGCTGGCGGTCGGCGCGCGGCTGCGCGAGACGCGATGCATCGTCCTGAAGGGCCAGAATCGGCGCGATTCCGCCATCCACGGTCTGGGCATGAAGCTGCGGTACGTGCCGGCGCGGGACTTCCTCGACGAGTACAACCGCACGCCCACGGATGAGCGGATCCGGCGGATCGCCGCCGAGTACCTGCGCGGCGCGGAGCGCGTTTTCGGCGCGACCGAGCAGGACGTACTCAACGGCGTCAAGAGCTACGAGGTCGCCCGACGAATCCTCGAGCGGGAGGAGGGCGACGCGATCACGATGGACTGCCTCGGAGCGCTCGGCGGCACGAAGGTGAGCCTTCCCTGCATCTCCTGGAGCCGGATGCTGGACGCCGGCATCCCCGCCGCCTGCGAGGCCGACCTCGGGGCTGCGGTGACGCACGCGCTGATCCTGTATCTGTTCGAGCGTCCGGGCTTTCAGCAGGACCCGGTGCCGGAGACGGGCCGCGGGTGCCTCATCGGGGCGCATTGCTCATGCCCCACGCGGCTCAACGGTCTGGACCGGCCGCGGGAGCCTTACTACCTGTCGCACCACCACGGGATGCGCGACGCCGTCCCGCGAACGATCTGGCGGAAGGGGCAGCGGATTACGATCGCCGACGTGCTGCTGTCCGAGAAGCCCGAGGAACCGCATCAGATGGTGATCGGCACGGGGACAGTGGTGGACAACGTGTCGGTACCGCCCTCGGGCGGGTGCGTGGTATCGGTGCTCGTCAGGCCTGACGGTCAGACGAACGTGCTGAGCTATCCCGGGTTCCACCAGCTCTTTTTCTACGGCGATTACAGGAACGAGCTGCTGGCCTACTGCAAGCTCTACGGGATCCGGCCGGTCGTGGCGTGAGTGCCCGGTGGCGCGGGGGGGGGCAGCGGGCTTCGGCCCGGGCGGCGGGGTCAGACGGCGACGCTGCCGCTGCGGCCGCGTGCCGGGCGGAGCCGGCTGCGGAGGAACTGTCCCGTGTAGCTGTTGGGATCGTTGGCGATGTCTTCCGGCCTTCCCTCGGCCACGATCCGTCCGCCGGCATCGCCGCCCTCGGGGCCGAGGTCGATGATCCAGTCGGCCGTCTTGATCACGTCGAGATTGTGTTCGATCACGAGGACGGTGTTGCCCATGTCCGCCAGGCGGCTGAGCACGGAGAGCAACCCCTGGATGTCCGCCGGGTGCAGGCCCGTGGTGGGCTCGTCGAGGACGTAGAGGGTGTGGCCGGTCGAGGGTTTGCCCAGCTCGGCGGCGAGCTTGACCCGCTGGGCCTCTCCGCCGGAGAGGGTCGTCGAGGACTGTCCGAGCGTGATGTACGAGAGCCCCACATCGACCAGGGCCTGAAGGAGCTGACGGATCTGGGAGAAGCTCTCGAAGAACTTGAGGGCCTCCTCGACCCGGAGGTCAAGCACGTCGGCGATGTTCTTCCCCCGGTAGCGGACCTCCAGGGTCTCCCGGTTGTAGCGGGTGCCCTTGCACACATCGCAGGGGACGAAGACGTCAGGGAGGAAGTGCATCTCGATCCGCTTGGTGCCCTGCCCCTGGCACGCCTCGCACCGTCCGCCCTTGACATTGAAGCTGAAGCGGCCCGCCGAATAGCCGCGGATCTTGGCCTCGCGGGTCCGGGCGAAGAGCTGGCGGATCAGGTCGAAGACGCCGGTGTAGGTGGCCGGGTTGCTCCGGGGCGTGCGTCCGATGGGGGATTGATCGATTTCCACCACCTTGTCGATCCGGGCGGCTCCGATCAGGCGTTCGTGCCGACCGGGTTTTTCGCGGGAGTTGTAGAGCCGGCGGCGAAGGGCCCGGAGGAGGATCTGCGTGACCAGGGTGCTTTTGCCGCTGCCCGAGACGCCCGTGACGCAGACGAAGCACCCGAGCGGAATCCGCACGTCGATGTGCTGGAGGTTGTTTTCGTGCGCGTCCTTGATCTCGATGACGTTGGACCTGTTGATGCGTCGCCGGCGGACCGGCAACGGGATTTCGCGCTGTCCGGTGAGGAACTGGGCCGTCACGGAGGCCGGGTTGGCCAGGACGACATCCCGCGGGCCTTCCGCGACGATCTGGCCGCCGTGGGCGCCCGCCCCGGGGCCCATGTCGATGATGTGGTCGGCGGCCCGGATCATCTCCTCGTCGTGCTCGACGACGAGGACGGTGTTCCCGATATCCGTCAGGCGGCGCAGGGTGGAGATCAGCCGGCCCGTGTCCCGCTGGTGCAGGCCGATCGTCGGCTCGTCGAGGACATAGCACACGCCCACGAGACCGCTTCCGACCTGGGTGGCCAAGCGGATGCGCTGCGCCTCCCCGCCGGAGAGGGTGGCGCTGCCGCGGTTGAGGGCCAGATAGCCGACGCCCACGTCCATCATGAACCGGAGGCGCTGGAGGATCTCATTCAACACGCGGTCGGCCACGATCTTCCGCTCGCCCGTCAGTGGCAGGCCGCTCAGGAACGCGTACGCCTCGGTCACGGCTAGGCGCGTGACCTCGTGGATGTTCCTTCCGGCGATCCGCACGGCCAGGGACTCGGGTTTGAGTCGGGCGCCGCCGCACGCCTCGCAGGGCCGCTCGCTGAGGTACGCGTGCAGCCGCTGCTTGACGTATTCGCTTTCGGTGTTCTGCCAGCGTCGCTGGAGGTTGGGGATCACGCCCTCGAAAGAGGTCCCGAACTCGGCCGAGTCCTCCGGCTTCGTGCCCCACAACAGGATGCGGCGGATGCGCTCAGGGAGATTCCGAAACGGAATCTCGGGCGCCACGTCGAAATCGCGGCAGAAGTCCCGCAGGAGCCTGGTGTAGAGGATATTCATGCGCTTGCCGCCGTGACGCCACGCATCGATCGCGCCTCCGGCCAGGGTGAGGTTCGGGTCCGGCACGATCAAATCGGGGTCGAACTCGAGGACCGTGCCGAGACCGTTGCAGGCCGGGCAGGCGCCATAGGGCGAGTTGAAGCTGAACATCCGGGGGGCCAGCTCGGGGAGGCTCGCTTCGGGATGGCGCGGACAGGCGAAGGCCGTGCTGAACAGGTGGTCGACCCATCGGCCGTCGGGCTTCTCCTCCGAGACGATCATCGCCGACTCGCCGACGGAGAGCGCCACCTCGACGCTGTCGGCCAGGCGCGAGCGCAGGTCCGGGCGGATGACCAGGCGGTCGACCACGACTTCAATGGTGTGCTTGCGGTTCTTGTTGAGGTCGGGCGGGCTCTTGACGTCGTAGAGCTGGCCGTCGACGCGGATCCGCACGAACCCTTCCCGCTGAACGTGGCGGATGAGGTCGTGATGATGGCCTTTCTGGCCGCGGACCAGCGGGGCCAGGAGGAGCACCTTTCGACCGTCCTCGAAGCCGAGGACGGCGTCCACGATCTGCGAGGGAGTCTGCCGGTCGATGGGCCGGCCGCAGATCCAGCAATGCGGCTCACCCACGCGAGCGTAAAGGAGTCGGAGATAGTCGTAGATCTCGGTGGTGGTGGCCACGGTCGATCGAGGGCTGCTGCTGCCCCCCCGCTGTTCGATGGCGATCGTAGGGGGCAGTCCCTCGATGTGTTCGACCTCGGGTTTGGCCATCTGTTCGAGGAACTGCCGGGCGTACGCGGACAGGGACTCGACGTACTTGCGCTGCCCCTCGGCGTAGATCGTGTCGAAGGCAAGGCTGCTCTTGCCCGAGCCGCTCAGGCCGGTGATGACCACCAACCGATCCCGCGGGATGTCGACGTTGATGTTCTTGAGGTTGTGCTGCCGTGCGCCGCGGATTCGGATGTGCTTCGGCTCGTCCACGACCCGTTCCCTCTGCGCGGCCGCAGACGTGCGACCGCGGACCTGCGGCCCATCCCGAATCCTTTCAGTCTACGGACGGCGGGTGCGACGTCAAGCGGCCCGGCGGCTCTGTGCCCCTCCGGACGGGGTTCCGGCGCGAAGCGGGCCCGTGGCGGCCGGGCCGGAGCCGCAGTAAGCTCCCGTCCATGACCGCGCCGGACCCCAAAGAAATCATCATTCGCGAGGGCGGGCCCCGGGATGCAGAGACCATCGTCGGATTCCTGTGTGCGATGGCCGCGGAGAGCGAGAACCGTCGCCTCGACCCGGCCGTCGTTCGACGCGGCCTGGAGCGCTCGCTCGCGCGGCCGGAGCTGTGTCGGTACTATCTGGCCGAGACGGAAGGCCGGGTCGCGGGTCAGACGATGATCACGTTCGAATGGAGCGACTGGCGGGCCGCGTTCTTCTGGTGGATTCAGAGCGTGTATGTCCGGCCCGAGTGTCGGCGCCGAGGCGTGTTTCGGGCGCTGTACGAACATGTCCTCCGGGAGGCCCGCCGCCGGCCGGACGTGTGCGGCGTGCGGCTCTACGTGGAGAAAGAGAACGCCGCCGCGATCCGGACGTACGAGCGGCTCGGCCTGCGGCGCAGCTCTCACCTGTTCTACGAACTGGACTGGTCGGACCTGGCGGCGGGCGGCCCGTAGCCCGCGGAAGGCCCGCGGGCCGCGGGCGGACGCGTCGGCCCGCCAGGCTCCTACCGGACACGGCAGAACAAGCCCGGTTCGCGCATCTCGAATCCGCCGGCGGCCGTGATGTCCGGCGGAGGCTCGGGCGTGGCCGGCAGGATCAGGTAGCCGCCCGGTCGCACGGCATAGGCGAGGGCCGTCCGGTACTGGCGCCCGTACGGCATGTCGCTTACGACGGACCGATGGAAGCTGGCGACGGCCTCGAAGGAACCGAGCTGGCCGAGTTCGGCGATTCGGAGCGGGTTGACCGCGCGGAACTTCGTCATCTTCCGCAGCTCTGCGTTCGGAGAGATGGCGTACGACATGTCGGGGAGGCGGTTGACGGCGAAGAGCGGTTCGACGCCGGCCGGCAGATGTCTGGTCGATATCGGGAGGAATGCGTCTTCTCCGGCGGCCTCCGGGCCGAACAGCTCGGTGAGCTTCGCCACGTGCGCCTGCCACTCGGATCGGCGGAACTCGTACACGCCCCGCTCCGCGTACTGGAGGCAGCCGGGCAGGACGTCGGTGCCGATGACCTCGATCGTACCGCCCTGGGCTCCGGTCGCTCCCTTGGCCAGCCGCGCGAGGGCCGCCAGCGAGTAGGTGTCCGCACCGCATCCGCAGAACGGGTTCCACAATCGGATCTTGTGCTGTCCGACGCCCGCGGCATCCGTGAACAGCCGGACGAGTGTCGTATGAAGGGCCGGCATCCGGTCGCGGAAGCGGAAGAATCGCCGGGAAAGCAGCTCGGCCGGCTGTACGTACAGCGCCCGCTCCCGGAGGGTGTACAGGTGGGTATCCGAGGCCAGCGTCGCCTTCATCGCGGCGTCGGTGACCGTCCGGATCCCGATGGCCTCGAAGGCCGCCGGCAGTTGCTGTTCGACGTAGGCAATCTGCGCCGGAGTGATCGGCCGCGAGAGCGGCGCGGGCATGGTGCGTTCGTTGATCGCCTTGAGGATCGTTTCCACCTGGTCTGGGCGTAAGGCCATGGCACCACTCACCGTGAGCCTGGAACCGGGGCCTCTCCCGCTCCTGGATCAGCTTTCCGTTGAAAGGGCCGAAGGCCGCGACTCCTCGGCGCCGCCGATGGTCGGCCGCGCCGCAGCCGCCGCGGCGCGACGGCGGATCGCGAGATCGCACGCCAGGGCCAGCGCCGCGCTCATGCTGGCCGGGTTCGCGCGATTCCGGCCCGCGATGTCGAACGCGGTCCCATGATCGACGCTCACCCGGATGATAGGCAATCCGAGGGTCACCTGCACAGCCTCGTCGAACGCCAGCAGCTTGACCGGGATGAGGCCCTGATCGTGGTACATCGCGACGACGCCGTCGAAGTGGCCCTGCGCCGCCCGCCAGAACAGCGTATCGGCGGGCAACGGGCCCTCCACCTCGGCCCCCTGCTCTCGTGCCATCGTGATGGCCGGCTCGATGATCCGCGACTCCTCGTCGCCGAAGAGACCGTCCTCGCCGGCGTGCGGGTTGAGTCCACAGACCGCAATCCGCGGATGGACGATTCCGAACCACTCCCGCAGCGCCTGGTCGAGCAGGACGATCGGTTCGAACACCCGTCCGATGGTGAAGCGGTCGCGGAGATCGAACAGGGGCTCATGAATGCTCGCCAGCGCGACCCTCAACCGGCGGGCGATGAACATCATCGCAAAGCGACGGACGTCGAACGCCTCGGCGAAGCGCTCCGTATGCCCCGGATACCTGTAACCCGCCAGCCGCCAGCTCGCCTTGCAGATCGGCCCCGTGACGATCGCGTCCAGCCGGCCCTGCTGAATGGCCTGAATCGCGGCCTCGATGAACCGCATCGAGGCCATCCCGCCGTCCGCCGTGGGGTAGTGGGTCGCGGGCGCGAAGATCGGAAACTCGTCAAAGTCCGCCACGATCACGCCGCTCTCGATCCGCCCGGCCTCCTCGTGGGGGACCCGGAACCAGAACGGGTTGATCTCGGCCAGGTCGGCGGCGTACGAGATGGTCTCGGCCAGGCCATAGATGATGAACCGGCCTCTCCGACGGATCTCCGGGTCTGCGAGGGCCTTGACGATCACCTCCGGCCCGATCCCCGCCGGGTCACCCATGGTGATGCCGATGATCGGCCTGTAGGCGTCCTCAGAGACACCGCTTCGAACGGGATGGATCGCCTCGCCGGTCATGCGAATCCGTGCTCCCGCAGGAACTCGCGCGTCACCCGGGACCCCGGGAAGCCCCCCATCCGGCGGAGGTGCGTCACCACCGCTCGCGCAAGGATGTCTGTCTCCACGTTCACAGGATCCCCCGGCAGGAGGCGGCCCAGCGCGGTCCGCTCGAGGGTTGTGGGAACGAGGGCCACCGCGAACCGGGCCCCCTCGGCCACCTCGACCAGCGTGAGTGACACCCCGTCGACGGCAATCGAGCCCTTCGGGACGAGATAGTCGAGCAGCGTCTCATCCTGCAATCGCAGCCGGACCAACCAGCCCTCTGCGCCTCTGACGACCTCGGTCACTTCGGCGAGGCCGTCCACGTGCCCCTGGACAATGTGGCCCTCGATTCGATCCTGGGGCCGTAGAGAACGCTCGAGGTTCACCACCTTGCCGGCCTGCCATCGGGAGATGGTCGTCCGCCGCAGCGTTTCCGGAACCACGTCGAACTCAAGAACTGGAAACGAGCCCCCGGCGACGGTCAGGCAGACCCCGTTGATGGCGACGCTGGCCCCCAGGGACGGGGCCGGGCTCAGGCGGCCGGCATCGATCGATAACCGTGCTCCGGCGGCCACGGGCCGCACAGACCGCACGATTCCGGTGGTTTCGATGATGCCGGTAAACATAGGCCGTCACGATTGTTGCGCAACGCCGGACTCATTGCCACCTCGTCATGCTACGCCCTTCGTCCAGCGGGTGTCAAGCAACGCGCCCCGGGGGATGCCCGCGACGGGAGGAACAGAGAGCCGCCTCGGCAGCGCCCGCCGCGTGGGCACCGTAGCAGGCGGCCGCGCCCTGCGGCCGAACCCGACACTGGTGGCGCCGACCTCGGGGCGGCGGACTGGGCGGCGCCCGAATCGGCGGTGCGCGAAGATGCCGGCCGAATGCGAGGGGAGTCCGCCGCGCCGATTGCGGAGGGCAAGGGCCCTGCCAGGCGCCGAGTGTTGCCCCCGGCCCCCGCCCGCTCATATGCTGGTCGTCGAAGGGCGACCTGATATCCGGACGACGAACCGCACGTGAGAAAGGTCCGGTTTGACTCGGTGGCCGGTGCGGCGGAAGAATCGGGATGGCGGCGGCCTCAACGGCAGCGGCGCCGGCAGATTCATCGGGTATAACGCTTTGGACAGCCGTAACTTATGGGAGGACGCGTGGACGCGCTAAGCACACCTCAGGCCGGTGCCGCCTTTCGCAGCAGGGCCTTCGAGGCCATTCGAAGCCTAGTGGCTTCCGGTCGCCCGCTGATCTACATCCAGTCGCCGGAGGAGGACCGGGTGGTCAACCTTCTCCAGCATCTCGCCGAGCAGACGGGCGGGGCCTTCTTCATGTGGAGCCTGACGGAAGGTCTGAGCGAGACCGGCCGTACCGGCAAGACACAACCCGAAGACGCCCGATCCGTTCTGGATCGGATCATCGAACAGAGACGTCCGGGCGTTTTTCTGCTGAAGGATTTTCATGAGGCGATCCGCGAATCTCCGGTTGTACGGCGGCGCCTGCGCGATCTGTACTATGCGTGCCTGAACTCGGGCAAGTTCGTGGTCATCGCCTCGCCGGTGAAGGTGATCCCAGAGGAGATCAGCCGCGAAGTGGCCTTTCTGGACCTGCCCAGGCCCGATCTGCCGGAGCTGGAGGAACTGCTCCGTTCTGAGGTTTCGGCGATGCGCGCGGCCGGACGGAAGGTGGAGCTTTCAGAGCCCTCGGTGTACGTGCTGTGCCGGGCCCTCCAGGGGCTGACGTTCAACGAAGCGCGTCACGCCCTGCGTCGGGCCGCGGCGGAGTCCGGGATACTGGATGGCTCTGCGGTGCCGCAGCTTCAGGAGGAGAAGCGCGTAGTCGTGCGGCGGGCCGGACTGATCGAGTACGTTCCGGAGACCACGGGCATCGACGCGATCGGCGGGGTGGAGGTGCTCAAGAACTGGCTCCTCCAGCGGCGCAAGCTGTTTTTCTCCCGCGAGAGTCTGTCGGCGGAGATTGTGCCGAAGGGGGTTCTGCTCATGGGCGTCTCGGGATGCGGCAAGAGCCTCTCGGCCCGCGCGATCGCCAACGTGTTCGAGCTGCCGCTCTACCGCATCGACATGGTGCGGGTGTTTGCCGCCGGGCTGGCCAACGCGGAGCGGTTGTTCTCCGAAGCCTGCCACTCCATGGAGGAGGTTGCGCCGGCGGTGGTCTGGTTCGACGAGATCGAAAACGGCATCTCGCGCCATCCCAACGACACCACGGGGGTGCTGGACCGGATCTTCGGTTTCTTTCTGACTTGGATGCAGGAAAAGCCCCCGGGCCTCTTCGTGGCCGCCACGGCCAACCGGATCGACCTCTTGCCCGCTGAGATGATCCGCAAGGGGCGGTTCGACCAGGTCTTCTTCATCGACCTGCCCGACAAGATCGAGCGACGGGAGATCTTCGAGATCCACCTCCGCAAGCGCGGGGTGGACCCGGCGACGCTCTCCATGGACCTGATCGCCGAGCGAACGGACGGCTGGACCGGCGCCGAGATCGAACAGGCGGTCATCTCCGCGCTCATTGCCGCCCGGATCGACGGGGAGCCCCTGACAGACAAGTACATGCTGCCGGCGCTGCGGCAGATCGTGCCGCTGTCCCGGACGATGAAGGAGCAGGTGGGCCACATCCGCTCCTGGGCGTTCGACCGGGCCGTCCATGCCTCGCAACGGCGGAAGTAGGACCTTTTCGGGGCCCGGCCCCCCCTATCGACTGCGCAAGTGATTCAAGACCGGTCCCGGTACCGGCGCAAACCCCATGGGCGTCGGAGGTCTCCAGAGATGGGCCGCGGGGCGGTTGATCGGCCCGCCGGGGCCGCACGAGGCTCGCCGCCCATGAAGATGCCCGTCGGTCGCAAGCCGTTCGACCGTCCGGAACGGATGTCGATCCGGGGGTTACTTGGCCGGGGCGGCCGTCGTCGCCCGGCCCCACGAATGCCCGGCCAGGGGACGCTCGGCGCGGGCGACGATTTCCTTGTATCCCGGATACCCTCCGCGTTCGGCAAAGGCCTCGAACATGACGATCCGGCGATCGAACGTGACGCCGATGGCCTCGGCGTCGTTGTAGTCGCTGGCGATGAAACCGCCCTGGGGCGTGCCCCACTTGTCGACCAGCTCGCGGGCCATGCGGCGGATCTCGTCGTATGTGCCCCGAGGCAGGGTACTCTGCGTGTCCACAATGGACTCGAAGCAGATGCGCCCGCGGAATCGGCGGCTGATCTCGTCGATTCCGACGGTGTTGGGCTGCTGGGGGTTGATGACCTCCAGCCCGACGTCGATCAACTCTTCGAGCAGGTCGTTGATCCGCCCGCACGAGTGCATCCACGGATGCAGACCGGCCGCCTTGATCTCGTCGAACCACCGCTTGTAGCGCGGTTTGAAGAACTCGCGGAACAGCTCGACGCTGATGAAGGCGCGGTCCTGGAGGCCCCAGTCATCCGCCATGGCGGCGGCGTGCATCCGGCCGCGGGCGATCCGCAGGCAGTTCCGCAGAACGCGAAGGTGGAAGTCGAGGATGCGCTCGATGGTCTCGTGGATCTTCTCGGGCTCCACGTAGAAGTCCATGAGCGTCTCCGTCATGCCGTGCAGCATGTGCAGGCGCTCCCAGATCCCGTGGCCGAAGCAGAACATGACGAACCGGTCCTCGGCTCCGGCGAGCTGCTCCTCGAAGCCTTCGTAGCGGCGCGGGTCATCGGGATCGGGCCACCGGTAATCGGCCAGGGCGCTCCAGTCCTGGAGCGGGTGCCCGACGCACTGGCCGGTATTCGAGACGTCCGTGCGGTCCCAGATGCAGCCCCACTCGTCGGCGGTCCGGCCGGTGAACCCGTAGTTCCAGCCCGTCGGATCGACCGTCCAGACGTCGTAGCAGTCGTTGACGCCCACGACATCGAACTTCATCGCCAGCCGCGGCGGGTTGTTGAATGTGATCGTCCGCTCAACGATTTCCCGTCTGGTCATGTGCCGTTCTCAGCCTGCGAGAATTCCTGATACCCCGGCGAACCGGCCCGGGAGCGGGCGCACGCAGGCTCTGACGGATCGCCGCTCCCCGCGTGTCGCTCGCCACGGGTCGCTCATTCGTATCGCCCCAGCCGTTTCACCTCGTCCAGAACCAGCCGGTAGGTCTCCAGCGTCACGCCGGGCGGGATGGAGTGGTCCGAGTGGTAGATGTAGCCGTGGTACGGCATGGCGGCCTGGAGCTTCGACCGGACCTCCTGGCGGACCCGTTCGGGGTCGTTCGTCATCAGGACCGTCACGTCGATGTTGCCGCAGAAGCTCAGGCGATCGCCGTACTTCGGGGCGAGGTCCCGAAGGTCCATGTTCGCCTTGGCCTCCAGCGGCTGGAGGCAGTCGATGCCCGATTCGATCAGGTCGGGGATGGCGATCCGCACGTCTCCGTCCGTATGAAAAATGACCGGCATGCCCCTGCGGTGGAACTCTGCGAAGTAGCGTTTGTGGCAGGGTTGGACGAACTCGCGGTAATGCTCGGGACTCATGAACGGGCCGTTGCGGTAGGCCATGTCGCCATAGACGAACGCCCCGTCGCAGATCATGCCCTCCGCCTCGACGATCTCGAGCATGCGGATGGCCAGATCCGTGTAGGTCTCGAACACGTCCCGGATCCACTCGGGCCGTTCGATCATGGAGATCAGCATGACCTCGTGGCCGAGGACGTCCTTGATGTTCTCGAACGGATCGGCCACCCCGTAGCAGACGTAGCGATTGGCCTGGCGGGCCCGGCGGTACAGGGGCCAGAACTCGTTCCAGCGGACGCGCTCGCGGGAGGGCTGAAGCAGCCCTTTGACCTCCGCCCACTTCTCCGGCGTGTCGATGCCGAAACGGACGTGCTCGGGCGTACCCATCTTGTGCTTCCACCAGCGAAGCTCCGCCCAGTTGCCGTCGCGCAGGAGCACCCACTCGTCCGTCTCCTCCAGGATCTCCGGTTCGCAGAACCGCAGGCGGAAGTCCGGCCAGGCGACCTCACACAGGTCCATGTCGAACAGTTCCCAGATGGTGATCGCCTGGGTTTCGGGCGAGACCGCGCCCCAATCGAACATGGATCGCTCGCGGTGGTAAACGAACGGGTGCCCGAGTTGTTCGCGGTACTCGCGCTCGACCTCGAACCAGAACTTGTCGTAGATGGGAACGCGATCCGGCGCCGTGCGTGCCAGCGTCCGGGCTACGCGCTCCTTCGACGTCATCTGGACCATACTCGTACCTTGGGGACCCCGCCCGGCGGGCCGAAAAGGCCCACAGGGGCCCCATTATAGCAGAATCGCCTTGCAAAGGAACTCGCCGTGGTAAGCGTGCTGCGAAGGCCGGCCTGGGGGAAGAGGCGCGCCACCTGGCGAATCAGTCGGCGGCTGGCGCAGCGTGGGGCGCCTTCCAAGAGGTCCGGCAGGAATTGATCGAGGCGGCTCACCGGCCTCGCCGCGATCCGCGTCAGCACGTCCTTGAGATACGCAAACGGATCCACGCCGTGCCGCTTGCTCGAGGCCACCAGACTCGCCAGCACCACCCCGGTCCGCCCCCTCGGTCATTCCCGCGCAAGCGGGAATCCAGGACCCGCCCCCGCCCCGTCATTACGGCGCAGCCAAGAATCCACGGTCGACCCCGCGTACGCGGCAAGGCGCGCCACGGCCGCCCGTCCGTCATTCCCGCGCAAGCGGGAATACAGGATCAAGGCGGACTCTTCCCGTCATTCCCGCGCGCGGCAAGGCTTAACGCGGCCGCCCGCGGGCGGGAGGGGCGCGACCGGTGGGTGCCCGTGGCGTGACTCTGGACCCCCGCTTTCGCGGGGGTGACGATACGGGGCATCGTGCGTCGTCAAGGGCGCCAAGGCGGCCGCCCTCTCCTCATTGCCGCGCAAGCGGGAATCCACGACCCGCCCCCGCCTCCCCGTCATTCCCGCACAAGCGGGAACCCAAGAGAGGTCGGCTCCGCCCGGCCGCCCGGCCCTCGATACCTCGCACCATCGCACACCTCCGACCGCATCCTCGCAAATCCGAGGCGGCGAAAACAGGAGGGGGCTCACAGGACGCTTGCCGAGTTTACAGAAACTTCGCAGCACCACCCCGGACCGTTACGGCTCGACGGTTGCGTTCTCGGGCCCTCCCGCTGCGCGGTCGCGCCACACGCGTTCCTGCTGCCTGGTTTCAGGAGCATCTCCAGCGTTGTGGGGCATCGGAAACCAGAGTAGGATGCCCCGCTTGTACTTCCTTGGCTTGGCGCCCCAGTCGAACCGGCGGTCCGGAATCCCATCCAGGTCGTCGTCACACACCGTCGTTCCCCTACCACACCCCCGCGCCGAGGGGCCGAACGAGTGGACCGCGAGCTGCCCCGGGGAACATGCCGTTCGTGGCCAGGAGAGTCACGACCCGTCTTCCTTGGGAATCAAAGACGACGACGTCCGTGACCGATTTCATATCGTCGAGAGAGATAACGGCCATATCCGTACCGTCGAGCCGAAGCGTGTAGTGCCGTCCTGGAAGGTAGTAGCGGGCCTCGGGATCGAGCTGCATGGCGTGCAGAGACACAGGACACCGATCGTTCGCGGGCGAACAGGCGGGAATCAGGAGCACCCACACGCTGCCCCAGACAGCCTACCGATGCGAGCTGACGGCATGTACTCGCAGAATTCCGCTCGCAAGGTAGAAACACATTTGTCACCTCCCCTGCTGGAAGAACTTGCAGACAGGACAGTTCTCGTCGGGCACCCCTTCGTGCGCATCAATGAGGTGCTGCCGGTACTTGGCGCTAATGTAGATGCTCGCACCGTCCACGGCTGCTTTGCCCGCCTCGCCAAACTCAGAACCGGGGCAGATGTACTTGCTGGCTCCATAGACGCCCTCCGCCACGTCGCGCAGCCCAGGCGTAGGAATACGGCCCGGAGGTTTGCCGCCACCGGGTGGTGCCCCCCCGCCTCGGGGGCGCCGGCGGCCGAGGCGGCGCAGGACGCGGGGGCTTAGGGCCGCCCGGCGGGTCCGGTACACCCTCGCACTCAATGGCGCCGGCCAAGCAGCCTGCAGTCACACCGCCGATGCAAGCGACGCAACCCATGCAAGATGTGGTAGAACCCGAACAACCCAGGCACGGCACTGAGCAGGTGGGCATCCAGTTCTTCAGGCACTCCCGAAACTTCTGCCCATCGAAGGCGCACTTGACCGCCAGTCCGAACACATCCCAATGATTGGTCGGGTTGCCGTACGCGAAGGCGTACAAGTTAGGAACTGTTTCAAAACTCATTTGATCCACCGGAGTTTCCGGGCACAGATGAGTGCGGCGGCCAGATCGTGGAAGGCTTGGAAGTGCTCGCCGGTCTTCTCGTAACAGAGCTTGAGGCGCCGACAATGCCCAAACCATGCCAGAGGGCTTTCCACGACCCAGCGCAGGACTCCGAGTC
>Ga0209162_1001158_pt1 | contig 26830 bp, 30 predicted proteins | sample YNPNPMetaG_FD_187121 | JGI IMG/M metagenome (GOLD analysis project Ga0209162, IMG submission 187121) | Anoxygenic and chlorotrophic microbial mat microbial communities from Yellowstone National Park, USA - YNP NP MetaG (SPAdes) (version 2) ...
AACGTGCGGATAGAGGTAGAGTTAATCGCGCCGATAGCGATGGAGGAGGGCTTGCGCTTTGCGGTGCGCGAAGGTGGTCACACGGTCGGCGCAGGCGTGGTCACCAAGATTATCGAGTAAGAGCAGGGAACAGCGATGGCAAGCAAGAACAAGGAAAACCGGATAATCATTACGCTGGCTTGCACCGAGTGTCGCTCGCGCAACTATACGACGACCAAGAACCGGATTAACGATCCGGATAGGCTGGAGTTGCGCAAGTACTGTCCACGCTGTCGTCAACACGTGGTGCACCGCGAAGTAAAGTAAGCGGTTTGTAAGTGCAGGGGTGTAGCTCAGCATGGTAGAGCACCGGTCTCCAAAACCGGCGGTCGGGGGTTCGAGTCCCTCCACCCCTGCCATTTGTATGTCAATTCGGCACATTGAGAGAGAACACCGTGATGGGCATAGCGAAAACAAAAACGAAGGAAGCGGAACGGGCGAAGCCCGCCAGTTCGGGAGCGGGTAAACCTCCGATTCGCAAAACACCCAGCATCGAGCGTATTCGCCGCTTTCTGAACGACGTGTGGATAGAACTGAAACGTTGTGAGTGGCCCACGCGCGAGCAGGTTGTCCGTTCTACGATGATTGTACTGGGCTTTATCGCGCTGATGAGCGTGTATATCGGAGCACTGGACGCTCTGCTGTCGTGGGTCACGCGAGCGCTCAGGCTGTTCTGAGGGTGGGCAATGCAAAAACAATGGTATGCCGTACATACCTATGCCGGTCATGAAAACAAAGTGAAGACCGCCATCGAGCGACGTGCAGAAGCGATGGGACTGCGCGACCGCATTTTTCGCATTCTCGTGCCCACCGAACAGGAAATGCGCACCCGCCAGGGCAAGAAGGTCACCGTCAGCCGAAAAATCTTCCCGGGCTACATTCTTATCGAGATGATACTGGACGAGCAGACCTGGTACCTGGTGAAGAGCACGGCGGGAGTGACCGGGTTCGTCACCTCGGGCGATAAGCCGGTGCCTCTTCAGGAGAAAGAAGTAGAGGCTATCCTCGAAACAGTGGAAGGCACGCAGAAGAAGCCCCGGGTGGCGTGGCAGCCCGGGGAACAGGTGCGCGTGGTGTCGGGTCCTTTTACCGATTTTCATGGCACCATTCAGGAGGTGCTACCGGATAAAGAGAAAGTGCGCGTCCTCATTTCGCTGTTCGGACGGGACACGCCGGTGGAGTTCGATTTCGAGCAGATAGAGAAAATCACGTAGGACGCGCTAAAACGGAGGGTTCACGTTGGCGAAAAAGATTCTGGCTGTGGTTAAGTTGCAAATACCGGCAGGGAAGGCAACTCCTGCCCCGCCTGTAGGTTCCTCGCTGGGACCCTACGGCATCAACATGATGGAGTTCATCAAGCAGTACAACGAGCGCACCGCCTCGCAGGTGGGGTCTATTATCCCTGTGGAAATCACCATCTACGAGGACCGCTCGTTCACCTTCGTCACGAAGACGCCGCCCGCTTCGGAGCTGCTGCGCAAGGCTGCGGGCATCGAAAAAGGTTCTTCTACGCCGAACCGACAGAAGGTGGGCAAAATCACGGTGGAGCAACTGCGTGAAATTGCCCGCACCAAGATGCCCGACCTCAATGCCAATGACGAAGAGGCAGCGATGAAGATTGTGGCGGGAACTGCCCGCTCGATGGGCATTGAGATAGTGTCTTCGTAGCACGGCGGTAGAGAAACTTGCGTGCGATCCATCCCCTCTCCATTCAGAGAGGGGATTCGTCCGATACCGAAATGCCCCTTGTGGGAGGGGTAAACCCGAAAAACACACCACAGGAGGAACAAAACCATGCCACAACACGGCAAACGCTATCTGGAAGCGAAGCAGAAAGTAGACCGCAACCGTCTTTACGGTGTGCGCGAAGCTCTGGAGCTGGCGAAGTCGCTGGCAAACGCTGGTTTCGATGAGACCATCGATATCGCTGTGAATCTGGGCGTGGATCCCCGTCACGGCGACCAGATGGTGCGCGGTACCACCACCCTGCCCTACGGCACCGGCAAGAAGGTAAAGGTTGCCGTGTTTGCCAAAGGCGACAAAGCGGAAGAGGCACTGAATGCCGGTGCAGACGTGGTGGGGGCGGAAGACCTCATCCAGCAGATTCAGCAGGGCTGGCGTGACTTCGATGTGCTGGTGGCTACCCCGGACATGGTGCCTCAGGTCAGCCGACTGGGACGCCTGCTGGGTCCTCGTATGCCAAACGCTAAGTCGGGTACGGTGACCAACGACATCGACCGTGTGGTGCGCGACCTGAAGCAAAGCAAGCGCGTGGCTTTCCGCGTGGAGAAAGCGGGTATCGTGCATATGCCTATCGGCAAAGCGTCGTTCGAGGTAGACCAGCTGGTGGAGAACTTCAACGCCGCCATCAATGCTCTGCTTAAGGCGAAGCCAGCCGCCGCCAAGGGACGCTACCTGCGCGGCATCACCGTCTCGTCTACGATGGGACCCGGTATCCGCGTGGATACTCAGGAAGCACAGAAGCTGGCAGAGACCGCCGCATAAGAGAAACAAACTCACGCCGGAAGTTTGGAAGTCAGCGAACATCGGTAGCCGCAGACTTTAGTCTGCGCAAAGAACGGCGCGGCTGAAGGGTGCGGCTACATTTTTATCTTTATAGTAGTTACGCACTTGCAATGAACATATAACGAGTCACGCTTTTTCAGTGATTGCAAAGACGCTTTCCTGTCATGCTGAGCGAAAGCGAAGCATCTCAGCCCGTTAAAAGAGATTCTTCACTCCGCTCAGAATGACAGATGGTGTCGCGTTACATCGTAAATTTGCGATCAGTCTTCCAATTGCGTGACTCCTATCTTTTCGAGCATGCTCAAAAAACTCTTGACAGACGCGGCAGGGATAGAGATAATAACGTTACGTGCGGAATACGTATTCCAGCAAATGATTCGAAAGGAGGTTTTCACTGATGAAACGCATCGCTTCGCTGCTGGTGATACTCGCCAGTGGTGCTGTGCTCATCACGGCCGCTTCCGCGCAACCGGTCATCGATGGCTGCTGGGACCCCATCTACCGCGTCCTCGCCATCCAGAACACCCAGACCGGCTTCGGTGACAGCAACCTCGGCGCGGTGGACTACGCCAACGGCTCCGAACTGGACGTCGCCTATGGTATCGTCAAAGACGGCTGGCTCTACCTGCTGCTGGCGGGTAACCTCGAATCCAACTTCAACAAACTGGAAATCTTCTTCGACACCCGCCCCGGCGGGCAGAATCGCCTGCGCGGAGACAACCCCGATGTGGACTTCAACGGGCTCAACCGCATGGGCGACGATGGCAGTGGCAACGGGCTGACCTTTGACCCCGACTTTGAGGCGGACTTCTGGATAGGGGTCACGGGTGGCGGTTCTCCCTACCGGTTGTATGCGAACTATGCGGAGTTAGGCGGTCCGGGTGTCGGGTTGTATTTGGGCAACACGGGTGCGGTGAGCGACGGCGTGCTGGTAGATGGGAACAACCCGTTTGGCATCCGCGTGACGATAAACAACAGCAACACCGGTGGGGTGACGGGTGGCACCGGTTTGGGCAACGGTGCGGATGTGATGACGGGTGTGGAGCTGGCGATACCGCTCAACGCGATTGGCAACCCCACTTCCTCGTTCAAGGTGTGCGTATTCATCAACGGGCTGTTCCACGACTACCTGTCCAATCAGGTGCTGGCGGGGATAGATGGTGGAGGCAATCTGGGTGAGCCGCGTCTGGTCAACTTCGGCAACATTCCCGGCGAGCAGTATTTTGGGGTGCCCATGCTGCACAGCATCTCCGGAAGAGTGGAACTGCGCGACTGGGATGCGCCCGTGATTGACATTCCCATCACTGTGGAGCTGCGTCAGGGTGGGTATACGGTGCGCAGTGAGGTCATCTACCTGGACCCGGACGGCAACTACACCATCCCCGACGTGGAAAACGGCAGTTACGATGTCGCCTTCAAAGCCAGCCACTGGCTACGTGCAGTGGTGCGCAGTGTAGAGGTAATGGACGCCGACGTGACGGGCGTGGACGTCTCGCTGACCAACGGCGACATCGACGGCGATAATGAGGTGACACTGTTCGACTTCGGTGCATTGGTCGCGGCGTTCGGCAGTGTGCCGGGCGATAGCAACTGGAACCCCGATGCCGACCTGGACGGAGATGAGGAGGTGACGCTGTTCGACTTCGGGATACTGGTGCGCAACTTCGGCGCGATTGGGGATGAGTAGCCCTTATCCCCTTACCTCCTCTCCTGTCTCACGACAGGAGAGGAGGAGACGTTTCTCACTTCCACGTCCAGTATCTGGCTGTCATTACCTGCGCTGCTTCAGCGTGATGACCGCATCTGCCAAATACTCCTGCACCAACGGTGAGGGCTCCACCATCCGCTGATACTCCAGTATCGGCACCAGCCACCGCATCCCCGATGACTCCAGCGCACTCACTGCATGAGTGCGGGTGGCTTCGTTGGGATGTTCCCGCAGCACCTTCAATAAAGGAGGTATCGCCTGAGGGTGTTTCATCTCACCCAGTGCCCTGATCGCTTCCGCTCGCAACGACAGGTCATCGTCCCCTGACAGTACGACAAGGTCGGGTATGGCGCAAGGGTCTCCGATTTTGCCCAGAGCCCAGGCACACGCCATTTTGACCGCCACAGAAGGGGATTCACGAAGCAACTGGCGCAGCGGCTCCACCGCCTCCGGCGCACGCAGGTTGCCCAGCACCCTGATCACGGCGAACTGGGCATTATCCACATCAGGTCCCGGAGGCTGAGCCAGCGCCTTGAGCAGATAAGGCACAACCTGTCTTCCCATGAGGGTCAGTATCTCCACCACACCCTGACGCGCATCGTTGCCTGCCAGCGCACTGACCATCGCGTTCACCGTCTGCTCCAGGTTCATCCCTTTCGTACGCATCTGCCAGTATGCCCATGCAGGGTCAACCTGACCGGGCTCCAAAGGCAAGAGGTCCAGGGCTCTTGCAGGGTCCAGAGTGCGCAGTCCTCTGCCGATAACCTCCAGCGCACGCCTGTCGCCGATTTCCGCCAGAGCCTGATGTGCGCCCCACCATACCTCCGACTTCTCACACAGTTCCAGCAACGTGGGAACCGCCTCACGCGCTTTGAGCATGCCTAACACGCGCACAGCCATACGTTTGCGGTAGGGTGTCTCCACGTTGGCTTGGATCTCCGATAGCCGGTTCCACCGCGTCAGGCGCTGCTCCTGCCACGGGGTGAAATCGCCTCGTGCCCAACGGATCATCTCGGCGATGTATGCATCCCGCCCTTTCAGACGCGCCTGTATCCGTTCAATGGTCACCCGAGCGGCAATGGAGTCCCACAGCGCATACAGGTCACCCTGTTGCAAACGGTGCTCCAGGAAACGCTGCAGCGCGGCGATGGATTCCTCCCCGCCGATATCTCCCAGACGCATCAACGCATACGCCCTGCGACTGGGCAAGTTGTCTTCCTCCCTCTGCATAATCCATTCTAAGTATTCCCCTCTTTCACACGCCTGCAGATACTGTTCCAGCACGTCTAACAGGGGTTGTGGCGAGCGCTGGGAAAGACGATACAGTTGCACCCAACTCTCGGGCGTGCTGAGTAGCACAATCTCAGGCATTCTCAGTTGTTGCTTGAGCGGAGGCAGGTCTGCACGGCAGGTAGCGGTGATGAGGCACACCGTTAGCCACAGAATCGCCTTCGTTTTCATGGCTTGACCTCCTGTCCAGACTCATTTGTCCCTGAACCTCTTTCCAGTAGACCACCTGGTCAGGGTCATCATCACGCAGGGCTTCTATGCGAACCGTCTGCCCTTCTCCTTCTCAAGAGCAGTATATGCCCGACGTGCAATGCTTGTCAACCTTTTTGAGGGTGTTCGAACATTGTTGAGAAGTTGGTTATAGCGCAAGGAGAGAGACGTTCTTGCTACCCCTGTTTCACGGAGGCGTTCGCCCATTCGTCGGGTATACTCGATACAAACTCTGACGAAAGGAGATAGTATCGTGCGCTGTCTGCTCGATCTCACCGGTGAAAACCATTCGGAAGAGACGCTATACCGGCAGATACCCTTCCCCCCTGCCCCAACCGACCGCCCCTATGTGTTCCTCAACATGGTGAGCACGCTAGACGGCAAAATCACGCTGGGGGAGGTAGGAGATACCGCCGCCGGACTGGGCAGTCCGATGGATCAGGCACTCATGAAAAGGCTCCAACGTAACGCACAGGCGGTGCTTATCGGGGCCAGCACGCTGCGAGCGGGACACGTTACGTACCCGGAGACCCTGTGGCGGGGGGTAGTCACTGCCAGCGGAAATCTACCCACGGACGCGCGCTTCTTCCGTGAAGCACCCGGCAAGGCGGTGGTGTTTACCACCGAGCAGGTGCCTGAACAGAAGATCAAAGAGTGGCAGGATGTTGCCCATGTGGTGGTTTGTGGCACGGACAAGGTGAACCTTGTGCGGGCACTGTCTTTCCTGCGACAGCAGCTGGGGATTGAGCGTCTGCTTTGCGAAGGAGGCGGCGCACTGAACTACGAAATGTTCGCCGCGGATCTCATAGATGAGTGGTTCCTGACCCTCACCCCGAAGGTCAAGGGCGGGCGACACATCCCCACCACGGTGGAGGGCGATGGACTGCCGCGGGAGCGGGTGGTACAAATGGAACTCATGTCGGTCTATGAAAACAACGGGGAGCTGTACCTGCGTTACCGGCGTGCCAGGTGAAAGGCAATGTCTCCTGCAGAGTTTCGCGAGCTGGTGCAAGAGGCGATCGACTCCCTGCCCGAAGACATCCTGCGCCACCTGAGGAACGTGGAGGTGCTGGTGGAATGGACGCCGCTTCCGGAACAGCGGCGAAGGGCGGGACTGCGGGCATGGGAAGACCTTGTCGGACTGTATGAGGGGGTACCGTTGACCGAGCGCGGCGTCACGTCGGGAGAACCCATCTTCCCCGACCGCATCACTATCTTCCAGCGACCCATTGAACGCCACTATCGCACGCGGGAGCGGATTCGCGATGCCGTCCGGCGAACCCTGATTCACGAAATCGCGCACCACTTTGGCATCAGCGACGAACGCCTGCGCGAGCTGGACGCATACTGAATCTTCTATCATGCGGAGAGAACGCCATGATTATCTGGATTTGCACCGACATGGAAGGGTTGGCGGGCATCGACCGCTGGGAGCAGTGTTACCATCCCGACGACAACGCCCCGGAGTATCTGTACGGACGCGAGCAGCTGACTGAAGAGGTGAACGCCGCCGTCGCAGGCTGTTTTGACGCCGGAGCGACGGAGGTGCGCATCATCGATGGGCACGGACGCAATCGCAACCGGGGGTTCCTGCAGGAGAAGCTCGACCCGCGCGCCAAACAGGTGTGGTTCAGCAGCTTCAACCCCCTGCGCATGGAAGGGCTGGACGAGACTGTACATGCGGTCGCAATGATTGGGCAACACGCCATGGCAGGCACTCTGAACGGCTTTATCGACCACACGCAGGTGCCTAAAGAGATTTGCCGCTTCCTCATCAACGGCGAGGAGCACGGCGAGATGAGCCAGTTCGCGCTGTATGCGGGCGCGTACGGTGTGCCGCTGGTGTACGTGTCGGGCGATGAGGCGTTGTGTGAGGAGGCGCGCCGACTGTTCCCGCACGTGCGCTGTACCCCCACTAAACGCGGCACCGGCTGGGCAACCTGCGAACTCTACCCGCCGGACGAGGTGCGCGCCCGCATCCGTCACGACATCGCCGAAGCCATCCGAAACGCCAACCGCGCCGACGCCTGGCGGCTACCGACACCGATAGAGGTGTCGGTGGAGTGGGCATATAGTGGACTGGCGGATGAACGCGCCCGTTTTGCCGGGGTGCAGCGCGTGGATGCCCGTACGGTGGCATGGAAAATCCACGACCCACGCGACATCTACATGTTTCCCAGCGAAGCCTGGCAACCCGGTACTGCCTATCGAGAGGGGTGAACGCAATGCGAATCACTATTGCCCTGTTTCTGGGCCTTCTGTTGCCTTTGTTGTCGACCTCCCAGCCGGAGGTGGTGCGGGTAACCAATAGCGAACAGCTTCGACAGGCGGTGCGCAACGCCCGACCCGGCACGACCATCCTGCTTGCGCCAGGAGAGTACACCGGCGGGCTGTACTTGGAAAACGTGCGTGGCGAACCGGGCAAACCCATCACCATCGCCTCGCAAGACCCGCAAAAACCACCCATCATTCGCGGCGGCGCCGAAGGGATACACATCAGCAGGGCGGCTTATCTGGATCTGCGCGGGCTGGTTATCGTGGGAGCGCGATACAACGGCTTGAACATCGACGACGGCGGACAGGTTGATTCCCCGACGCACCATATCTTGGTGAAAGACATCGGCGTGCGCGACATCGGTCCCGAAGGCAACTGCGACGGCATCAAACTCTCCGGCATCACCGACTTTCGCGTGGAAGGCTGCACGGTGGAGCGATGGGGAGACGGCGGTCAGGGCATCGACATGGTGGGCTGTCACCGCGGGGTCATCGAGCGATGCACCCTGCGCTTCACCGACGACAAGGGGTTCGGTGTGCAAGCCAAAGGCGGCTGTAGCGACATCACGGTTAGGCGATGTCGTTTCGAGCACGCGGGCGCACGCGCGATGCAAATTGGCGGTAGCACAGGACTGCAGTTCTTCCGACCGCCGCTGAAACCGGGAGAGGAACACGCGGAGGCACGTAACATTACCGTTGAGGGCTGCTTTTTTATCGGTTCCACGGCGGCGGTGAGCTTTGTGGGCGTGGACGGCGCGGCGGTGCGCTACAACACCATCTATCGCCCCAAACGCTGGGCGATTCGCATCCTGCAGGAGACGCGCGAGCCGGGCTTTGTGCCGTGTCGTAACGGACGCTTTACCGATAACCTCGTGGTCTTCCGTTCCAGTGAGTGGTTCGAGGGTGGGGTCAACATCGGTCCGGCAACGGCGCCCCAGACCTTCACCTTTGCCCGCAACTGGTGGTATTGTGAAGATGCGCCGGAGCGAAGCAAACCGGCGTTGCCAGTGTCTGAAAAAGAGGGAGTGTACGGCGTGAACCCCCGCCTGCGCGCGCCGGAGAACGGCGACCTGTCAGTGGATGAAGCCAGTCCGGCGCGTGGGGTGGGCGCGCACGCTTTGCGATAGGGAGGTGTCTGTAATGCCCCGATGGCAACAACCGCCTTCTGCGCAGGCACACGAGTACCAGCCTCGGCTGCCTTCCGACAACGCTTTGGACTACTATCTGGTCGCTGCGCGTTCAGTGGTTGGCGACAGCCTTGATACCAGCCAGCCGCCAAAACCCGAGGAGGTGCGCTGGGTGGAGAGCAACGAACGGGCGTTCCGCATCTTGCAACAGGGGGCTGGCAAGCCCTATCGCTGGATTTTACCAACCACCCCGCAGACGGGTATGCCCACCCCCATCTATGGCGGATTCCGCCGGCTGGCGCGATTGGTAGCATCGCGGGTGCGTTGGGCGATTGCCACCAAAGACGGCATGGACGCGGTGCGCGACTGGCATGTCGGGGTGAGGTTTGCGCGAGACCTGCAGGGAGACCTGGCTATCAACTACCTGGTGGGTGTCGCCGTGGAAGGCATCGTGCACGCACCTATCATCGGCGAGCTGGACTTCTTCTCGTCGGCAGAGTGCCGCGCGATGGCGGATATGCTTATCTGGTGGGAGCGTACCCCTGACCGATTCCTGACCGTGCTGGAAGGCGAGCAGACGTTTGCCCTGCAATCGCTGGATGAGATGCTGCCGACCGGCAAACCCGAGGCCCTTCTGGAGATTATCCGCGGCTGGAACATGGACCCCGAGACGGGCAAACCTCTGGAACCGGAGGAACCGGACGAAGGAGATGAGCCGCACCTTCTGGAGGAGAGACGCCGTCAAGAACGGTTGCGCCCGCAATTACTGGACATCGCGCGGTCGCCTCTGGCGTATGAACAACTTCGGCAACAGCTGCGTCAGGCAATTGTTCGCCACATGCAGGACGCTTTCCGTGCTCTGCGCCTGCCCTACGGTCGCCAATTGCAGGCGCTGCGTCAACCGGCACGCGACCTGAACACACCTCTGGGTTACCTCGTGGACGAGATGGCACCGCTAACCAGCCACTTACTCCGGGTTTACCTCCGTCAGCGGGCGCGGCGTCGCCTCCTTATCGCTCACCTGCTGCTGCGGGTCTACTATCTGCGCGAGGGCAGTTACCCCGATTCTCTCCACAGGCTGAGGCTGGAGGAGCTGATTATCGACCCCTTCAGCGGCAAGGAGCTGGTCTACCGGCGTGAGGGAGACAGGTATCGCCTGTACAGCGTGGACGAGAATGGCAAAGATGACGGCGGTCGCCGCCGCCAGCCCGGAGAGCATCCGGTGGAGGGTGATGCGGTTCCGGGCGATTTGTTCCTTACACAGGGTGGGTGGAGGTGAGTGTTGCAAAGTGTTGAAAAGTGTTGTATAATCCATTAAGGTCTATGTGCTGTGGAGAAAGGTTCATGAGCGAAAGACTCACGACGCAAGAAGCCGCTAAGTTCCTTGGGGTGAGTATCTCGACCCTGTACCGTATGGAAAAGAAGGGGTTGTTGGTGCCAATCCGGACGCCGGGTGGACAACGAAGATTTTGCAGAGAGCAATTGGAAGCCTACCTTAGGAATAGCAGAGATATCCGCGCTCCCCAGAACCCGAGCTTATACAGAATACCAGAAAGAGCAAGCAGCACTGTCAACCAAGCGCCGGCAATCTTGCAGGCTTCTCTGTTCGAGACATCCGATTACCGTAGTATGCCGTATCTGGGTGTTCGCTTAACTGGTCAAGTTAGACGAGACCTAAGGCGCGAGTATGACAATGGGCACAATATCGTGGACTGGCTTGAAGAGTGGGAGTTTCGTGGCTTTAACACGAAAACCTACACTCACGGCTTTCATACTTATCCCGCCATGTTTATCCCCCAAGTTGCGCGTAAGCTCATTTCAACATTCAGCAACGAGGGTGACACCATAGCCGACATCTTCTGCGGTTCGGGAACAGCACTGGTTGAAGCCAAGTTACTTGGGAGGCACGCTTTGGGCATTGAGCTCAACCCCCTTGCTGTTCTTATCGCCAAGGTGAAAACCACGCCCATCGATCCCGACCGTCTGTGCGACGCGTATCAACGCCTGCTCACTGCGTACGCATCAAAGCCTTTCGCACCGGTTACATTTCCACCGGAATCAAACATAGATTTTTGGTTCTCGCCACAGGCTATTGGCCAACTTAACGCGCTGAAGCAGGCAATCATAAGCCTTGAGGAGGAGAACGTCGTCAACTTCTTTCTCGTCGCTTTTAGCGAGATTATTCGGAAAGTATCCTTTACCAAACATGATGAGTTCAAACTTGTGCGGGACAAGGGCAAATTGGTCAATGGAACAAGTACCGACATCTTGCGCGCTTTCTGTGACGTGGTAAACGAAAACATTCTTGGAATGCGAGACTTTTGGCTTGATGCAACCGATGCTCGGACGCAAATTATCTGTGGCGACTCCACGAAGGACCAGGGTATACCGGAGAACTCAGTCGACCTGATCGTTACGTCGCCCCCCTACGGCGACAGCCGCACTACCGTTGCGTACGGACAGTTTTCTCGGCTGTCGGCACAGTGGCTTGACCTATTGCCCAATGGCAAAAAGGATATCGACAGCGAACTGCTAGGTGGCAAGGTAGCCGTCGATTCGCAAGAGCCTGTACTCAGTTACTCAAACACCCTGCGACAGGCTGTGCAGCTGATTGCAGAACAAGATGAACGGCGTGCTCGCGAGGTGGTCGGCTTTTATCGCGACTTGTATAAAGCCCTCATACAAGCGAGGCGTATTCTGAAGGTACAGAGGTATTTCGTCGTCGTCATCGGCAATCGCACGGTGAAAGGTATCAATCTGAAAACGGACATCATCATTTCAGAGCTGTGTGAAGGAATAGGATTCACAACCCATGCTGTCCTTTACCGGAACATCCCCAACAAACGTATGCCGATGGAGAACAGTCCCACGAACATTCCAGGGGCAAAGGGCAAAACGATGCACAAAGAGAGTATCGTCATTATGAAGAAGCGTTAAGTTCGGCAGGAATCAGTTCCTTTATGTCCGCGATAATGGCGGAGAATGGTTTTATCCTGCCATAAGGTTGCACCGACATGTTACACACGTATACTCCATCTAGCTCCTGAACGCGCTGGCGGTTGATATCGTTCTCTGGAAAGGTCTCCCATGCAGTAACGAGAAAGACTCGTATATGTCGTACCTCTTCAGGCACTTGCGCCATGTACCGTTTCCACGTAATCGTCTGCAGCACGCGCTCTGCCAGAGTTGTCTTTGCGGAGATAATAACCAACGCACGTTGTTGTTTCGGCTTTGCCTTCGCAGGATGAACAATGACCATGTCCATATCGGGCTTAAGGCTAACTTGCTCTTGCCCTTGTTTTATAGTCAGATTCTTTGACAGCTCCGCTTTAATCTTGCCCTTAGTAGTGCATTTTAGCGGAAGGCTATAGCACTCAAACGCTTGGTTGAGCACTTCCGCAACCCAGTGAGCAAAAACATTACCTGCTAGTGGGCGCATGGTATTGGCTATGCTGGTCCCGATCGAGCGAAGTTCCGATAACGTTGATTCGTCCTGCAATATTGGTTCCCACAAGGCTAAATGCTCTGGCTTTGCCCACTTATACACGGCGCGTGGAATGACCAGTTGAGCGGCATCAGTCTCCAACTCCTTCAATATGTCCCCCAAGCGGTTGCCAACCTCGAGCGGATTCGTGGTTTGCTGCAATGCCTCCTTGAGTTTTCTCTCAAAAAGGCTATGGCACTCATTCCGCCACTTTTCTTCGTTCTCATCCGCCCAAGTTTCTTCCGACACGATGAGCAACCTCCCATCACCAAGCAAAAAAACTACACACGACCGCTTGTTTCTTTTCTTCTTGCTTTTTCCCTCTATTCCTCTCCCTCGGGTTGTTTGCAGTATAATAATCCTGTCATGTCTGAACGGTCGCCCGAACCCGATGATGCGAAGCTGTACTCTCTGAGCGCGTGGCTCCTACGCCTGGGCAATGCGGTCAGCATAGCGCTGCTGACGGCAGGGCTTGTGTTGATACTGGTTTCCGGCAGCCGCACGGCGCATCATTCTCGCACTCTGGCTGAAGCGTGGCGCGGTCTGCTGCGAGCAGAGCCGGCTGGCTTCCTCAATGTGGGACTGCAGACGGTCATCCTGACACCGATTATCGTTTCCGCGTCGATATGCCTGTATGCGATCATCCGAAAACAACGCTCCCTGCTGATACCGTCACTGCTGGTGCTCGGGGGACTGGTGTTGAGCCTATGGATAGGTATCGCGTGGTAGCCCTGCCATCGTACGCGAAGGTGAACCTCACGATGGACGTGCGGCAGCGATTGCCTGATGGCTATCACCTGATTCAGTCGGTCATGCAGCAGGTCAGTCTTGCGGACGAAGTGGTCGTGAAACTGAGCAATGAGGAAGGGATTCACCTCGATTGTACGGATGCCGCGATTCCCTGCGACCAGACGAATCTGGCATGGCGCGCCGCCGAAAAGTTCTACGCCCGTTTGGGCGAAAACCCGCGTGTACACATCACCCTGCGCAAGGGTATACCCGTACAAGCGGGGCTGGGTGGAGGCAGCAGCAACGCGGCGGCAACACTGCGCGCCCTGAATATCCTGTACGGACAACCTCTCTCCATGAAAGACCTGCAGTCGATAGCCATCTCCATCGGGTCAGATGTGCCTTTCTTTCTGGTTGGGGGTACCGCGCTGGTGGAAGGGCTTGGCGATGTGGTCAGCCCCCTGCCCGTGCCTGCCAGCTATCCCCTGGTGATAGCGGTTCCGTTAACGGGTGTTTCCAGCGCATGGGCATACCAGCGAATTGACGAAGCACGCGCGATGAACGAAGAAGAGGAACTGCCCACACCGCGCACACCGGCAATGGTGAACGCCCTGCGGGCGGGGCTGAACTGGCTACCGCTACTGCACAACGACTTCGAAGCGGTTGTGCTTCCTGAATACCCCCAGATACAGCGTGCCAAACTGCACCTGGCGTCCTCCGGCGCGCATGCTGCCCTGCTGTGCGGAAGCGGATCGGGGGTCATGGGTGTGTACGCCGATGAAGTAACAGCGCAGCGCGCGCTCACGCGCCTGCGACGGGCAGGCTTCCGCGCGTGGAGGTGTGACTTCTGCTGGCGGTAAAAAAGTGGGGGTGCGCTGGGCGGGCGCACCCCCAGTGGGCGGGAGGGGTCAGGCTGCTTTGGGCTGGGGTTTGCGGGCTAAGACCTCAAACTTGGGCTTGTAATCGGGACACTTGTAGGACTTGGAATACTCTTTCGGGTTCTCCGCCTCGCTGACGAAAATCTGCGCTCCCGTTATCGCACACCGCTCGTAGGTGCGGTCGTAGTTGCCGCAGTCGTAGCAGCGACGCAGCACCGTCCAGCACACGCTGCACCGCAGGCTGCCAATCAACTCCACCCGCCCGCACAGGGGGCAGTGGATGTATACCTCACGGAAGCCGTATTCCTTGTTCTGCAAAGCGGTGCGCACGCGCTGGTTGAACTGCTCCAGCTCATGCTGCAGCTCACCGGTGGTCGCCAGTAGCTGGTTCATCTGCTGGGTGTTGATGAACTCAATCACGCGGTCGTCCAGCAGGTCGGATACTGCCGAACACGCCTTCTGCAGGTTCTTCAGGTGCTGTTCGGCGGTCTGCGGTTTGTAAGGCCGCTGGCGTTCACGGTGCGCTCCCAGATGCTTCAGCATCTCCTCGGTAACATGCAGCGGAACGCGCAGGAACGCCTCTTTCTTGTTCGGGTATTCCAGAATAGCGTTGACAATCTTCTCCAGGTCGCCGATGGAAAGCTTCTCGTTGCGCACCTTCTCCACCAGGCGCAGCTGGGTGCTGACCTCTTTGTTCAGCGGCAACAGTGCACGCGCATGCCCCTCTGTAAACGTGCCGCCATTGCCGTTCAGCGATGGGGGCTTCATCAGCTCCTGTTGGATTACCTGCGGAAGTTCCAGAAGCTCCAGATGGCGTTTGAGCGTGCTCTCGCTGACACCCAGCGTGCGCGCCACCTGCTCCCAGCTCATCATGGTAAGCAGTCGTTGAATCGCCTGCGCGCGCTCAATGGGGTTCAGGTCTTCACGCTGGAAGTTCTCCAGTAGCGCATCGGCGGCGGCTTCCTCATCACTCAGCTCGCGAACAATGGCAGGGATTTCGGTGAGTCCAGCCATCTGCGCCGCCCGATACCGTCGCTCGCCCATGACGATTTCATAGCGTCCCTCAGCCACAGGGCGTACGACGATAGGCTCGAGCACCCCACGCTCCTTGATGGACTGCGCCAGCTCCTGCAGGCTCTCTTCATAAAAGGTCTGGCGAGGCTGGTTTTTGTTGGCGATAATCTTTTCCAGCGGTATCATCTGCATGTCTGGCATCTCAGCAATTCCCTCCCTGTATCTCTCCACAGATTTCTTTCCACACCCCCTGCACTCGAAAACCCGTACCTTTGCGGTTTTCTGGAGGCAAACCCTCTGCTCTACCCTTTGCACAACCGATAATAGTCTCAGACAATGAAGAGGCGATAACGATGTCGCAGAACACAGCTCTCGATACCCAGATTATTTGTGGGGTACCTGTCCTGCAATGGCGCGGTGTGCTTGACGATGTCAGGCTGGGATACTGCGAGCGTATCTTGCAGTCGCTAACGCACAGCGGATATCGCGAACTGGTTCTTGACCTGCAACAGGCAAGCATCAGCGCCCCACGTGAACTGTGGAGGCTCTTACGTACGCTGGAGAAAACGCTTCCAGCCCACGCGCACGCGGAGGTGGTGCTGCCTGCGGGTAGCCCGCCAGTGCGCCAACCGAAACGGATACGAATAGCCCAATCGGTAGCACTGGCACTGAGCCATATAACCCGCATCCCCGCCGCGAGTTTGCAAGCCTCGCTCGCCGTGCATGTGCGCTGGCAAGAAGATCAGGGATGAGGAGTGAAAAAGCATGGAGCAGAAGCAACCTACCGACCTGAAAGTGGTGCGTATCATCGACGCCTCGCTTTGCGTGGAGTGTCGTTTTGCATATATTGCTACCGTAGAACTGATGGACGGCAGTCTCAAAGAGATGCTGTACTGCCGTCGCTTAGACTGCGATAACTGGGACTACGCCGATTGGGATGACGACGAATGGAAAGCGTTGTGGGGGGAAGAGGCGGCATAGGTCTCTCAGGCGTCGATGAGAAACACCAGCGCCGCTCTGTGGCGACAGCGCAGCTATTGTGCGACCTGCAGCGCGAATCGGCGGATCAAGCACTGCTCACGCTGGCGGCGCTGGAGTCCTGCGAACAGGAGCTGCTGCACACTTTGCATCAGGGACGCCGCGGCACCGTTGAGAAGGCTGTCGCAGGTTATTAGCAGTCTCTCAAGGGAGCCGCATCCTTCAGAGTGCGGCACGATTGCCGCAGGCTAAAGCGTGCGGCTACAGATGTTCTGACACAGTCTCAACCGCTTCTATCTCTTCCACCACCCGAAGCACTTTTCGCACAGGGTCGGCGTCTGCCGTCACCGAACGCCCGACGACCACATAATCCGCCCCCGCTCGAACCGCCTCAGACGGCGTGGTGATGCGCCGCTGGTCGCCCGCACTGTCTCCAATCAGTCGGATACCCGGGGTGACAATCAAAAACCCCTCTCCCAGACTTTTGCGCAGCGCCCTTGCCTCCTGTGCCGACGCCACCACCCCGTCCATACCCGATTCTTTCGCCAGTAACGCCAGATGCACCACCTGATTGCTCGCTCCCCGTCGTGTGCCCACCTGTTCGCGCAACTCCTGCGAGGAGAGGCTGGTCAGCACGGTAACTGCAATCAGCAGGGGTGGTTCGGATGCGGAACGCGCTGCCTCTACCGCCGCCTCCATCATGGCGCGCCCACCGGAGGCATGCATGTTCACCATCCAGACACCCATCCGCGCAATAGCGCGCACCGCCCGCGCCACCGTGTTGGGAATGTCATGCAGTTTGGCGTCATAAAACAGCCGGCTCGCGCCTGCCTCATGCAAACGGTCAAAGATACCGAATCCTGCAGCGTGCACCAGCTCCAGCCCCACCTTGAACCCGCCTACATACGGCGACAGCAGCTTTACCCACTGCGCCGCCTGTTCGGCGTCGGAAGTATCCAGTGCGATCAGAATTCGCTCTCGGGCTTGCATCGCCGCACCGTGCCCACAATGTCCTTAATGTCCTTCTCGCCCTGTTCGAGCAGGTACCGCTCAATCCCCTCCACCACCTCGACGCTCACGCGCGGGTTCACATAGTTCGCGGTGCCTACTGCTATTGCCGAAGCCCCCGCCAGCAGGAACTCTACCGCATCGGTCGCGTTCATGATGCCACCCATGCCGACGATAGGCACCTTCACCGCCTGCGCGACTCTCCAGACCATGTACAGCGCGAGGGGCTTAATTGCCGGTCCGGACAGGCCACCCGTGATGTTCGCCAGTTTGAACCGGCGCGTTTTGGCGTCGATGGCTGTGCCGACGAAGGTGTTGACCAAACTCAGCACGTCCGCGCCACCATCGACCGCTGCCCGTGCGGTAACCGTAATGTCGGTCACGTTCGGGGAGAGCTTCACCATCAGCGGCAGGCGGGTGCGCCTTCGCACTCGCGAAACCACTTCCCGCGTGGCTTCCGGGTCCACCCCAAAATGGATGCCACCCTTCTCCTGATTGGGACACGAGATGTTCATTTCCAGCGCGTGCACCCCATCTACTCCATCCAGCCGTTCCGCCAACTGTTCGAACTCCTCATAAGAATCGCCCGCGATATTCACGATGACGGCGCAGCGATACTGGCGCAAAAAGGGCAGTTTCTCGCGGATGAACGCCTCTACCCCCACGTTCTGCAGTCCGATGGAGTTCAGGCAACCCGCCGCTGTCTCCACCATGCGGGGCATGGGATTGCCCGCACGCGGTCGGAGGGTCGTCCCCTTGACCATGATGCCCCCCAACCGGTTCAGGTCTACCAGGTCGGCGTACTCACTGCCGTAACCGAACGTTCCCGATGCCACCAGCACAGGGTTTTGCAGGCGCAACGGTCCCAGATTCACAGAGAGGTTCACGCTACTCATTCCCATACCACCTCCGCCGCGTCGAAGACAGGACCGTCCACACACGCCCGCTTATAGTCGGTGCCATCGGCAGTGCGTACCTTCACGGCGCAGCCCAGACACACACCCAGTCCGCATGGCATCAGCGTCTCCATCGACACCTGGCAGGGCAGACGATGCTTGCATGCGAACTTTGCCACCGCCTCTAGCATGGCGGTCGGTCCACAGGTGTATACCTGGCAACGGTCATGAAGCAATTCGCCGCGTTCGTACAGCGCCTGAAGCACGTCCGTCACTTTGCCCCGCTCCCCCAGACTGCCGTCTTCCGTGACCGTCCACAGCTGGACGCCCAGGTCTGCAAACTGCTTCTGACACACCACCAGGTCGTGCCGCCGTGCTCCGTTGACCACCACTATCCTGTCACGCGGCACGCCGTTTTGGACCATCTCCTCCGCCAGCAGGTACAGCGGCGGCGCGCCCACCCCACCCGCCACCAGCAGGTGGGTCGTATCCTCTGCAGGCTGTGCGACGGCAAACCGGTTGCCCAGAGGACCCACCACGAAGACACTTTCGCCCGGCTTCTTGCTTGCCAGCAATTGGGTAAAGGTCCCCCGTACCAGATAGACCACCGAGAAATTGCCCTGTTCGGGGAACCTGCGGAATACGCTGAACGGCCGGCTGAACAGCGGTTCGTAGCCGGTCTGCACGCGTATCTGGACAAACTGCCCCGGCTGCGCATACAGGGCAACCGTTGGGCAATGGATTTCCATCTCAAACTGGCTGGTTGCCACCGGTCGGTTGGCAACCACTGCGCAATGCTCTGCACAACGCATGAAACACCTCGTTCGCCTTTTCCCTTTGCCGATTATTCAGTTTACCTCAAGGCGAATCCTGCCGGCGCAGGGGGCAAGCACACATCTGTGCGGCTACGCGGAAAACGGCCTGCCCGCTTGACTTTTTGCCGTTTTTCGGTTACTAATGTAGTGTGTCGCACACTACCTTCCACATACAACGCTCCACCCCGCACATTCAGGGTGTCGCCCGCTTTGACCGGCGAACGAAGCGACTGGTGCAGCGGCTTCACGCCGGTGACATTGCCATCATCGACCATCCCGACCTCGATGGTGTGGCAGCGGAGGCATTGTCAGCCCGGCAGGTAGCAGCGGTTGTCAACCTTTCCCCTTTTATCACGGGGCGGTATCCCAACTCGGGACCCAGCATCCTTCTGCGTGCGGGCATACCTCTGTATGAATGCCATGACAGCAGTCTGGCGGATGTGGTGCAGGAAGGCGCGACGGTCACACTCTCAGAAAACACCCTGCGCCTGGGGCACCTGCCCGAGGTCTCCTTTCCGCTACAACGTCTGGATGAGGCACGCGTCCAGCAGCTGCTGAACCTTGCCCAGCAACGGCTGAAGAGCGAGCTGCGTGCTTTTGCGCAGAACACGCTGGAATATCTGCAGGAGGAAAGCGACGCCCTGCTGGATGTGCTGGCAGTGCCGGAAATCAGCACACCGATAGCCGGGCGACACGCGGCGGTGGTGGTGCGCGGGGAACGGTTCAAACAGGACCTTATCGCCATCCGCAACTATCTGCGCGAGATGCGCCCCGTGCTTATCGGGGTAGACGGAGGAGCCGACGCCCTGTTGGAGATGGGCTTTCAACCCGACATCATCGTGGGCGATATGGACAGTGTCAGCGACGAAGCCTTGCGATGCGGTGCAGAGCTGGTGGTGCATCAGTATACCAGCACCGAGCGTGTTTCGCCCGGTCTGGAACGTGTACAGCGGCTGGGATTGCCACACAAAGTATGGCGAACTCCGGGCACCAGCGAAGATATCGCCATGCTGCTGGCATACGAGAAGGGGGCGCAGCTGATTGTTGCGGTAGGCACGCACTTCAGCCTGCTGGAGTTTCTGGAGAAAGGGCGCAGAGGCATGTCCAGCACTTTTTTGACGCGCCTGCGTGTAGGTGATAAACTGGTGGACGCCAAGGGGGTGAGCCGGCTCTATCCGCGGAGGTTCGCCTGGCGCGAGTTCGGCTGGCTGTTTGTGGCAGCGCTGATGCCGGTGGTCGTAGCGTTCCTGCTGTCGCCGGTAGGGCGTGACCTCGTTCGTCTTTTAATGGTGTGGCTGCGCTTGCGCTTGCGTTTTTAGGGGGGGAACGGGATGTTTGCAGACCTGCGTTACCATCTAGTCAGCCTGGCAGCGGTGTTCCTCGCGCTGTCGGTTGGGATGCTCATCGGAGGGCTGTTTCTCAACACCGCACCAACGGAGACACAACAGCGGTTGATTCGGCGCATTCAGGAAGACCTCGCCCGCATTTCCGCCGAAAGCGACCGCAACCGACGTGACTTCGAGCGCATGGACCAGGCGATGAGAGAGATAACGCCGCGTTTGGTCAAACAGCGATTGAAGGCGCGCCGGATAGCGGTGGTGCAAACCGGCGACGATGACCGAGCGCTGGCGGATACCATGAAAGCATTGCGCGATGCAGGTGCGGAAATCGTTTGGGTGACCGTGATTACCAACCGGTGGCTGGAGCTGACGGACGAGGAAAAAGAGCGCATCATTCGCAACCTGCGTAGCCTGAAGCCCAATCTTCCCAACGACTTTACCGCCATCGTCAAAGCGCTGGCGAACGGTGTGGCGCTTTTCGGTTACGACCAGACGGTAGAGATACTGCGTCGTGAGGGGCTGATACGTGCCTCGGGCGACTACACCCTGCCCTGCCGCTACGTGGTGATTGTCGGGGGGAGCTCTGCGCCCGACACGCCCCGTGCGGCAGAGGTAGACCGCCCCTTGATCCGACAATGGCAGGACATCGGCATCGAGGTAGTGGCGGCGGAGAGACATGATTGCCTGTCTTCGCACGTTGCGGTATATCGGGAAACGGATATCGCCAGCGTGGACTGTATCGACATCGCGCTGGGGCAGCTGGTGTTGCCTTTCCTGTTTGGAGCGCAGACAGAGGCATACGGAGTAAAAGACAGCGCGGACAGGGTGCTTCCCTCCGCCATTGTGGAGGGTAAATGAGGCGCGTCTTCGCCGTCATACCGGCGCATAACGAATCGCAAACGGTGGCAGAAACGGTGCGCGCGCTGATTACGTTGCCCGCGGAGGTACTGGTTGTTGCCGACTGCTGCAGCGACGACACCGCCGAGCGCGCCCGAGAAGCCGGTGCAACGGTGCTGGTGCGGCAGGGGCGCGGAGATAAGGCGTGCGCGCTGGCGATGGGCTTCCGATGGATAAAGGCACAGGCACCCTCCGACGAGGACATCGTGTTGCTGATCGATGCCGACGTGGGGTCCACCGCCAGCGAAGCAGTGCACCTGCTGGAGGCGATTGTCCGTGACGAAGCGGATATGGCCATCGGGGTGCTTCCTCCTGCAGGACGACACGGCGGTTTCGGGCTGGTGGCAGGGTTCGCGCGGTGGGTGTTGCAACGCCGAACGGGCAGACGGCTTTGTGCACCTTTAAGCGGTCAGCGAGCCATTCGCTGGAGACTGCTGAGGCAGCTGGATGCGCTGGCAGAGGGCTTTGGGGTAGAGGTAGGTTTGACCACAGACCTGATGCGTCTGGGCGCGCGCGTGCAGGAAGTGGATGTGCGCATGAAACACCGCTACACGGGCAGAAGCTGGCGGGGCTTCCTGCACCGGGCGAGACAGGGCTGGCATGTGTTGCTTGCCAGCATGGGGTTGAGGCGGGTGCAGTTATGGACGGAAGATTGATTGCCATTATCCTCTTTGTAGCGGCGCCTTTCGTGGTACTGCTGGGCGGTATTGCCGTCTTCCCCCAGATCGCCCGTCGCTGGAACTGGCTGAAGAAAAACTATCGCGGCAAGGTCGTGCCCTGTAGTTACGGGGTTATCTGGTGGGCTTTCTGCAGTGTGCTTTACGCGGAGCTGGCGTGGGCGTCAGATTCCGAAACGCGCGCGCTGTCCATGGCGTTTTTGCTGGCGGCATTCGGCTTCGGGTTGCTGGGACTGATAGACGACCTGTGGGGTAGCACAGAGTTCAAGGGCTTGTGGGGGCATCTGCGCGCCCTGCGGCGCGGTAAGGTAACGACAGGTCTGCTCAAAGCGGCAGGGGGTCTCGCTCTGGCGATGGCCATCGCTTCTCTGCTGGAGACTGGCTGGGCAGTGTTGCAGGGAGGACTGCTCATCGCGCTGACGGCAAACGCGATCAATCTGCTGGATATGCGCCCGGGCAGGGCGGTTTCTGCGTTTCTGGTGCTGTCGGTTGTCGCTGTGGTTTACCTGTTACGCACCGAGCAGGCATTGACGGCGGCATTGCTGGGCTTTTTGATGGCGGCTGCGCTTTTGCTGCGCCGACGTGACGCCGCTGCCGAGGCGATGATGGGTGACGTCGGTTCGAACCTGCTGGGTGGGGTGCTGGGCGTCTCGCTGGTGGCAGGTCTGCCGCTGTGGGCACAGGCGACCGTCTTGGTGCTGCTGGTGATTCTGCATGTCGCGGCGGAACGCATCTCGCTGAGCCGGTGGATAGAGAACACCCCCTGGGCGCACCAGATAGACCGCTGGACGGGGGTTCGATAGGGAGTTGTTCGTCTGCTTGCTAACGGTCAAGCACTCTGCGTACTCCCCAAAGGATAGACCCGTAATAGGGGTCATCGATGCGCGTGATGTTGACGCCGATGCCGCCGGATGAATGGATGAAATGCTCCGCGTCGACAATCATCCCCACATGCGTCACGGTACGCTGGTGGGGGTCGCTGCCTCCCGCGAAGAAGATAAGGTCGCCCGGCTGCGCTTCCAAGATGTCCACTTCCGTTGTTCGCGCAAACTCCGCCTGCAGGTCGGCATCTCGTGGTATCACCATTCCGCACATCCGATACACCAGTTGCACGAAGCCCGAGCAGTCCAGTCCGAAGGGCGAACTGCCACCCCATAGATAGGGAACACCCAGCAACCGTCTGGCTGTGTATACCAGCGCATTTTGCCAGCCCATGCGCGGCACGCGGTAAGGCTCCGCGTTTTTGCCCTGCAGGATAACCGTCCCTTCCACACGCAGCGAGCCCGCGCGGCTTATCGCAACCCACTGCGGGGTCACGTCCTGCGCCGCCACCCAGCCCGTTCGCCCCTCCGGCAGAACGACCCGAAGCCAGTCCTCATACCACTCGTTTCCTTCCAACCATGCTCCCATAGGAGCAATCGTCCAGTGAGGAGCGTTGTGGTCGGGTTTCTCGCGCACAAACGCCCAGAGCGCGTTGACTCGATAAACCTGTCCGGGTGCAGGGTACTCCTCGCCGTCATCCAGCAGGCGTACCTGCTTCGCCCGTGCCCATCCCGTATATCCGTCGTCCGTCTGCACGTTCATCCAGTTTTGATCGGCGTCCGGCGCGCTGACCAGCAACAGGGTGTGTCCCAGCAGCGTCTGAGAGACCTGCTCGCTGTCGCCGTCGGGCTGGGCGTGCATTTTGACGACATTATGGGTGACAACCGCTCGGGGCAATTTCATCCTCCGATTGCACCGAAAATACCGTACTTTTCACAGCTATCAGGCTTGCTCGAATATCCTAAGATAAAAATGGCTACGCGCCACGCAGCCGATGCGGTGGGCAGGAGGGCGGAAGAGCCGGTGGAGAACGTCGGGCGCCGCCGTCCTGCCCCTTTTTGCTTAGAACGCGAAGAAGTCACCGAGACGCTGTGCGAGGAACAGGTCGCCATCCACCACCAGCTGTCCGCTCATGTACGCCTGTTCCGGTCCCATCCTGCCTTCCACCAGTGCGAGGAACGTCTGCGCATTGGTGGTAATGGTCACGTCTGCCTGCGCGCCAGATGCTCCGCGGCGGATGTTGCATTTGTTGTTGGCAATTTCGATCTCCCACACACCGCCGCCCTCTCCGGTAATCGTAATGCGATACAGCACTTTGGCACCGTATGCCCGTTCAGGGCGGAAGCGTGATGGCAGGTTGTCAAAGAAAGCAGCTACCGGCGAACTCGCTGCTCCCGCTACCGCAGGAGGCGACTGCTTCGCCATCGCGATGAGCGCGTCAGCAACCAGACGCCCTGCCTTCTCCCCAACGCTCATGCTGGTTTCGTAGCTATACAGCGACAGCCCATAATCCGCTTCAGACAGGATGTAACCCAGCTCGTCGTTTGCCAGACCGATGAACAGCTTCGGGTTCCCCTTCATGTGTCGCTTTATCTGGAAGCCGATATTCGGCAGTGCCTCGCCGGGCACGGTGACCAGCTCCGCCGGTCCCAGCGTCACGTGCATCACTTCGGTAACGACCTCATCGGTTTGCAATACGGGCTCGGGGAACAGTCCCGCTTTCGCTGCCTGTTTGAACCGCTCGTTATCGACCGGGATAGTGATTTCGGCGCGCTGTATGGCAAGGGGTGCCTCTTTCAGCTCGGTGGCATTCTTCAGCGCTTTCAGAGCGGCCTGCCCCAGCGTGTTGCCTACCCGCTCACATTCCTTCCAGTCGTTGCCGGGTGAGTCGACGGTGACCATGCCGCCCTGCGCACCGTTCAGGAACAGGGCGATACCACCCTCTGCGCCCTCGATGGTCTGGCGCATATAGTGCACGATGTCGGAGGTGAGTGAGCGGCTATTCATCAGCTCGGGATGTACCGCGTAGTTCACCACGGTGGCGATGGTCTTGTTATCGCTGGCGCTTCGCAGCTGCAACACCGCAACGGAGGTGTCCAGTATCTCCGCCACGCGCGTATTACGCGAAACACCCGTCACGCCCTCCGCACTGGCAACACGCAGCACTGCCGGTTGCAGATTCTTTGCCGCCTCTTCGATGGCGTCTGCCACTTTCTGCTTCATCTGGGCGTACCACTCCTTATCCACACCCGACACGCCCTGCTCTGGCTGTCCCCACAGACCGATGCTGTCAGGGCCACTGTGCGTATGGGTCGCCGCGATGATGATATTGGTTGCCGGTACAGAGGCCACTTTGCTGCGTATGTCCTGCACTGCGGGATACAGCAATCCAATCAGGTCGCAGGAGACGATTGCCATTTTTGTCTCCCCTGCCTGAATCACCACCGCACTGGCATACACATCATCATGGACCTCTTCCGCACGGCGGTTGGCGCCGTAGCCAGCCAGATACGGCAGTTTCTCCAGGGTTATCTTTACGCGAGCGGCACCTGCCTGAAGGCTCTGTGACCATGCGATAGACAGGGGCAACACCATAAACAGGATGGCGGTCGTGAACGCTGGCGTCAAACGGAACATGGGTGCATACTCCTTCTCTTCCTCGCTGTAATATTTGCGAATAATCTATTCTGCAGTGCGGTCTGGATTCCTGCCGAAGGCATTGCCATCGCGAAGGACACCCTACCGCGATGCTGTGCCGACATTGCCGCTGACCTGCACCGCTCTGGCAGAGCGGTTCGTGACGCGCACCTCACCCGTGACCACGTTGTCGGTCACGACGGCGCGGATTATCCCCTCGCCGATTTCCACCTGCGGACGGTCGCTGCGGAATTCACAACCCCGCACCAGCACCGTGCCGCCGCGCGCCTGAATCGCGGCGCGTCCCTCCTTGTCCTTGTCCCACTGCATAAAGGTGCAGTCGGAGAAGCCCACCGTACCGCTGCCCTCGACGACCGCAATCTGCTTGTTAGGTCCCCAGTAGGCGCAGTTGACGAAGCGCACCGTACCCGAGTGGGTGGGGGCGACGCGCACCATGGTGGGGTCGCTTCCCCGAAAAGAGACGAACTCGCCGTTGGTGATCAGCACCCCCATCGGCGCGGTCTGCTCCACCAGCACCGCCACCAGACAGTCGTCCGCCCCGATGCCCAGAAAATTGCCGTTGCACACCCCTGCTTTCGTCTGGGTGAATCGGTAGCCCACCTTGTAGCCATAGCAGAAGGTATTCAGCACATACTGCCAGTCGCTGCGCCCAAAGATGAAAGCCTCGCCGTTTTCCATCTGCCACTCGAAGAGTTTAGGCTTCATGCTGAACCATGGGTTAAAGTGCACGTTCTCGATGCGTCCGATGTCGTATATCTGGTCTACCAGTACTCCCCGGCGTAGGGGCTGTCCGTGCACGTTGCGTATCAGGTGGCGCTCGTTCTGGGTGGCGTCGATGCCGTTATAGGGGTTCAGCATCTCCACATCTAGCACGGCGGGATTTTTGCCGCGCATGGCGATTGCCCACGGGTATGGAGTGGGCACATCATCAGTCTTCTGGTCGGGGTAGTATAGCACCACGCCCTTCAGGGTGCTGTTGGTGTTCAGGGTGATGAATGGGGCGCCGTCCTCACTGCCCGCGCCCTCCGTGATGAGAAAGGTCGTACCGTCATCGGTGGGTTTGGGCAACCCTGCATCGCGGATGCCGTTGTGCGCGGGCACCGACTCCCACACGCCCTTCAGGGTGACGCCGTTCGGTACCACCAGATGCCCTTTGAACACGTAATTTCCACGTGGGGCGTACACCACGCCGCCACCCGCCTTGCCCGCCTCGTCCAGCGCGCGTTGAAAGGCTGCGGTATCATCGGTTTTGCCGTCGCCTTTCGCACCGAAATCGCGCACATTGTACACATCACGCTCTGCCATCGCAGGTATACCTCCTGTGAGCAAGATGACCGACATCGCTACCAGAAACCATCGTTTCACCGCTACACCTCCGAGTTCTTTTCTCTGGCAGGGAGATTCGGCAGGCAGTGGGGAGCGTCCTTGTGGCAACAAAAGGTCGCGCAGGAGCCACTCCT